>TARA_R100000808_G_scaffold3036_1_pt1 | contig 19391 bp, 20 predicted proteins | sample TARA_R100000808 | Tara Oceans TARA_R100000808 (sample SAMEA2622852) | marine metagenome | biome: marine biome (ENVO:00000447); feature: marine epipelagic mixed layer (ENVO:xxxxxxxxx); material: "saline water (ENVO:00002010), including plankton (ENVO:xxxxxxxx)" | depth 140 m | reverse complement strand
AGCTTGCTCCCACTCGACACCTAAATTAGCCCTAAACGACTCGTTGACCGCATCGCTAACATCTTTGTGCCAAATGCCAGGAGCATCTGGCTCGGCCTTAAGACCAAGCCTTTTTGCATGCTTCCTATGCAAATGATCAGCCAACTCGAAAAGTTTACGGGACTTGGGCATCAGCGAAACTCACTAGAATCAGGGTGGGCAGGCTTCTTCTTTTTCTTTTTCTTTTTCTTCTGCAACGCATTATACGCAGCCACATCATTCGCCTGCTGCAAAATCAGCGCCTTCTCCGCACGAACCCTGCCGCGATACTCTGCACCAGCCGCAAGCGCATTCGCCTCGCGAGCGTTGAGGGCCGAGGACTGCTGACTAAACGACCCCTTCACCTTTGTATCGTCCGCCTCAAACGAAACGAACTTCTCATTGGCAATCTCTGTGGCACCACGCGCAGACTCAATCTTCACCTGGCGGGCAGCAATCCTCTTTCTAAGGTCCTTCTCCTCTTGCGACTCCTCGACAGCGCCGGCCTTCCGCATACCTTCCGCAATCCTGATCCTCTTAATCCTCGCAGACAAAGCGGCAGCCCGTTTCCTACTTTTCTCAATGGCAGGAGCATGCTTAAGGCGAAGCGCCGCCATCTTGTTATTGAGATCCATGCGGCGTTTGTCCAAAACATCCTTCTCCTTCTTCGTAGTCTGCTTATACCCGATATCTTCAGCCGTAGCCTCGTGCAGCTTGGTGCGAGCCTTTACGCCGAGACGCTTCTGCTTCACAGCCTCAGCGCGCTCCTTCAGGGTGCCCTTGGCCTTGGCATCCATAACCTTACTTGCGGAAAGAACGCCTTTCGACTTCCTGTCAGCAACACGAGCCGCCTCTGCCTCCGGCGACATGTAATCCCGCATCTTTTTCGTCTCATACTTGCGCTTCAGCTTTTTAAACTCCGAAGTGCCGGCATCAGGAAACTTCAACAGAATATTTTGCAGGTCATGCCGGTGCCGAGCGATATGACCGCCAGCAATCCGCTCCCAAACATTCTTCGCCTGCACGCCCCTATGACCGCCGCGTTCCCAGGCGCGCATTGCGTCTTGCGCAGATTTTAAGTCGCCAGACTTCAAGGCACCCAGCATTTTGGCGCGGGTGCCACCATAATCAGCGACCTCAACTTTGGCGGCCTCAGAGGGCATGGCATCAAATGCGGCGGCATAAGGCGACCTGGCTGCAGCTTCAGCGCGCGGATCGCCATGCATATAGGCGCGACGATTCGCGGCATCCTCGGCAGCACCAGAGAGCCAGGACTCCTCGCGATCGGCATTCCATTTTGCAGACCGCTCAAAGTCATACTGTGCCAAGGCTTTTCTGGTTTCAGGAGAATAGACAGCGTCAACCGGCCCGCCAAGACGCATACTTCTGCCGGCACCATGAACACGAGGGTCTTTACCCATCATAAAACGCTCGTCAGACTTAAGCTCAATAGAGTCATCAAGGCGAGACATCCAAGAGGCCTCATCACGATCAACCATACGCTGAATCTCGGGGGGCAAATCGCGAGGAAGAGGAGGAATTGGCCCCCGAGAATCGGGATCGGAAGCCGCCCACTCAGCCCTCTCATCCAGCAAGCTCTGAATATCCGGCATGTCAGGATAGCCGCGAGCGGCCATGGAGGCAGCTCGGTCAGGAAGGTCTGCGCCCATCGCTAGACGCTGATCGGCAGCCCTTTCAGATTCAGCCTCCCAATGAGCCAGACGAGGGTCGACGCGACCAGGCGGCATTTGAGGATAGCCAGGAGAGGCCATGGAGGCAGCTCGGTCAGGAAGGTCTGCGCCCATCGCTAGACGCTGATCAGCAACCCTTTCAGACTCAACATCCCAGGCGGCCAGGCCGCGCTCCTCCGGCCCCATCTTATCATATTCAGCACCACGACGACGACGCACATCGGCCTCAGCCTGGACCATCTTGTCCCAAGCTTCGCCCCTAGCTGCGTCAACACGCGCCTGAGCGGCCTCCTGCAGCGCAGAATCACCCGACTCTTCATAGGCCTTCGCGGCGCGCTCGACAAAGGGACTGACAAAATCACCGGCAAGCTTGGCGGCCTGCATAGTCTTCAAAAACGAATCAAGCCCACCGGAAGATCCGACACGAGAACGAACAGAGCGAGCAGCATCCTGCGGAGAAATAAGCCGCATAACACGCTGACGATACAAACTGCCATCAATAACCGCCACAACTCACCCCCAAAGAACTAAAGAATAGACTTGGGATCTCGATGGCCGGTAAAAGCCCACTTATCACCCATATCAATCTCATCGGTCAAAATCGCATTAGCAACCTTACGAAGCCAAGCCTCAACATCAGGATCTTCCTCAGCATCAGCAAGAGCGAAAATCTCGGCCGCAGCAGCCCTCTCATCATCATTGAAATAGCCACTATGCTTAGACATAATCGCCTGAATTTCGGACTGAAGCTTATATTTGCGAGCAGAAACATCATCGAGCGACTGCGCCTCAAAGTCAGTCGCCTCACGAATCTGGTCAAATCTCTTCTGTTCCAAATCGCCAAGACGCTCCGTAAACGCAGTCTCAGCGCCAGCCAGCTCCTTAGCCTGATCAGCCCTAAAGCTAGAAGATTTCAGGCCCGCATCCATAGCCGCCTGACGGCCCGCAGAATACTTCGCGCCAGCTCCGGTATCGACCTGGCCAAGAGCAGCGGCAAGATTCTCAGCAGCAGCACTGCCAATATCGCGAACGCCAGCAGAGGTCGCCTCGCCGTGAGCTTTGCGAAACCCCACCTGATCAGAACGCAAGCGATCCATAAGCGAAGTAGTCGCACCCACCTTACCGCGCAAAGCTGCCGCGGCCTCATCACGAAGAGACTTCCGCTTTGACGCAGCAGACTTCTTTTTCGCGGCTATACCAGACTTAGCCTTATGATAATCTGGATCTACCTTAATTTCACCCAACATCGCCAACTCCTAAACAAGCACATCACGAAGACCGCCAACGGACATCTTTTTGCAAATCAGAACTATATAGTGGCCGCCATGGCCGACCAACACCTCATCGGCATCACCACAAGCCCCATTAGCACCAAACGACAAACCATGCGCATCATGGATAATCCAACGAAACTCGAGAAACTGCTCACGCCCCTCCGTCCTGGGGGCGATCCCAGCAACATCCTGACGAGCCACATATCGATCAGTCGCCTTTCCAACATAACAAGGCTTACCCTGATCGAAAAAACCATCGCCATTAGTGGTAGGACCAATTCCATGACCAACAATCGGAATGTTTATAAGCTCGTGGCTCCAATCCATATTTGAAGCAACACGCGAAGTATTTTCGAACTCCAAAATCCGATCAACCGTATGATTAGCCTTCGTAGCCGGCGTCCATTGCAATCCAGCAACCGTCTCATAGCCCGCGAAGTCTGAGCGCAAGCCAGAGCCAAGCTCAACACTCACGATATTAAAAAACGTCGCAGAGGTCGGATGCAGCCCAGCGGCACGCATCGATGTGTAGTTCACCACCGCATAACAGTGATGGATGACAAGCGGATAATCGAGGACAAGGAACTGCCGCACACCATTAGGCTGGATATAGTCAGCACCAGCAGTAGTCGACGAATAGGGAAACAAGTCGGCAGTGGCCGAGCGTATCTCTCGATCGCTCCCAATATTCGACCACATCGGAACGACAATCACCTCATAGCCAGAGTCCTCAAGAAGATGCTCCTTTAGCGGCCAGGCCCCATCCTTATGGACGCCACCGGCAAGCTTGTCTCGAAACAGGTTCTCAAAGCGAAGCAGGTTGGCAGCCACACCTGCGCCAGTGGTCTGCGCAGACGGAATGTCACCAGCGATAATTGGATCGTCAGCAGCAGGCAGCGTCAACGCTACAGTCTCGGCAGAACGACCGCCCGTGGCGTGAACAGTCGGAAGATTCTGAATCACCGTGCCGAGATCTTTAGTAACCAAAGGCGTCTTGATCACAACCGTAATCTGGAAGCCAGGTAGATCCCAACGATAGCGAGTACCGCCAACATCGCCTACAAGATTCACAACACGCAACCTGGCGACATAGGTCCGATAAGGATTCAACGCACGACTAACGGGCACGCGAATCGGATTCAGCCGAAACTTCCGGTCCATGATAGACGTGCCATCAAGCTCAATTGACGCTATCTCACGGGTCGCCAAATACGTGTGATCGGTAGCACTGGAACTCTGAACAACATTTGGAACCTTCTCATCGATCGACAGAACGATCTTAAAATCGTCCAAAGAGTCGTAATCAATCTTGCCACCACCAGCCGTATTGTAATTAGAGGTAATAAGCGCACCCTCACCGCGCTGGTCGAAGCTGAACTGCAGCTCGTCGAGATAAACCTCCGGCGTAGTGCTGGCAACCACATAATCAGAAGAAAACGACTCCTGAAACGGCGGCAGAATAAAAGGAAACGACGCCACGCCGCCCTTCTGCGTTGCCGAGTCAAGGCAAATATAATTGTCGACGACCGGAACCACCCAGCAAATGCGCGAACGAACCCACTGCTGCTCGCGTTGATCGCGACCGACCATCTTTGTTAGATCGGCCAACCACGAAGAAACATCACTAACTAAAGACGTATAGAACTCACGAAGGAGCTTAAGGCCGCGAGATAGTGGATTTCTAGTTAGTTTCGGCATCAGCAAACAACCAGGTCGACTTCTTCAACTTCTTGCCAGACTCAATTGCGGCGCGCATATCCTTAGTAGTCGACTTGGCAGCTTTGGCCGCAGCAGTAATCGACGAATACCGAGCGACCTCAGAGTCGCCCTCCATCCGAATAACCTCACGACCAGAAAAAGGAGTCTTTTTCTTCTTCTTCTTGCCCAAAGACCCAACAACCTCTTTCATCGCAGCAACATCGGCCTTCAACTTATCGACCTCACTCATCTGAGATGGACGCTTCCGAGTCACCGCAGCACGAGGCTTAGGCATCAAACCCTTCTCAGCCTGATGATAGCCAACCTCTGGATACGCAAGAAGGCCAGAGACAATAAGGGCATTGAGATGCTTCTCCACATCATCGGGATGAACGCTCTCATAAAACCGAATCTTAAATCCAGAAGAGCCGTACAAATCAAAATCAGACTGCAAGCCCTTATTTGGATGCTCACCAGACATAAGCTGATGCTCAACACCAGCGTAATGCTCCATATAGGGGCCAGCCTTACACCCAAACGCAGCAACCTTTCTGTTATGAATGCAAACCATCGTATAAATTGTACCACCCATCAAACCACTCCTTCTAAAATCCCAAGATTCCAACCGATCGACTGACGCTCCCAAGGCATTTGATTTGCCGGAACATCAGCAGGACCAGTGCGCCAACTACTAATCGGAAAGTTTGGCGCGTCCTCATAATCAGGGATAACCAATGAAAAACGCAACCTAGAATCTCTAGGCACGGGTATGTTTAGATCTTGCTGGACGATCATAATGCCTGAAGGCATCTCATCCTCCCACTCGGAAAAACTATAAGGCCAACTGGCAAGACTCATAAAGCCGTTGTAAGCAGGCTCCAAATCCAAGCTGCTAAAATCAAAACCAGCGAGAGGAAAACCAGTCTTTAGATATACCTGGGATGACAGACTTCGATCTTCAGGCACAAACGGATCGTCGATCTCAATCGACACCGTAAAGTCCTGAGCCGAGGAGCCATTAGTAACAAAGGTATTGGTGAACACACTGTCAGTGGCCAGCCACACCGCAAAACTCGTTAACAATACAGGGCGGCCATAGGCAAAAGAAGTAGTCCAAGTATAGGTATTACCATTAAAGCCAGAAACCGGACCAGCATAGATACCATCGACACCATAGCCCTTATTTCGCTCACGATTCTGAACCAGCTCGTCAAGATCGGTCACGCCAGCAGCAATAACGTCCGCATCAATATTGTAGCTCCGACAGAAAGGCAGGCCATCATTGGCAGGCACCTGCAACACAGCCGTCGACGCCGTCTTGGCTGGAGTCCAGCCGGCGACAGTATAGTCTGGAAAAAAACGACGGCGCACATCCCTTTTCGGAACGCCATTCCACCTGCGAACAAAATCGGCCAAGACACGATCAAGACGCGAACTAATCGAAGTCCCATCAGAAATCTGCTCACGACTAAATAGGCGAAAACTCATGGGGTCATCTCCGTCGTAACAACAGTGACAGAATTATGCGCACGTCCGGTAAAATTTGCACCCCAAATCACCACAGCATTGGCGGCGAGGCCGGAATTATCAATCGGATTGCCAGTACCGCCGGAAAGTTCAGGGATAAAAGAGCAGCCGGAGAAAAAGGCCTTGCCGCCGGAGGCGATGGTAACAGCCGTAGAATCGGCAGCGGGCGACATCTCAAACACGCAGTCGACAAACAACACGCGAGCAGTGGGGCCAAGCTCAACCAAAGGAACAACACCGCGATCGGCAAAGAAATGGACACCCGAAATCTTGGCAAACGAAGAATCAATACTCCACTTGCCAACAACACGAGAGCCGGGAACTCCAGCCACAAACAAGTTATTCTTCTCAAAATAACCGCCAGGATGATCTCCAGGGGCGAGATTAAACGAATTGCCGGTAAGCTTCACCTCGGACAAAGGCACATCCGGCCAATCAAAAGTCTTGAAAAGCAGTCCAGATTCATAGTCCCGAGAGAATCTATTAACAAGGCCAGCGCGATCTTCACCACGCTCTCGCAGCTCATCGACCACGACGACGCCTCCCGCCGACGATGCGATACATCATCTTGGCAGCCGACAGGCCGATCTTCTCAGCCCTATTGCGAATGTGCCCGAACATCATCACATCGACCTCAGCGCCACGCACAGCATCAGAAACAGCTATATCGTTGACGGGATCGTCCGCAATAAGAACATTGCCTTTTGAAGAGTCAGACTCAGTACCCCACTTTGAATTGGAGCCAAAAACGACATCAACCATCGCCAAAGCTGCGGTTTGAAGCCTGGTTCTTATTGAAGCGGCGGAGATTATTGCCTGAATAGCGCCACCGGTATAATCAATAATCTGTGCAGCCCACTTACGAGCGTCACCGGCAACGACAACATTGAAAAGACCAAAGGTAGAAGAGCCGTGAACGACAGTTGCAGCGGCTCCCTGCGACTTCAATCGCATATACAAAGATCGAAACAATAACTGAGAGCCATCAGGAACAGAAACAGGGCCGGGAAGAGCGACCCAATCGACAGGGTAGGCGACATCATCGGCGGCATGTTTGGAGCCGGCGGAACCGGGCATCCAGTGGTAGACGGTAAAACCCCAGGTTTGTAAGGGGCCGACAGCCGGAAGCTGCTCAAACCTAGCGTCAGTAACGACCAGGCCGAGACTCATAGCATCAGCAGTGGGAAGAAGGCGCTGAAACGGCAAATAAAACAACAAATGATTTTGGTCCTGGGTAAAATTCATATACGGGGCAGACGAATTTGCGGCAACAGGAAAAAACGCAGGTATACTCCCGTCCCAATACAAACGAAGCTCGTTCCCGGTAGCACTATAGGCAGCTCCAGCGACATCATAAACACTGGCCTGGTTCTGGGCAGGAACAGCAGCCGTGCCGGCCTTTAGGCCCCAAGCTTCGCGAGAAATCGACCGCTCCGGCGGAAATACCAAATCAACCCGAGTCTGGCCAGCACCATCAGCAGCATCGGTATAGGTCACAGGACGCCAATACTGATTGTCAAACTGAAAAACAAGATCAAAAGACTGGACCCGATAAAAGGTAGACGTACTATTAAACGACACGCGGACAGGGACCAGCACGCAGTCAGACACCGCCTGACCGCTGGGAAAGCGATAAGAGGGGCCTGGATCAACCGGCTCACCTAAAAGAAGCCTATCCCGGCCAGCCACGCCAGTTAGGCCGCCGGCAGTGTAAAGAAACTCCCTATAAGACCCAGACATCTTCCGATTATCCTCAAAGGACTCGACAGATCGATCCAAACCACCGCCGCGACCAAGTTCAGTGATAAAGTAGCTGCCCATCTTCGCGTTGCGACTCTCGGCAGCGCCAGTGCCACCGAGTTGTATTTGATCAGCCGGAGAGTACGTCTCACGGCCACACACAGAAAAGACATGGCCTCCGCCGCAGACAAGCTGAGAAAGCGCAAGATTATCGGTGGCGTTGAACTCAGAGGCGACAGTATTCGCCAGGCTCTGATAGTTCCACAAAACCCAAACGCCTTGCTGCCAGACGAAACTAATGCCGAGAGCTGGGCAAGTGATAAAAAGATGCTTATCAATCGGATCGTAGGTCAAATTAATCAACCCAGCATCAGCAAACGCATAAAACGACCTGGCAGTCGGATTCGACCCATCATAATTGCCACTATCAATCCAATATGATGAAAACGGATTGCTGACATAGGAATGGAAAAAGGGCTCAATATCATCACTAAGCACCTTGTAGTCCATGCCGCCAGAGGTGCTATACACCCCATTGCGATCACACCAAAAAACAAGCTCATCTGCCGAAATCACAGCGCGCGGAGAGTCGGCACCGACACTATCACTAATCTGAATCCGACGACCGGTGTTATTGAGCGCACCACGACTGGGATAATACACCCACGTTTCACGATCAAAAAACACAACCACGCCTTCCTGGGTGCCCTCAATCGCAACAATCTCACTATCACCAGGAATCGTAACGACATTGATGGCGATCACAGAAGAAGGGGCAGAAGAATCGCTGAAATACAAATCACGACCGGACGCCAAGACCATCCTTCCGCCCCAATCCGTAACATCAGAAGGTTTCGGAAAACCAGCACGGTCCAAATAGACATAAGCCTTGTCGAAGGTGCCGGAGGTCGGGCTGACCAGGCGGACACAGGCAGACTCTGAATAGCCAGTAGAAGAGAAGCCGGAGTAATCAACAGAGCCATCGACCTGCTGCCGACGAGAGGCATAGAAATCGCAGGGAGTATAGACAAACATCCCTACATCAGGAGAGCCAAAAAAGAGCGAATCCACAAACTCATGGAAAAACCAAGGGCGGCCACCCTGGGGAATCCAGTCCTCGCGATTGTGATAAACGCTACTCTGGTATACGCCCTTCCAGCCGCGCATCGGGAACAAATCTTCATTCATCTCAGACGTATGTCGAGACAGAACCTCTTCCCAACGACAATCGGTTGTGTAGTCATAAATACTTACAGCAACCAGATTCGACCACTGACCCACAGAGCCACCCTTACCTCCGGCCCCAGCCTCGACATTTCCAGTAAAAGCGAAGAGAGGAAGGACGGTAACAATTTGCAAATGCCCAAAATTAGTAAGCATAACGTGCGAACCGAGCGGATCGCCATAGCCATACTCAGTCGACTTATCGGTAGTCTGCTTGCTCAAAGTCGTATCAAACTGAGCGACCTGGCCAAAACCAGGCCTAGTCGACCACTCACCCTGCTTAAAGCGAAGATTCTGGTAGAAAGAACCGCGATCGGGCGAATTAAGCTTCATGCCACCCTGAAGCAGCTCCACCTCTTGGCCTGAACTAGCCATCAACGACACCTCTTAAGCTGCTTCAGCAAAGCGCGCTCATAAGACATTCTCCGAGCCATCCAGCCAGCACTCACGCGATAAGTGCCATCAGGATTCAACTGGACCTCCGTCTTCCCCAGAGGGGGCAACGACAATTCCGGCCCGCTGCAACTCGCGATCCCAATCGTCCCAAGAAGAAGCAACACGATCAGGGTCGCGCAGCACCAGCGCCTTTGAAAGCGCAAGCTCGCCCTCAAGCTCCGACTGCCTTTTGCGAGCACGGAAGTAATCGACAACAAGCTTAACACCACCAACCTCAACAAACTGCTCAACAACGAGGGCCAAAGCGCCAACAAGACGAATGAGCCCGCTCACTTCTTCTTCCTTCTCTCAACAGCACCAACAAGCCAGGAAAGAACCTTAACGATATTGTCATCAACATTCGTCTTCGTTTTTTGGCTCAAATTCCACAGGACGGGCTGCGCAATTCGCAAAACCACGAGAAGGGTAGGGAGCCACCAATGTTGCTCCAGCCAAGGATAAACACTGTCAAGGGCGCTCTCGCCAGCAGCCTCACCAGCCTTAACAACAATGGCCGTCACAGACTCGCTCAAAGTAACAGAATCAGAAATAGCAACAGTCATAACCTCTCCCTATCCGGCAAACTGGAAGTGCATATCATCGCCCCAGCCCTTTTTGCCTTTATAAGACCAGCGGCCTCCCCAAGTGACCCCGGCGTCCTCCATCGTCTTTACGAAGGAGATTTTCCCAGCCTTTTCGCACTCTTCCATATTCTTTCGCAACTCAGACAGCTCGCCATTCGGAAGGCGGCCAGACCACGGGTTGGCGCGAGGATTTACATCGAATGCGATCCCGATCGCGTGATAGCTCAAACGGCTCGTACCGCCGATAACACGAGGAACATAAGTCTGGACGCTAGCTGGACAATAGCCAGACTGATCACAAGCCTTCTCGAACAGCTCGACCATCATATCGCCAACAAGACGATGCATGCGAACACGCTTTCCGGTATGCAGCCGAAAACTGCGGATATTCTTATGCACCCAGGCATCATCTAAATCCACAAATCGACCCTTGCCGGTCTTGGTCCAAGAAGGATTTCCATAATATCGTTCAACTTCCGACCTTGAGCGAGGCAGCTTGACAGAAGGCGGATCAAGCGCCTCGCTCAAAGCGGAAAGAGTGGCAGAACCGGGCTTGCCATCGTCTGACACACCGAGCTCTCTCTGGGCAAACGGGACAAGATTCGCAAGATCTTCCAACATCAAACGCCCGTCAGAAAGAGCCGCCTCGATCCACTTAAACCCAGACATAAACCACCCCCTACAAATCGGAGTCAGCCTCAAAAGACCCAGTCTTGCCTCTCAAATAGCCAAGAGACTCCCGCACCTTACTAATCTCAGCCCTAAGCTGAGAAGCGGTCGAATCAAGCTTAACATGAACTTCAGTAACTTTAGTCCCAGTAATCTCACGCTGCTGAAGAAGACCACTCTTAAGGGTGAGGGCCAACTCATCGACAGCGTCATCGATTTTCTCACTACGAGCCTCCAGCTTATCAAGCCTATCGGAAATGGCCAGCAAACGAGGCTGAACATAGCGAGTAACGACACCCAAAACAAAGCCAAGAGCAGCAGTGCCCCCGCCGCCGATGATAGCAACATCGCCAGAATCCATGGCCACTAAACACCAACCTTCGTTTCAAGAACGACAACGCGACCACGGACCTCGACAAGCTTCTCGTCCAAATGAGAGGAGACGGAGTCTATGCGACCGTGCAGCTTTGCGCGACTGTCACTCGCAATTTGAACAGACTTCTCGACCTCGCCAAGGCGATAGCCAACCATATCAAGACGACCGATAACCTTCTGGGTGTCAGAGGCACCACGCCAAAGAAGCGCGGCAAAAGACGCTGCGCCACCAACGCCCATCACAAGAACATCAACATGATTGGCAAGCCAAGAGCCCATTACCAGTTTGCCTCATAACTAACCTGGTCAGAGTCAAGAACAACGCCCTCGGAAAGATGATTAACAAACTCGGCCTCAAGACGAGCAAGCTTCCTGGCTATAGCGTCAGGGAAAGCCTGATCAAGGGCCGCATACTCCTCATAAGCATAATAAGCAATCAAATCATGATAGTCGGCAAAGTTGTCAACAAACTGGGCTGCAGCATTGCCCCAGTCGACAGAGCCTGAGCCAACATAATAAACGCGAAAAATGCCAGAAATAGAAGAAGGGAAGACGATCTTCTTTCCAGAAAGATGAACACAGGGCTCATCAAGATAACTTGCGGTAAGAAGCTCACTGCGAGAGCGAACAAAGCGGTAAATGGTGGAAACATTCCCGGCAGCGCCAGCAGCATCAACCTCACACATCTGGATGATTTTCAGAGCAGGGCCATTGGAAATGGTTGGGGAAGAGCCAAACAACTTGACCGCACCAAGCTCAAGATCGATCGTGGATGATGAGGACACGGTAATATCAATATATTCCTCAAGAAACTCAGGGCGATGCTTTACGACAACACGACGAAAGCGATTATGGGCACGCTTGCATGCAGCAGTCTCCATAGACGCGTCGAAAAAAGTTAGATCTGGCTCAGAGGCCAAATTACGAAAAAAAGCTTTTATCTCAAGAGAGTGCACTTCTTCTTCCTCTTCTTCTTCTTCTTCTTCTTATTCAAAAGACGAGACGCGGCGCTCTTCCTGGCAGAATAGTAATTCACATCGGACTCCTTACGCCCTGCGTACTGTCAGCGGCCTTCTTCATCATCTCACTCTCAGCCTGAGAATCACGCATCTGCTCTTGAGTTGCGGGGGATTGACTAAAAGCGGCAGGCTTATCGACAAGATGAGGGTCGTCCTGACGGGGAACAACGGTGCCCTGAGCCAGCTTCATGTAGGCAAGCGGATCTTGGCCATAAGTGACAATCGCAGCATAGGTATCACGAAGATAATTCTGAACAAGAGAATCAAGCTCGTAGAACTTCTCCGAGTGGATAAACTCGCCAAACACATCGCGGTAAGAGGTCAAGTCCTCATCTGGGAAGATCTTAATCTTCTGGCCACCAACGACGATAGCCTTCAAGGCGTCAAGGGCGCGCGAATAAGACTTCATCTTATCGAGCATAAACTTATGCCCAGTGCGATAGGTGATCTCCTTCTGCACAGTCTCAGCATCAATAAGCTTAAGCTCATACAAACGAAGCAGACGCTCCTCACGATCGCCAACCTGATCCTGAAACATAGAGCCAGCCTCGATGTGGACCTGGGGAGAATCGACCAAATCAGTGCCAGAAACAGCACGATGAACAATATGGCCCTCAGAACCCAAAGCACCAAGCATCTTCTTTTCAGACATAAAATGACGAGCATAAAGCAAGGCCGAAGTAGCTGCGCGCTCAAAAGTCTCCTCAGCCTGCAAACGAACCAGATCGAGCAAAGTACTGTCAGCAGACTTCAACTCCTGCATGGCCTTAGCAGCAGTAATGCCGACAGCCCGCTTGCCAAGACTAGGGCCATGGATGCCGGCAGAATCATGCATCTCAGAAACCAACTGCATAATAGAATCATTAAAGTAGGCAGGAAGGGGGGCGGGAGACTCCTGGCGAGGCTCGCCGCCAGCTATGTTGTACATCAACATGGCACCAGCCTTCGACGGAATCTTGCGAACACCAGCAGTGCGCGGAACCTTCCAAATCGGATTCGCCATCAGCTCAGTATTCAACAGCCACTGAGCACGAGAACGATTATACTGATTCTGAATACCAATCAGAGGCGTAACCAGGCCGATACCCCAGAAATCACCGGGAACCTCAAGAAAACGACCCACAGAAACAGGAACAACCTTATCTGGCGTCGAACCCTTCCAAAGCCAATCATCGCCAGCAAACACACCCCAATCACCATCCTGGGTATAAATATCGAAAGTCTCAATTCGATCGGCAGGAAGAGGATTGAACTCTGGCTCGCCATAACGATCAGCAGGAATAATGGAATCAATGACCTTACTGCGATCAGGGTACATTCGCTTCAGCTCATCACGAGTATAGTAAGAGCGAACGCCAACCCAAGCAGCCTCAAACTCATCGCGAGCACCCTCCTCTTTGAAGAGGTCCTGGGGACGAACGACCTCCCAAGAAATGGCACCAGAAGATTTGCCGGGAGCACGAGAATGGACAGTATGTATGGCGGAAGTGCCAGAAAGAAGCTGATAGGCAAAAAATCGACGGGCCTTATGCCGAACGCGATCAGACTTCCAGAACCAACGCAACCAGTGCTCGGTAGCCATCGCCTTAACAATATCCTGATAACCAGCAGAACTGGGCATAACCGCACAGCTGGGATACTCGATAGCAAGCTTAGCAAGGGCCGAGCGATAAATGGGAGCAATACGATTTACAGTAATCCTGCGCTTGGTCCTAGAAGTGTCGGTAGCAAACTTACCTAAACGATTCTGAAACTCAGTATTCTGCCTATCAGAAAGATAAAGCGCCGCCATCTTCCAACGACGACGATGAGAAACCTTCTCATTCTTGGACTTCTCAATGGACTTGGGCATCTCAGAGGGTAAAGACATTAGACACCGCCTGAAGAAGGGAACCGCTTGGAAAGCCAAGCCCCAGCACCCTCATACATCCTTTTATAAGGATCATCAGCAGCCTTAGAAAGAATGACTGAATCAAGGCGGCCAGAGGGGGAGTCGCCACCCAGAAGATCGCCGGCAACTCTAGTCAAAGCAGCGGCCTTGAGGCCGACAACAGGATTGCCTCCAGAGGCAACAGTGCCAGTGACAGCTGCGGCACCGGTAGCCAAATCACCAAGATCAAAGCCATCATCAGAAGGCTCTAGACGGCGCTTGGCAGCAAGAAGGCCGCTCAATCGGTTGGCGGCACGGGCACGAGAACTAATCATCGCCAATCAACTCCGAAATTTCAGGATCTAACTCGCCAAAAGTCGGATCACCATAAGGCACATCGTCAACTGGAAACATAATGGACCTATCTTCAATAAAACTCAATCGAAACCAAACCCAACGACCAACCCAAAAGTTCAAATGCACAACAGTGAGCGCCAAAACAACAATTAAAACCTGCCAACTCCAGTCCATAAACACCCCCGCAAAAGATATGCCCCGGCTGACAATACATCAGCCGGGGCACATCACCCATTAAAACAAGCTTCTAAAGATTGAAGCCGAACAGGACGCCGTTTGCGTTGGGATAGCAGCAAACGAGCTGGTAATACCAGCGCCAGAAGCCTTCCCAACTATCTCGCTGATCAACACGCGACAGAATCGCGCCATCGAGATCGGCAAAATCGCCAGCCTTCAGCTCGGCCAACTTCCAACTATCAAGCTTCAGGGCAATAAACATACCCTTCGGACAATGACGACTACGTCGCATCTTGATACCGCCATAACCGATCATATCATCGTTATAGCCGTAATCGACGCCAGTAGCCTTGGTAGCAGGAGCGGTCTGCTGAATAGTCTGATTCGACAACGTGCCAGAAATATAAGTCTGACGCGTCGTGTTATGAATCAGGAACAAATCAGGAACCTTCCCGCACTCCTCGTCGATCGTATCCAGCATTGCCTGAAGACGATCATTGACAAGCGCAGCACGATCATTGGCACCGGTGACAACCGCGGTCGCACAGGTCGACTGCAGCTCCTCACCGCCATCAGCCGCGCCATTATTCCGAGGCAAATTGAACAAAGAGCCGTCAAACAAGTTGGTCAAAATGCCAGCAGGCTCATGATCGGTGTTCGGGCCAGGAATGCCAAAGTTACCAACACCATTGGTAAGCTGCTGATCATTGATCTTGATCGCACAACCAACACCTGCATCGACAGCACCACCAGCAGTAGTGAACGGAACAACAGCACCACCAGAGCCAACGCCCTGGATAGTAATGGTCCTGTTCGACTTGCTGAAGTCAGTAATGAAGATGCCAGCGCCAGCACCCAAAGCGGCAAGCAGAGGAACAACCTCATAGGTATCCAACTGAATGATGTCAATACGACACCAGGTCTGGATATCGTTGGGATCTACCGCAGGACGCAAAGTGCCAGTCGCATCACGCCAAGTCCCATCAATGAAGCTAAAGTCACCATCGTACTGCCAAGCCAAGCCATTACTATTGGCGACCTGTTGACCAGGAGCACCATATTGAGTCGCCCCATTTGCCTTCGCCACCTGCGCCTGCTTCTGATTGATGAGGCCACGAACCGGACCACCGACAAACATGTTCAGATTCGCATGGTCTTTCAAGTCGTCGACCAGACGAGTCATCTCATTGTCGAGAGCTCCGATGAAGCTATTCATCCCACCCTTCTCAGCAGAAGCCATCGTAGGACCAGTAACCTCGAACCGACCATACAAGAAAGTCGCGTTCGACACGATCCGACTATGGACCTGCGCAGTCGCAGTGGGAAGATTGGTATTCTCAGCACGATACCCAACGCCAGTATTGCGTCCGGTATGGAGCGGAATAATCACGTTTTTGCCAGCCCAAGTGAAAGAACCCTTCTCAAAAAGCTCAACAGCCAAAACCTCTTGGTTCAGTTGCTCTGCAACCGGACCCCGATAATATTCATGCAGCATCGCTTGGATGCTATTGCTAGTAAGTAAAGCGACCATAAAGGCCTCCTATATTATATATTAGCCGAATTTCCCAGACAGCAAATCGCCACGCAAAGCACGAGTAGCCTCAGCAACCGAGCCAAGCTTCCTCTTAGATGCCTTGCCCGCAGTCTTGGCCTTATTTCCCCGAGGAGGAGAAAGCTCGCCAGCCCTCTTGGACTTTTCAAGCTTCAACTCCTTGCGAAGTCGGGCCTCAATGCGAGACTCAACAGAAGCAATGCGCTTTGACTCACGAGCAGCCCAAGCATCGACATTGATTTGTGGATTAGATTGGACAGCAGAAATCATATCTTCAGTAGAAACTGTAGGAAAACGCTTGGAAGCCTCTTTAATCTCAGAAACAAGCTTCTTCTCAGCAAGGGCAACAGCGCGGTCCCGCTCCAAATGAGCAATCCGATCTCGCAGCACCTCAAACTCAGACCTTTCCTCAAACCCAGACTCTTCAGACGATTCAGACTGCTCGGCCATGTACCTATCAAGCCAAGCCTGGTCTTCATCGGACAGAGCAGATTCCGCCCCCACATCTTCATCAGAAGAAGCCTCCTCATCAGAAACATGCTCCTCAGAAGAGGCCTCAACCTCTTCATCAGAAACAGCCTCTTCATCAGAAACAGCCTCTTCATCAGAAACAGCCGAGTCGCCATCCATAGCCTCGACCGCATCTTCGGATTGAACTTCACCATCAGGAGCCATGGACTCAGCCATCTCGACGGCCTCAGCCATTTTTTCTGGACTTAACAAAGACATTCAAACCTCCAACAACAAGGAATCTCTCACAATTCGGACCAAGCTTGCAAGACATCAAATTCACCAATAGTAGAAGAAAGCTCATTATCTTCAGAGTCGTCGCCAAAATAACCCTCGGAAACAGCATCCTCAAAAAGCTTTCCACTCTGCTGTTCAAAAATCAAAACATCGCGCACAGAGGTTGGTCTGCGACGAGAAACTTCGCGCTCAACCTCAGCCACCTGGGTGCGGCCCGCAAGAGCGAGAGCTGCGGCAAAAATCATATCATCATGATCGCCCGTCTCAGCCTGCGGCTTACCCTTCTTGAACACAAACGTATTGATCTCGGCCTTCAACCTGGCGCACGGAACCTCAAGAGCCCGACTCTCGACAACAGTATGCAGACGGCTCAAAAGTAAATCTCTAGTGGACTTATTCGTATTAAAACCAAGCTTCTCAGTCCATCGACCCTTGAACTTATCATGCTGAACACGACGATAAAGATGTCGACCACGCTCCGCCAGCAGCTCGGTAATCACAGTGCCAGCGGGCGTCTCAACAACCGCCAGCGACCCATACCGCTCTACCTGCTCATCGACAATCTCTGAAAAAGGCCTCAATGGCATCCAATTATAGTAGCTAGAGACAATTGAGGGCTTCTTTGGATCTGTAACATCCATCGTGCAAAAAGCACTCAAATCGCCATTCGGATCGCCATTCGCACTATCAACACCAGTAACATAAATACGATGCTTTTTAGGAGCCTCAAACTCCTTATAGCCAAGATAATTATGAACATTATCTCGAGTAATGCGAAAACCAGCGAAATGAACCTGGAAAAACCGCCCACCAGACGTGATAAACGCCACCTCGGGAGTAATTGGGTTCTCCTGATTGAACAAATCCCAATTACCGCCCTGCTTCTCCTTCCAGTTCTTATATGCCCACCATTTCTGGTCGCGGGTCAAATTATGGTCAGAAGAATACTTCCTAAACCAAGCCGGCGGCTTACTGCGAGGTTTTTCCTTCGTCACATAGTTCACATCCCAGGTCCAAGGGATAAAAACCTTCTCAAAACCATCGTTCTCAAGCCACAACTTATGCGCGAGATTCAGGCCATTGGCAGTCGTCTCGCGGACAACCGTCGCGGAATCTGGCACCGAGTTCATAATACTCGCGAACGTGTTATTTAGATCTCCATAGTGAGCAAATTCCGACAAATGAAGCGCGTGAGGCGTTCCGCCACGCGCATCATCCGAACTACTCGTCGTACACTGAATCACCCCACCATGACGGAAGCGCAACATCTCCGTACTCGCAGCTTCCGTACTGAACTTCAGCCAGCTCGGCAGATTAGAGTAAAATCTCGAGTAAATCTGGAAAATCTCCTTGGCCGCAACACGCTTATGGGCGACAACCAAGACCTTAAAGTGGGGAGTGAACAGCACCCGCCAGAAAAAATACGCCGCAACAATGGTTGAAGCACCCAACTTACGAGCCTTAAGCACATAAGCGCGATTGCCGCGAACGAGAGCGCCAATTATATGCTTCTGAGCACGATTGGCGCGCAACTTGACCAGATAACTGCCCGACTCGTCCTGAGTCTTGGCAACAATTTGCAAGTAATTCTCGCAAAAATGCCAAAAATCAGACTTGCACCGCCGCAGCTCTCTTATCAGAGCGTCTTTTTGGTTTCCTTCTTTCAATTCGCCCCGCAAGCTCAGTCAACCAATCCTGATGTTCGGATAAGTCGCCAGACATAAACAGCCGAAGCACCTTCCCGCGCTCCGCAGGTTTACAGTCATAGTGAAACAGAAAATGGTACGCCGCAACGAAATCGAGCAACAAGCCAACGAACCGGCTGGCGCGTGGATCATCCTCACCCTCAACAGGGCCAGCCGAAATGAACCCACCATGAAGCTCGGTGCCCTTGGGATGAGTCAAATCATCCTCACGAAGCGAATCCATGAAAAAATAGATCGCATCAACAACCGAACGATGCCGAGAATTAAATACAGCACGATTATGCTTCTTTAAATGCTCCGACCAAGAGAACTCATTGCGACAAATCCAATAGCCAGCAGCGACATTCTGCGAAAACGTCAAACTATCGGGCTTATTGCGAAGAGCCTCAACAACGCCAACAACACTATCCAAAGCGCCCATCAACACCGCCTCAAGAAGAGGAGCTGGTGGGACTGATTCCGAATTAAGTTCAAGTTTGTCCATGGGTCGAAGATAGACAGATGTACCGTTGTTGACAAGGGCCAGGAAGCACCCAGACTGATTCGGGCACTTAAAGAACACAAAGTGCCCGAACCTAAACGCAACACTGAAAGGCCGCTAATCGAAAAACGGGCACTTGGGCACATAAAAGCCTACTTTGAGCAGATAGCGCGCGCGCACGATAGACGTTAACCCTACATCTAAGTGCCCAAGTGCCCGTTTGGGCAAAAAAGACAGTAATAATGGG
>TARA_R100000808_G_scaffold24814_1_pt1 | contig 19447 bp, 16 predicted proteins | sample TARA_R100000808 | Tara Oceans TARA_R100000808 (sample SAMEA2622852) | marine metagenome | biome: marine biome (ENVO:00000447); feature: marine epipelagic mixed layer (ENVO:xxxxxxxxx); material: "saline water (ENVO:00002010), including plankton (ENVO:xxxxxxxx)" | depth 140 m | reverse complement strand
GGGCACCATCAAACGGATGCTGGCAACGGCACCGGAGCGCAAATGCGACTTACTACGCCAACAAGATTGCGGGTAATTAGAAAGGAGAAATAGAATCGTTATGAAATACATAAAACCAACAATAGTTAAGAAGGAGTTGCTTAGGCTCGCTGATCAAGGCCCGAACGAAAACACACGACGCATATGGAAAGATGTGGCGGACAAGTCGAACATGAAGCTGTTGACCAGGGTTTCAAGGGAGGCCCTGAATGACATTGATAGGTCTGTGAACTTAATGATCAGGGACCTAGCTAGCAAAAAGGCAGCAGAGCTGTTCATCGAGGAGCTGGAGGATGCTGTTCAGGGGAAGATGGAGGAAATCGTTAGCAAGCAAAGACGCGGAAGGACAAAGACCATTAAGTAGATACCATTAATGGACGGGTATGATATAAATTGGGTCGCTTGGTTGGTCACCTTTGCCGTCGTTTACTTCTTGGCGCATGACTAACCATCACTTACGGGGGGCGCGTTCCAGTGCTGCTGGTTGCTTTCCTTGCCAGCACCGCTGCACGCTTGGCGGCACGGGAGGGTTCTGTTGTTACCTCATTGCCGTGCCGCACCCCTTTTTCCATTGACTGCCGGAGAATGATACACAAATATAAATATATCCGCCACGGATCGGAAAAATGACATTCTACGACAAAGCAAAGCGATACTCGCCCATCCTATGCAGGCTCCTTGCCAGGAAAAGATATGGCAGACCGTTGACTTCGCAAGAAATCTCAGATGCAAGCGGGTTAAGCCTTGTTCAGGTCGAGGCCCTGTCACAGCAGACTAACTGGAACGGGGTGGACATCAGCGTGATGAGGAGGTTCACAAGGTCATGTGGTACTGACTTCTCCAACGGTAAAGACATGCGAAGGGTGTCTGATTACATGCGTAAGAGTCCCACCTTTGCGTACCTGAAGAGGTCGAAGAACTTTAAGCAATACTATCTGCCGCTGATAAGTAAGTGGCGTTCTGAATATGCAGGATCCGGGTGAAAACATCAAAAAGCTCGTCGAATCCGATGAGCGAATTAAGGCTATCTCCAAGGAAATCGATGACTACAAGAGTTCGGAGAGGGCTCGAATAGAAGGTATCCGCGAGAAGGTGTCACAGGTTTCTGCCGAGATCAGGAAGCTCACCAATAAGCGTAACGGCCTGAAGCGTCAGCTTAAAATCAACAGGGGGCCCTTGAGGAGGTTGGACAGAAAAATAAGGACACGACGGAACGCAATCATAAACACTGAAAAGAACAAGTCATGGAGGGCTTATTCCAAGCTGTTCCAGGTCAGGAAGAACAAGTTAAAGGTATGACAGCAAAAGAGATTAGGAGGTCGCGAAGGTCAGGTGCCTACAGGGGCAGGAACACATCATCAGCCCCGCTGGTCACTGACGCCATGACCAAGTGGAGCAAGTGGCTGGCAGGGATTGGCCGCTCAGGCAGGACGGTTGAAACCAGCATCGGCAATGTAATGAGGTTCATCTCGGAGGCATCATTATCCACGAAGCGAGTGGATAAGATCACTGAGCTGGATATAAACAAGTACATCAATGACCCAGGTGATAGCAGGAAGTACTCCACGCGAAAGGTGATCTTGTCCTCCATACGCAGCTTGTTTTATTACTGCGTTGCCGAGGGCTGGGTTAAAAGGGATCCGTCGATGTTGGTTGAGGTCAACCTGAATGCCCTGACTCACGCACAGAAGGAGATAGTTCCACGAGGAACCTTTTCCGTGGAAGAGTACAAGAAGGTATACGCAAAAGCTGATGGTTTCTGGAAGTTTGCCATTGCGCTTGGGAGAAATGCGGGATTAAGGCTGTCTGATATTGCCATGCTTGAGTGGGGCTCCATTGCGGAGCCGGGCCTGGTAACCGTTTGGACCCGCAAGGGGCGTAGACGGGTACAGGTCCCCATCAACGCCACATTAACCAAGTTGCTGGGCAAGATTCCCAAGGATGACGGGCGCTGGTGTTTCCCTGAGCAGGCGGAAATCATGCAGTCAGTTAAGCGAAGAGCCCTATTGTCGGTGCAATTCAAGAGACTTTGTGAAAGCTGCGGGGTGGAGGGCAGGGTGTTTCACGAGCTGCGGCACACGTATGCAAGCGACATGGCCAAGAAGGGCAAGACACTCCCGCATATCGCAAACATGCTTGGCCATGTTAACCTCCATACTACTCAGGGATACACTGACCACTGATGCCGTCCGTATCAAAAACCTCGATAGCTGACGTTAAGGCTGCCCTTACCAGGGGTGGAACCATAGGGGGTGCGGCAGAACTTATTGGGTGCACAGAGAAATCACTTGCTACAAGAATCAAGAAGAGCAAGGAGCTAACAGAGTTCCTCAAGCCGCAAACCGAGGCTGACGTGATTCATCGGGATGATGCAAAATTAACTCCCTATGTTGAGGAGCAGGCAATCTCCAAGGCAATGGAAGCTGAGGACGCGTCCCTGCGAAAGGGGCTTAAGTCCATAGGCCTGTCAGGCCCGGCGCTCACGGAGGCCGTCGCCCTGCAGGCCTTCCATAATCAGCAATTTCAGAAGTCCTACGAGATGATAGGTGGCGGCATCACCAAGATGTTCTTCGAGCTCAAGTCGGAGGTGTCCAAGATAAACGAACGGCTTGAGAGCGGCGGCATTGAGATAGAGGAGGAGAACATGCTCCGCGCTGATCGGTCACGCCTGCTTGACCAGCTTGGCCGCACCTACGACAGGTCCCTGAAAGCGGCGATGACGCAGGCCGTAATCAATCACCGATTGTCCGAGAACAAGCAGCAGGGTCCTTCGGCCAAGCCAGGGTTTGCCCCCATCCAGAACAACATTGCGATTAAGGCCGAGGGTGGCGTGACTGTGGAAAGTAAATGATTAACCCGATCAATGAGATCGACAGTGTTGCCGAGGCTCTCCTCTCTGAGTCAGAGCCAAAAGCGACACCCTCCAAGACGAGCGAGAAGGGCTGGCACCCAAAACTAAATACCACGCAGGCAGAGATATTTGAAGACCCGGCGTTATTCCTGCTTGCCTACGGTGAGAAAGGCTCGGGGAAAACAGTGGGCCTGCTCTACAAGCTGGTCCGACATTGCTACGAAAACAAGAATGCATTCGCCCTGATCGTCTCCCCAAGCATACGTACCGGCAAGGAGGGGGTGCTGTTTGATCTGGAAAACATGGTCCTCCCTGACTGGGGGGATGGGATCGGGCTTGAGTACACAACCTCCAAGCTGGACCCCAACACCAAGGACAGGCACCTGTGGATAGCCAACAGGTTTGGCGGGTGGTCCAAGGTGCTCCTCGTTTCGATACCCTTCGCTGAGGCCGTGGAGCCTCGCATCAAGGGCATGTCCCCATCATTTGTCTATGTTGACGAGCTGACCCACTGCAAGGGGCGGGAGTACTTTGTATTCGTTGCTGCCCAGCTGGGTCGCCGCAGAGACATCACAGGCCCACAGCAGTACACCGCAAGTTGCAATCCTGACGGCCCCTCACACTGGGTTTACAAGGTTTTCATGGAGGAGTCTATTGATTCCGAGTCAGGCGAAATGAACAGCGAGTACTCCGTGCACCATGTCCCCATCAAGGAGAATGCCAAGAATCTTCCCGATCAATACGTTAAGCAGCTGGAGCAGATCCTAAAGTCTGACCCCGTAGAATATAGACGCCTGATTGATGGCGAGTGGGTGGATAGGCCCACAGGGGAAGCCATGTTTTCTGAGTATTATCAGCCGGAAATTCATGTAAAGGGGGATTACGCCAACTGCACTGGCATACACCCGGCCCCTGGTAACCCGATCATCGTGGGATACGACCTTGGTCAGGTTAATTCGTCAGTAACCTTCATGCAAATGATCCCCACTCATCAAGGGAATATATGGACTGTGTTCGATGAGATCGACTACATCGGGGAGAAGATCCTGTATAAGCGGCTTGCTGGTGAGATAGTGGACAGGCTGGATTACTGGTCAAATCTAAAGGGTTACGACTTCAAGGCTCAGCACATATCCGACTCAAGCGCCATAAACCAGTGGCATCCTGGTGGGCAAGGATCATATGACGCGTGGGACATGGAACGGTTTTCTGATGGCAGAATCAAGATGATCGGATGCCCAAAGGGTAAAGGCTCAGTTGAGGCCAGAGTGAGGCTGCTAACCGCAAAGCTCTTCCAGGACGAGATATATGTTTCCGCATTGTGCAAGAATACTACTGAGATGCTATTGCATCTTGAGTCCGATAAAAAGGACGCGATGAGGCCGAAACGTTCAAAATGGATTCACAAGTTCGACTCTTTGTCCTATCCTCTGCTCAAGTTAGAGTTGAATGACAACCTGTCAGCATTAAATACTGATGTACACCAGGCCAGGCTGGTACACTGCGGTATTAATTGATACTTAAATATTAAAGTAACATGGCACACTCAAGCATAAGCAAAGATAAGGTGGTCCTAGACCTCACGTACGATGACGACCTCCGGAACTACATGGCCTCCAAGGAAGTTGGGGAGAGGTGCTCACTTGAGCTTAAGCTCTCGGTGGATGAGGTGACAAATGATCAGGCGGTCCTGTCCGTAGATGGCGTTGTTGCCAACCAATACGATGTGGAAAAAAAAATGTCACCGGAGGGCCCAGCCGACATGGAAAGACCGGCAGCAGCGATCATGCTGGCAGTAAGGGACTCGATGACACGAACCCAGGGTCCGAAGGGAAAAGAAAAGTATTAAGCGATGCGTCCTACAGGCTAGAAAGCTACTACAAGACTCTAGGTGTTTACTCATGGACATCAGCACGGTTCCGCAACCTATGCAAGCTGTCAGGGAGAACACCCACGGAGCTCTGCGATATGTTTTGTATACCACGAAGATCAATCAACGCATACCTTGAGAAAGACAAGTTCCCTGGAACCGTTGGCCTGCACCTTTCAAACTTTGAATCATTCATTACACAGAAGCCTATTCCGATTGTGAACCCAAGCCATGGCAGTTGATTACGATATACTGACGGAGTGCGGAACCACCAATGAGAGGTTGCGCGAATTCTTCACCACACAATCATCCGACCTGGAAGGGGTTGAGGGCCCAGAGAAGAAGAGAATCCAGCTGGACCTGAAGCGCAAGGAGAAGATCGAGGACTCAATTGGGTCCCGCCTTAACGAGCACGTGATGTTCTCCCTTAAGAACCATCACCTTTACAGCGCTGTTGACCTTGCGTGGGACTCTACCCCGATCAACAAGAGCACAATCCCGCTGGTAATGTATGCTCAGAAGCGCATCAACGTTGCTGATTGTGCCAATGAGTTGACTAAGCTTGGGTGCGGGCAGGGCTATATTAAGCGGGACGAAAGCGGGAAGATCATGGACGTTGACCTTCCCAAGTTCTTCGAGACCAACATCAATCTGGTGCGAAGCCTCATTACCCGTCGCTTGGCGGCACAGTCGAACAAGTACGTCAACATGTGGCCGTTCTTCAAGTACGAGTCCCGAACGACAGGCCAAACAGGCAAGCTCCGTGCTGATGTCCTGTCCCAGCGCATTGACGTAATGGCCGATCAGTATAACTACCGACACTTTCAGACACAGGCCATGCGGGACATGTTCCTGTACGGTCATAGCATTGCGTTCCCACGAGCGGGGTGGGAGCGTGATGTCCAGTGGGAAAAGGAGCCATCTGCAGTTGGGTTCAAGTCCAACAAGAATAACAAGATTCCCAAACGAAGCAGGGTGGTCAAGGAGGGGGTCTGCTGGGTCAATCCGCACCCTTCACGTGTGTTCTGGGATAACGCGTACTCACCAAGCAGTGTTAACAGCGACACTGGCTGTGAGTACATCGGCTTCTGGGATGTCGTCCGATTCGGAGACATAGCTAACAATCCCACATACTTCAATCGCGACAAGGTTGGGTTCAGCTCGGCCTCACTGAACTATTTCTCCCAGTTTTCCAGCTACTTTAACCAGCATTACACGACGATAAGCCCCCCGGTTCCACGCAACGGGGACCTGTCCTACCAGAATGACAGGAAGAACAACCTTGGCCTCTACAGCGGCGAAGAGGATGACACCAGCGTGATGGTTGCGGAATACTTCTGGAAGATGAACCCCAAGGATTGGGGTATTGGCGACTATCCTTTCCCGGTATGGGTCCACCTGAAGGTGGCCGGGGATGACACGGTTGTATTTGCTGAGATCATGCCCTCTTCGCCAGCCGCCGTGTTCTCTTATAACGAGGCCGACAGCCGCCTGGTGAACATCTCCATCGCCCACGAGCTCATGGCTTTTCAGGACCAGCTGACCAATCTGTTCAGCCAGCTGCTTGAAACTGCAAAGGCTGACCTATTCAGCATGGCGGTCCTTAATACTGATGTGTTCCCGGACACTGATGAGGGTAAAAAGGTCCTTGCGGACTTTAGGGCTACCATGGAGGGCAAGAACTTCTATGCCAACACTCATGTTCTTGAGGCTTCGTTCAGGAGGCTTCAGGAAATGGGCATCAACACCAACCCTGAGAACGTGTTCCATGTAGTTCGCCAGAAGCCGAACTCAGGGCTGCAGGCCATCTTCGCCTCCATTACGCACCTGATTAACATGTCCGAGAAGCTCATGGCTCTAAGTCCACAAGAGCAGGGCCAGCCAGCGCCACGCGAGATCAGCGCCACTGAGGTCAATGTGATCAGTGGAACCACGGAATCCGTTTACAGCTTTATTTCGGATGCAGTAGACGAGGGCAGGGCGGCAATGAAGAGGATCTGCTACGAGTCCCTCATTGCCTGCGGCACTGACAGTGTTCTCCTGCCCGTGATCAGCAGGTATCCACGTGAGGTTGTTGAGAGCGCAGGCTTTACTGTTGTTGGCGAATCTCAGGAAGAGAAGATGGACGTAAATCGCCACACCGTCATGGGGTCAAAATATAAGCTGGTCCATGACTACATATTTAACAGCAGGGATGGCTCTGAGAGAACCTCCAATCTGCAAGCGGCCAACACCCTTGTCTCCCTCTTCCAAGGCATCGTGGCGCAGCCGATGGTTTCACAGGCGATTGGTAAGCGGCAGCTCTTTGATCTGGTTAATGAAATCTTCAGGCTGTCCAGCACTGGGACCAACCTCAAGCTTGAGCTGGAGGGGCCGGATGATGAGCTTCCCCCTGAGGAGAACCAGGAGACACAACAGATTCAGCAGAATGCTGCTGATATTGAGGAGATCAAGAACGTAATCCTTAATATAACTGGTGCTCAGCAGGCACCTCCACAACAACCCCCACCACAATAGAACAATGCCAGAAGAACCCCCCACACAGGATGATGCTGTCGCCGTAGAGGAACCACCAAAACAAGTAGACCCCAAGGATGATCCGCTATTGCAGGCTCTTTGGAGAGACCTTGGTAAGGTTGAAGATACGGACGAGAAACCAATAGAGCCAGCCCCGGAGGCAGAGACTCCCGAATCAGCAGGCGAGTCGGCAACCTCAGAGGCTAATGGTGAGGACAAGTTGCCGCTACCAGAGCCTGAAGTGGTGGCAGATGAGGCAAAGGCGGAGGCGAAGGATAAGTTTGAGATCCGGCATCAGCCAATGCTCACTGAGGACCGAGTTAGGGATGTGGTCAAGGAGGCGGTAGCCGAAGTAGCCCCTGCCCCTAAAGAGAGCGTCACTCCTCCTGAGGAAATTAAACCAAACCCTGAGGATGATCTACTAGAGGACCAGCGGGAAGAGCTGGAGGTTGCGAGGATTGCAGAGAAAAGCCAGCCGGATAAGTACAAGGGCCTTCCAGACAAGCTGCTGGGCTACTATTCAAAGTTGGAGGACTACATCACGAATGGAGTCAAGGAGAACCCTGAGAGATCGTTTGATGAGGACGACATGGATTATCAGGACTGGGTCTCCAGGAACAGGCCTCGGTTTACAGACAAGGACAGGGCCAGGGCTGAACAGCTCCGGACGGAGAATCGTGCGTACGAAAGAGCGCGGCAGGAAGTTGCTTCTGAGGTTTCCAAGCTGGAAAAGCGACAGAAGGCACTTGAGCTGAAGCCAAAGATCGATGAACAGATAGACAAGTTCGGACAGTCAATACTCCAGGCTGGTGACAGCGATGCATCCAAGGCGATTGCCAAGAATGGGTTCGACGCCGCTGCTGACTCGCACCCGCTGGAATCAGCAGTATTTAGGGACACAGTTGAGCGGGCCAAGGGATTGGCCAGTGAATACCTTGGGTTTGCTAATGGCCTTTCCGAATTCGACTACAACAATCCGACTCACAAATGGTTGCTTGAGTTCATTAACCATAATGGCGAGTGGTTCGAGGCAAATGGAGGAGAGGCCAGAAATAAGGGCGGAAAATCATTTGTTAACCGCGCCAAGTACGCAGAACTTCATGCGGCTGGCAAGGCGGGTTCTTATTGGACGTTTGATCATGACGATGTACTCCACCTCTTGAGCGCAAATGCTCTTCACGAGGCAAACCACCAAATAAAAACCACGCTTGATGCAGCAGAGAAATATGGATTTGTTAAACAACAGCGACCAGTTTCCGCTGAAGAGGCGAAAGCGGCGTCCAGTCAGGTTCCTCCACAGGAGGATCTTCAGCCTATTCACCCACCAAAAGCAACCCCATCGGTTGGCCCAGGCAATGCTGACCCTGACACGTCGCCAGAGAACAGATCAATGGGGGCAGACGTGCTTCAGACGTTAGGGATGAGGTAATATATTTCCAGCACTGGGCGGAATTAATTTTCCGCCCCCTTTTTTTGTTTTGATATAACTGGTTAGGTTGGGTTTTCCGCAGCCCATTTTAGGGTTGGCATAGTTAATTAATAATTATGCCAACTACATTCCCAACTAATAACTGTGACCCGCGCTTGATTAGCGTGGAAGACTCAACGGGGTGCACGCTTACCCGCGCAAGCATCCGTGCGTTTACTAAGCAGGACTTCGAGGACCAGCAGTTCAAAGAAGTCGGCATGGACCGCATCATTGCACAAACCAAGGAGGCCAGACTTGCTGGTGTCCGTGAGCGGGCTTTAACGGATTTGCTCCTTAGCCGCCACGTAGCACTCAATGAGAGCAAGGGCGGCGGCACTCCTTCGGTGATCAGTCCTTTCACCCTGGTTCCTCGCCGGAACGTGGTGAATGCAAACTATTTCCAGATTTCTGCTGGAACATCGACGACTACTGTCACCCATACTTCAACGCACTCGGGTGCCTATGAAGTAACCGTGGGTGTTGGCGGCTCGCCGTGGAAGTCAGACCTGAAAGACATTGAAAAGTATTTCATTCCCGGAATGCTGGTTAATGTTGAGTACGTGGATTCGGCTAACTCGAACGCTGCTGGCACAGCCCAGTACAAGATCGTGGCTGCCGCATCCGCTTCCGCAACAACTGCTAATGTGGTTCTTGAGCCCAATGTAACTGACAGTTACTGGGACAACACCATGACAGCCGCACAGAAGGCAGTTTACCAGCCAACTGGTGGTACGCTCATGATTCTGGCGAACTCCGTCAGTGACTATGAGTCGTGGTGCACCAACCCGCCAAGCGTCAACGACCTGACGCTCGTGGAGTACTGGGCCCAGACATACCGCTGGACGCATGCTTACAACGACGAGTACGTCAAGGCCCTTGAGGCTCCGATGACCTCTCAGTTCCTTAAGAAGTTCCGCCTACTGCCGTTGGCACAACAGCGGAAGCAGCAGGAGCTCATGATGGAGAACGCGTTTTACAACACGCTGTTCTATGGTGATCGAATCAATGAGAAGCAGACTGTTGAAACATACCAGCAGCTTCCTCAGGTGTTTGATGTTGCTGATACCGACTGTGCCCTTGAGTTCAAGGCCAACACCCTCGGCATCCGCTCGCAGCTGAACTCCTGCGGACGCCTCTCAGACTCGGCTGGGCAAGCGTTGAATCTGGATACGCTCATGGAGACCTGCTACACGCTGAAGCGTCACCGCGAGACAACCAGCGGATCTATCGACGTAATCGATGCGATGACGGATCGCTTCACGGCGAGCAAGATTCGTGACCTGATGCTGAAGTACTACGCTGACAAATACTCGACCTCTAGCACCTTGTTCTACCAGCCGGGTCAGAAGATCGAGTACAACGGCGTAACCGTTCTGGAGTACAACATCTACGACCTGCCCGATCAGGGCGTGCAGCTGGCTGTGTTCACTGATCCGTTCTTCGACGATAAGTTGGGAGCGTTTGACACGAACAACAAGGCTCGGGCACGTGCGTTGTGGATGATTGACTGGAGTGACATTGACATCAACGTGCTCAAGACACGCTCCGTTAAGCGCCAAACCAACGTGGCAGATAACCTGTATAACTGTGTTATCCAGCCCAACGTCAACCATTACGTCTTGAACTCCAAGACATTTGAAGTCCGGGTGGGGGACCCAAGCCGTCACGCCATGATCGAAAACTTCAGCGACGCATGCCCGACGCTAACTAAGTCGGCCTGCGAGCTGGCTAGCTAGGTCATAAGGTCATTGTGGTGGTAACATTGCGGGGTGGGGGTAAAACCTCACCCCGCTCCCTCTAACCCAACCCAACAAGAGACATGCCCGGACAAACAAAAAAATACTACCAAGTAAAAGGATGTAACCGAACAATTAGGTCCGGTGATATAGTTTTCGCTTTTGACCCCTACATGTTTGATTCAGGTGTCTGGTGGGGCATTTATGAAACCTCAGACAGTGAGGAACAGGATGCCCTGGACGGCATGGATTGGATCTACAAGCTGTCAAAAGAGGAGTACGACAGGGAAATTAAAAAAAAACACCCGAGTACCAGCGACTTCAAGCCCTTACCGCAACCAAGGCAGCAGAGGAGCAAGCAAATCGCAATCGAGGGGGAGGGTGCGGAAGTTGTGCAAAACGTTCCTCAGGAATCCTCTGGTGAAAAAGATAAGGAGCTTACTGTCGAGGACATAGTGAAGCCTGCGCCGGTAAGGAAACGCACCAGGAAGGGGAAATAGCTTGTTCAAGGTGTGTGATACCGTAATCTATCGGTAGCATGACGTGGCTAGATTTCAAGGCGGCTGTTCGCGAGCTTCTCACCGTTGATTCGACCCGGCTGAACGTACAAACCTTTATTGATCGTCAGATACGCAACGGGGTGGTGGACATACAGTCCAACATCCCGTTTTACCGTGCAGGGAACGTGGTCACTTATTCCCTTAATGGAGCCATTAAGGACAGCGAGCCCCTGGCTGAAGCAGAGAAGGCCAGTGAGGGGCTGCTTGAGGGGGATATGAGGGTGCTCGACGCTTACTTTGTTGACGGCCAGTACTCCTATGACTGGCAGGATGACTTAAGCGAATCCGCTGACAGCAACTCCGAGTGTTCACGACGACCTATCAGGCAATGGCCGTGGTCAAATCGTCACGACATGATCTGCGGGGCGACCATTGGGTATGACCTGATAACCATAAGTCCTCAGGGGGGTAAGTTCTACATATACCCCCAGGTAACATCAACCGACAAGGTGGAGATATTCTACAATGGATTGAAGAAATCATTCGCAGACACAGACGTGACAACTTTTGATGACAGCGTTGTTGAGGCTGTGGCTAATTTTGTTAAGGCAAAAATATGCAGGGAGGTGGACCGTGACCTGGACCTGTTCCAGTCCTATTGGGCCTCATACCTTGCTGACCGATCACGACTGTATCTTGATGCCAGGGACCGGGTGACCATGAAGTACTCGCTTGGGTCCGAGTTGCCTGACGCAATCAATGGGTCCGGATGCGCGTCAACCACGTCAGCGTCTTGCGACGGGACAACGACCACAACCACATCGAACTGCCAGGGCGTAACGATAACAACAATTATCACATGAGCTGCCTCCTAGTTTCCAATGATAAAAGCGACGGCACCCCTAACGTGCCCGATGCATCGGCCACGACCAAGTGGAAGCACAGGATTTGGCGTCGAAACACCACGGGCTCAGATGTGAACTTGTACATATGGGACGACACGGCAACCTCTGATGCCACATATCTCAAGTGGAAGAAGATTGGAAACTTTGTTCAGTTTGATGGCCTCAGTAACTATGCAGATGACACTGCCGCCGCAGCTGGCGGGGTCATGATTGGTGCCATGTATCACACTAACGGGGCTCTCAAGATTAGATTATCCTGATGTCAGCATTTGTTGTCAGCAACGACAGGTCAGATGGTTCGCCCAATGTCCCTGATGCGTTATCCACAGGTAAATGGAGGTCGTACCTGTGGCGCAGAAACAGGACATCAGGAGGCGGCACATCAACCTCGGTGTACATGTGGGATGACGCCCTGGCCACGCCTGACTCGACCTACCTCAAGTGGGTTCCCATTGGCAACTACGTTACCTCTTCCGACCTAACGAACATCCTCGCAGGCTCAACAAAGGTTTCCCTTACCACGCAGGGTGGCAACCTTTACTTCGACGTGGTTGAGGCAAACCTTGACCTTAACAATATTTCAGGAGTCTTGGCGCAGGCAAAGCTGCCATCCAATGTAGCCTATGTTGATGCTGCCAACACGTTCAGCCAGCCCACCATTTTTTCAAATGGCTTAACTGGGGCGCTATCGGGCACCGCAACCTCCGCCAATAAGATCTCGTCCCAGAGATCGATCACCCTTACCGGGGATGCCGTGGGCTCCGTGACGGGGGTGGACTGGAGCTCCAACGTAACCATAGATACAACAGTAAGTCATGTTGCTGTTGGGTCAGGTGAACCCCACTGGAATGCTGCCAAGTTGCTCGGGAAATCGATAAGCTCAGCATCTCCTGCTGCACACGATGTCCTCACGTACAATTCCACAAGTTCACAGTGGTATCCCCACCCGGCTGCGCCCAACCAGATCAAGACACTGCTTGATACTGACATACCCACAACCCCCACAGATCAGTACTTCCTTAAGTGGGATGCTTCAGCAGCCAGTGGGGCGGGGGCATGGGTTGCATCTGATCTATTGCAGGAGGACCTGACCGATAATGTACTCGGTGATCTTGGCAACGTTGATGAGACAGGGGCTGTCGCAGGCAAGTACCTCAAATACACAGGGACAGGTTCCTCTGCCAAGTGGGTGCCCGCCGATGCGGTGACTACCATATCCGACCTGTCGGATACCACGATATCGGCAACTATTCCTAACAAGTCCCTGCTGAAGTACGACACAAGCACGTCCTCGTGGGTAGACTTCACGGCTACCACTGACGATGTTCCTGAGGCTTCATCTTCCCCAAGCAACCTTTACTTTACTGATGCCCGGGTTGATGCCCGGGTTGATGCGCTATTAACCGAGGGCACCGGGATTGACCTCGTGTACACCCAGGCAGCTGGCACCCTTGAGATACGGGCCGAGCTGGCTAGCAACACCAATTTTGGTGTGGCGTCGTTCAGTGGAGACCACTTTGATGTTTCCAGTGGCGCTGTCACAATTAAGGCAGACAGCATTGATGACACGCTAATAGATTTCGGGTCAGGCACCAACCAGGTTAATGCTGACGACCTTCCGGAGGCTGGCTCCAACCCCACAAACCTGTACCACACAGACGCAAGGGCGAGGGCATCCATAGGTACAGTTAGTAATTCCAACGGCTCGGTCATCCAGTCGTACGATAACTCAAACGGCACATTTTCGTCAGTTAACCTAGACACCAGGTACTTCACGGAAACTGAGCACATCAACACAAGTGCCGGTGCTGCGGATGCTGGCAAGCCAATCAAGCTAGACGCTGGTGGCCATGTTGATGCCAGCATGGTCAATGAGGCTGACATTGACCACAACCAGCTTGCTAACTACGCCTTAGCCCAGCACAGGGTTATAAATGACAGTGCGACAGGCAGCACGGACCTGTGGTCAGCGCAAAAGATAAGCAGCCAGATCTCGGCGGGGATACAAGGGGTTGACTGGCAGGACTCTGTTCTGGATAAGGATCTCGCGACCCCACCGGCCAGCCCATCAAGCGGAGACAGATACATAATTGCATCCGGTGCAACTGGTGCATGGGCATCGAATGCTGGCGACATCACTGAGTGGAACGGGTCCTCGTGGGATTTCTACAGCCCCAATCAGGGGTTCTCGGCGTGGGTTGAGGATGAGAACAGGCTGTATGTTTACAATAGCTCCAGTGTCTGGGTTAAGTTCGGAGCAACGGTAGACCATGACTCCCTGCTAAATACCCATGAATGGGAGCAGAACGCAGTCAATAAAAACGGGTATGTCCCCGGGACAACTTCAACTGATGACAGCCTTGTCTGGAAGACCAACAGCAATGGCGTCCCTGGATGGAGGGCGGACGCAGACACGACTTACTCTGTATCTGTCCCGGCGAACACAACAAAGATAACACTGACGGGGAGCGACTCTGTTACAAGTGATGTTGAGGTTGCTGGCACCGCCCCAATATCAGTGGACCACTCGTCCTCTTCAAAGGTAACAGTGTCTGCAGCACTGGCTACATCCTCAACTGTGGGTGTGGCAAAGTTCAGTACTGATGACTTTAGTGTAAGTAACGCTGGTGACGTGACGCTGGCCAACCTCACCACTGGTCATTTTGCTGGCGGGTCAATAACTGATGCAGGAGAGGGCATCGGGGGGACGGGCCAGGCGACAGACAGCAAGCTGCCAACAACGCTTGCCGTAAAGTCGTACGTTGATGCCGGGATCACGGGGGTGGGGCTGGAATTTGACACGGCAAAAGGCGGCACAGCGACAGGGTCCACGGGCGCTGTGGACCTTGACTCTCAGACGCTTGTCCTAAACGGTTCTACAGCCATAGATGTTTCACACTCTAACCAGACAGTTACATTTGCGTGGGATGGCAGTGAGGTTTCATTGGGCAGCATTGGCAATGTCACCGAGACAACCCTGGCTGATGCAGACTTCCTTATCTACGACAAGGATTCAGGGAATGTAGAAAAATGGAAGAATCAGTCCATTAGCGGTGATATATCGATAAGCAAATCCGGAGTTGCCGCAATCTCATCAGGGGTAATTGTTAACGCAGATGTCTCTGGTGGCGCTGCCATCGCACAATCAAAGCTAGATCTTGACGACGCTTCGACAAGTGCCAAGGGGATAGCGTCGTTCGCCTCAGCTGATTTTTCAGTGGCGAGCGGCGCTGTTTCCCTCGCTGACCTTACAATCAGCCACATGGCACCCAACTCGGTCATGCTGTCCACCGAGACATGGGTATCAAATGATACGATGCTCCCAACGACGGGTGCCGTTGAGGCTAGGATTGATGCCCTGCACGCTGAGGAGGACACTCTTGCTGAGCAGGACGATGTTAACCTGAGCACACTGGCAAACAACAACTTGCTCAAGTACGACTCAACCTCGTCCAAGTGGGTTAACTTTGCCATTGATACTGATTTTGTTAGCGAAGGCACAGGCAGCCTGTACTTCACGGACGCAAGGGCTGACGCAAGAATCTCAAGCGCAACTATTGGTGACATCGGCAACGTCACTGAGTCGAGCCCGACTGACGCCCACCTGTTAATTTACGACGACACAACCAACAAGTGGGAGAACCAGATACTTACGGGAGACGTAAGCATCGACAAGGACGGACTTGCGTCAATCTCGGCAGCTTCAATTGTCTTTGGTGACCTGCACGCAGATACGGTTCTTCTTTCCAGTGAGACATGGGCAGCATCAGATACAGCAGTCCCCACTGTTAGCGCTGTTGATGCACGCATTGCCGCCCTCCATGCTGAGGAGGACACGCTTGCTGAGCAGGATGACGTTACGATCACTAGCGTTGCTGACACTCAGGTCCTCGTATATGACAGCACTGCCTCCAAGTGGAAGAACCAGACGCTTTCAGGTGACATAGCAATAAGTAACACTGGGGCCGCCACCATCCAGGCCAACTCAGTAGCCCTCGGCACGGATACCACTGGTAACTACGTTGATAATGTTGTCGGCAAGGATGGTATTGCGGTAGCCGGAACAGCAGGTGAAGGCTGGGACCCTGAGATTACTGCTGACATCGACACGGCTGCAGGTATTGAGTTTACGGGAGCGACAGCAGGATCCAAGAAGATCGGCGTTAACCTTGGCTCGGACCTCCAGTTTAACGGCGGAGCCATTGAGCTCGCAAACACCTACGACAACTACGTCAAGTGGGTGGCGTCTGACGCCGAATCGACCCCTGCAACAACTGACGTATCCTCGCATTCATCCAGCGGAAGTTTTGTCTTTGAAGGCACCGGGTCGATTAACACAGCCATTACGACGGGCAAGCTAACTATCAGCGCCGATGTAATGGGTAGCGGCAACTCCTATGCAGCTGGATTTGTCCCCGCTGGTTCCTCCACGGGAACAATGTTCCTCAAGCAGGATGGCTCATGGGCTGACCCCACTGACAATTACGAGTCCACCACATGGACCCTTAAGGATGATGCGGGCACGCCGGTTACTGCTGTAGTCGGGCACTCTGATACCGTCCAGTTCCTTGGGACAGCCAATGAGGTTGAGGTTGCAGCGGCCTCTGGCGGCACGAGCGCTGGAGATACCCACACGTTGACCATTGGTCTGCCCAGCGATGTCACCATAGGCAACGACCTCTCCGTAGCCAATGATCTTTCCGTAACCGGCGACATCACTGTAACCGGAAGCGACCTGTACTTTGGCTCCAACGCATCCCAGATCAAGGTTCTCGACGAGGCCGGGGAAAACACCGCAGGCAACAACCTCACCATACGCTCAGGCGCGGGCACAGGAACGGGTTCTGGCGGTTCGATCATATTCACCACCGCCCCGGCTGGCTCCTCCTCGTCAACGGCAAACGCCCATGCCACGGCCATGTCAATCGACCAGGCCAAGCTGGTCACCATTGAGGGCGAGGTTAAGCTTAACGGGCTGTCCGCAAACACCACATCAGAAGCCACGGCACTGTTTATTAATGGGGTAGGCAATAAGATTGAGACCCGTGAGCTTGGCTCAAATGCATTCAGCAGTGCCACTTATGACAACTATGACAAGTGGACAGCCAAGGACGATTCTGGAGATACTGCTGATATAGAAACAGGTGTGCCGCTGAGGTTCCTAGGCGGAGGGTCTGTGGAAACTGACCTAGGCGGCTCGGTAACAGCCCCGACCTTAACCATTTCCGCATCCTCAATGGGTGCATCAAATAGTTACGCCGCAGGGTTTACCCCAGGCGGCAGCGCCACCCACGGAGGACTATTTCTCAGGAAGGACGGATCATGGTCTGACCCGGCTTCAACCTGGGTGCTTTCCGACGATGCCAGCTCGCCATCAACGGCTAACGTTGGGTCATCTGATACCGTTAAGATCAAGGGGACGGCAAATGAGATTAATGTTGAGGTTACGGATGGTGGAAGCGGCGTCGCTACGCATGAGCTTCAGATAGGCCTGCCTGACGATGTAACCATCACCGGGAACCTTACCGTTAACGGCACAACCACAACGGTCAACTCAACAACCGTCTCCGTTGACGACAAAAACATTGAGCTTGGATCAGTTGCAACCCCCACAGATACCACTGCAGACGGTGGTGGCATCACGCTTAAGGGTGCCACGGACAAGACCATACTGTGGACAGATTCCACTGACTCATGGGACTTCAACCAGAACGTCAACGTTGACGGAACCCTTGATGCAACGGGCAGCTTTGCTGTTGCAACCAACAAGTTTACCGTGGATGCGGCTAATGGTAACACCGCCATTTCCGGAACGGTAACCGCAAGCGGCCTTGGTGCAACCACCAGTGAGGATACAGCCCTTTTTATTGATGGCAGCGGCGAGGTTAAGACCCGCGACCTTGGGTCCCTGGCGTTTGCGGAGATGTCTAGCTTCACCACTGATGACCTTTCGGAAGGCAGCAGCAATCTATACTATACGGACACCCGCTGGGATACACGGCTTGGCACAAAGGACACTGATGACCTGTCAGAAGGCAGCACCAACCTGTATCACACCAGCGCGAGGGCGTATGGTGCGCTTACTAGCAGCTCCAACTCGAGTGGCACAGTCCTTCAGTCTTACGACAACTCGAATGGCACATTTTCGACCACTGATCTGGACACGCGGTACATCCAGAGTGAGTCCGATCCTGTCTTCAGCGCTCACGCGGCCTCAGGTGTAACTTCCACAAAGATTAGTAACTGGGATGCGGCCCACGGCTGGGGCGACCATGGAGCTCAGGGATACCTGACGAGCCTTGGGAGCATTAATGGCCACACGGATGTGGACACCGCAACCTCCTCGCCCTCGGACGGGCAGGCCCTTGTCTGGGTTGCGGCCAATAGCAAGTGGGAGCCGGGTACTGTTAGCGGTGGTGGCGGGGGTGGAGGATCAGGCCACACGATTCAGGACGAGGGCAATAACCTTACGGCTGAGACCAACTTGAATTTCGTTGGTGAACTAGTGGCAGCAACAGCGGAGACAGGTGCTACACAGGTAACAATCGACGCCAAGACGGCTTGGCTCTACGGATAAACACACATGGCAACAACACATAAAATGCTGGCGTTTGGTCAGTTCGGCACAAGCGTCGGGTCGGGAGTTACTGGCAACATTCTGACTCCATCATCGTCTAACATCGCGCTGATTAAAACGGTCCTGATTCACAACACAAACACGACTCCCGAGGTGGTGGAAATCTACCACAACGGACACGGAGATTCGGACAGAGTACTTAGAGTAACAGTCGCCAAAGACGAGACTTTTGAGTGGGCACTATCACACATGGTAGTTGTGGACGGAACTGCAACTCCCGCAGGAACATGGAAGGCTAAGGCGGATACTGGCAGTAAAGTAAACTACTTCATATTTGGAGCGGAGGAATCATAATGGCATTTAGCAGGACAACCACGGACGAGAAGACCTTTATCCAACTGGGGGACACACCGAGCTCCATAACGGCGAGCAACTTCCTGCGGGGGGATAGCACTGGGGCGAACCTGGAGTTCAGGACCGGGACTCAGGTGGCCTCTGACATCGGCGCGGCCTCAGCCAGCTCCAGCCAAAACTGGACGGATACACAGCTGGGTAATGTTGTAGCCATCACTCCCTCAGGCGGCACAGCCGCAATTGATCTGACTGGAGGAAATGGCAGCGACAAGGGCAACAATTTCAGTGTGTCCATTAGCGGCTCCACCACGCTTGCATTTTCAAACCCGCAGGCGGGGCAGTCCGGGGTGGTGCTGGTTACCACGACTGGCTCCGCTTCAGCAGCCTCATTTAGTGGCATTAGCTGGGTGAACGCGACTGTGCCTTCCAGCTCTGACGGAAGCTCTGCTGCGGTCAAGGACTTGATTGCTTATTATTGCCCAGACGGCTCTACCACTGTTGGCGTCTACCACACTAACTTTGCATGATAGTCCCCGGATCAAGTCCAAGCACGCTGATGCAGGTTCCCTCTGACGAGGAGGCAGACTACACGGTGGATTATTCCTGCCGGTTCAATAGGGGAACTACTAC
>TARA_R100000808_G_scaffold4752_3_pt1 | contig 19674 bp, 39 predicted proteins | sample TARA_R100000808 | Tara Oceans TARA_R100000808 (sample SAMEA2622852) | marine metagenome | biome: marine biome (ENVO:00000447); feature: marine epipelagic mixed layer (ENVO:xxxxxxxxx); material: "saline water (ENVO:00002010), including plankton (ENVO:xxxxxxxx)" | depth 140 m | reverse complement strand
TATGAAGACCCCGTTCCTTGCCCCTCGTGCGGATATTGGGACGCCACCGCGGAAGCATCCGCACGAGGTCGGGAGTCACGGCACCCTAGCAAGTGCCGAATCTGGGTGTGGGTTTACAAACTGGACTGTTGCGGTGCGTTGTTTGAGGGGCCGGAACCTGATCCGTATGACTGGGATGTTCCCTGTCCGCTAGCGCCGGGTGCTCTCTTTGAGGATCTGGACCCTGTACCGGCATGGACGGTTGGGGTGAACGCGTCCGGTGCGTGAGGATTTCTGATTATGGATACCGACACCCAACAACAGGAGACAACAATGGAAACAGCCGCGACTCCTTCGTGTGCCGGGTCACTTCGAAATCAGGCATCGTCGCCGTCCTCGCCGCACAGCAGCTGCAACGCGAGGAACGCCTGCTGCGGGACGACACCGTTGCCTGCGATCCGCAACTGGGCGGTGCGTGACAAGGCGAGGTCGTCGCCGCAGATCCAGTCTTCCGGTAGGCCCATCATCCACTCCACCAAACCCGGATTCAGACCCCGCTCGTCCACCGGATCCGGTGCGGGACGGCCCATCAGTCGCCCCCACTGGTCGATCGCGGCACCGTATGGTCCCCAGTCACATGATGCGCTATCGCCCTCGGCAACAGCGAGTCGTCGTCCGGCACCGACTCGACCAGGTTCCCCGTGTCCTTCCAATCCCTCGCCGTCGGCGTCGGCAACAACCTCGGGGTCACGCATCCCGATCTCCCTTCTCCTGGTTGAGGTTCATCAACGTTGCTGGCAGCGACGGTTGATGCGTTGCCCTCTGCTCCCAGTCGATGTTCGGACCGAACACCTTGCAATCCCCCGCAGTCGGTGTCGGCAACATCACTCTCTCTCTCTCTCAGCCACGACGCGCCCTAACGCGTTTTCGAGGTTCTGCGGCTCGTCGAGTGGTCGTATCCACGCCTGCGAGTTGCGCGAGTCCCCGAGCGGCGCTCGGGGACTCGGAAGAAGCCGCGCCGCCTCGATCGCCAGTGACGCCCCATGCCCATTCCCGTTGCCATGCCGTGCCTGCATGTCAGCCGTCCACGCATCCCACTCGGCGACCGTCTTGCCGGCCCCCATGTCGTTCACCACCGGCGTCGGCAACATCACCGGCTGCCCCCCCCGTGACGCGACGCAGAACCATCGCGCACGGCGATGAGGCGCCCCGGCGTCCGAAGCTCGAACAACACCCCACCGGCAGTCGTACCCCAGTCCGGCAAGCGCCCCAACAACTCCGGGGCCTCCGAGAGTAAGGTGCCCTGCGACATTCTCCAGGACGACGACACCGGGTCGAAGAACGCTGATGGCGTCGCGGACATAATCGAAGATGGCTCGCTCATCGGCATCGCCTCGTCGCTGCCCGGCCGTGGAGTACGGCTGGCACGGATACCCGGCGCACAACACATCCACCGGCTCCACCTGCCCCCAGTCCACGATGGTGAGGTCGCCCAGATTGGGCACACCCGGAAACCGGACCTCCAACAACGCCGCAGCGTCCTTGTCGATCTCCGACACCCACACCAGGTCCGCACCGAAGAACGCCTCGCACGCCAAATCCAACCCGCCGTAGCCGGTACACAGCGACCCGAGTGTCGTCATGCCGCATCCGCCCGCCCCGCTCGCCTCGCCCGTTTCGCTGCGGCACGCCGCACCGTCTGCACCCGATATAGGAGATACGAGAAACCCCCCGGCAAACACCGGGGGGCCTCTCTCCCAACAACTAGGAACAGGTTCCTGGTTGAGTTCACATCTTACACCGAGCGTTACCCGACACCCGGTCACGAAACGGTGACGGATGGAGGTCGCCTGCACACATCGTCCCGAGGTAATGCCGACGCAACCGCACCTCACCTACGAGCTGCACCAACCTGTCCTCGGGTCGCTCACTGTTGGTTACGGTGAAGGTCAGTCGGCCATCGTCGGTAGACCACATGGCGATAGTCCAGTCGTCTAGGTGGACTTGGTAGGGTTCCACGTTCAGAAATCCGTCTGAGTCCGGTCACTTGCGTCGGACGCAGAAAGTTTCAGACGGGCCTCCGCGATAAACCCCAGCGCCCTGTCTTTCGCCACCCGGTCAGGTGCAGCCTCTAGTTCGTACATCGGTGTTTCGGCCCGTTTGATGGCATCGACGGTTTCTTTGAGTTCGGACCACGCGGGCCAAAACTTTGAAGTGTCCATGAGCTGGTCGATGGCTTTGATGGTTTGTGCGAAGTCGAGGCGGGTGAGTCGGTTGTTCCAGAGGTGGAGAGTGGGGTCGGAGATTTTGGTAGGCCATGCTTGCGACATGGCGAGGAGCGCGTGTTTGGCCTCGTCGGGAGTCACGGCATCGACCAGTTCTCTATCGCTGCGACTGCTGTCAGTGTCAGGTTGAAGTTCGCTTTGCCCGGAACAGTTGGCTCCAGGTAGCCGACTTTGCGTGCTTGATGGACAAGGTTTCTCGCATGGTTTTCGCTGCATCCGAACTCGTCCGCGAGCCGCGTATAGATGCCGCGGTGCCCCGCCATCCACGAATAGCAGGCTGCAATCTGCAACAGGTTGAGGTCGCTGATAGTTCGGCCTCGTCCCGGCAGGTTCAGTTCAGCGTTGGCAAGGCGTTGTGCGGGTTCGTAGCTGGCGGTAGTTGGCAACGCAAGCAAGGCGCGGATGCGAGTTGAGTCTCTGTCGAACTCGTCAAGCAGTGTCAGTATGCGTTCTCGGGTTTGTTCGTCGGGGGTCACGGTGTTTCTTTCTTCGCGGCGTAGTGAAAGTCGGCTTCAAACTCGGCGGCTGCGATGGGGTCGCAGTATTCGCACCCGGCGTCGTCGCATTGTTCGCAGGGTTCTGGTTCGTCGGGCGGCTGGTAATAACTGTCGCTTCTGCCCGTTAGGTCAGTCATCCGGGCGGACTCCCAACCCGTGTTCTTCCATAAGGGCATCAAGACGATCGGCAATCTCTTCTTGATCGTTTGTTTCCAAAACCAAAGCACCAGCATTGACACGAATGAGATCAAGGCTTTCCAGCAAACAGATACGAACTAGGTAGTCGTCCCGGTCGGGTGCCTTATCGACGGTTGTGACGAACATCTGGTCGGCGGGAAGTCCAGTCAGGTCGGCTAAATCGTCTTTGGACAAATACAGCCGGTGTTCTCGCGTGTGTCGAGTGACGAGGTGGTCAGCCATTTGAGCCAACTGCCTTCACATACAACGACTGGTAAACACGCTGTTTCCCCCGAGGCGTGTCCACCACCACAAAATCCCATCGCTTCGTTTTCACTCGTAAGCCGCGCTCTCTCCCTACGCGCTGGATGTAGCGGGCAAGATCCGAAAAGCCCATGTGCTGTAGATCCTCCTCGGTGATTTTCCAGGTCTGACCGTCGAGCCAGTCGTCCATCGGGTAGGACGAGCCTTGGCTGTCCCACTGGTCGAAGTCGTTTGCGATTTCAGCCACAGCGAGATTGCGGGTAGTTGGTGGCGCTGTAGGTGCCGCGTTTGTTGAGGCGCGTACAGAGGATGCGTTCGCGTCCGCTGGGGCTGACTCCTCCCCAGATTCCGTAGGGTTCTAGGCGGTCGAGTGCGTCGTTGAGGCAGGGGGTGCGAACGGGGCAGTTGGCGCAGATCGGGTGGATGCGAACACTGATGTCGTCTGTGAAGCGTTGCTTTGTGTTGCCGGGGTGGCCGAAGCCGTCGCGGTAGAAGCGTTCTGGGTTCATGCCTTTGCAGGCCGCTAACTCACGCCAACTCACGGCGCACATTCCCAATGCGACCAGCCGCCCCCCGCACGATCCACCAAAAACCTCGCCGCCTGCGTCGCCTGCAACGGATCCAACCGGGCCGCAGGGTCCGGGTCCACCCCGGCATCCTCCGCGACCCACAGCCAGGTTCGCTGAATGAACTGAAACAGCCCAGCGGCACTTTTCGTTTGCGGCGTCTTGTTCTTCGCACCAGTCCAGATCGCGTCCGGGTTCCACGACGATTCACACGCGACCACCGCGGCGGCATAGTCGTACTCGTCGCCGGGGAAATACTCCCGCACGATGTCCTCTAAGTGTTCACGGGTCACCAGCTCAGGCTGCGCCGTCGGAGCAGCCGACACCTCCTTTTCTGTGGTTGTGTCAGCTTCCTGAGCCGGTGACCCGCTTTCGTCTAAGTGGTGGGGGTCAGGGGAATCGAACCCCTGTACCCGCGCAACCAACATGCGATGACAACACGTTGATGCAGCGGGCCGAAACCGATTCACCCCCGACGAGTCAGCCTCTAAATCCAAACTTTTCCGTCCCGTTTCGGGAGACAACACCGCCGTCAGAACCTCGGGGGTCCAACCATCTGACAGCGATAGGGGATCGGACGCTGCTTGATGGTGTTGAGAGGGGGAGAACCCCGAGATACCTGCGGCGGCGCTGTCTCCCTGTGCCCGTTCACCAAACAGCAACGCGCAGACAAGCATCACTGCGGTGCCAAGCACGATTGCAAACCACTGCTTCATACCGGGTGATGACCGTTCGTGGAAAAATCACCCAAGTCGGGATCGTCAAGGCGGGCAGCAATCTCAAACAAGGTGTCCGCGAGGCTGACCAAGGTTGGCTTCGACAAGGCAACCGACGCCTCGCGCAGCCACTCACGGGCGATGTCTAACGATTCATTCACATCCGGCGCGGGTGCCACCCAAATGACAGCTTCCCGGTTATCGGCGTCGTCGTTCCGCACCATGAGGGCGCGTTCACCACGGTCACAAACAACGATGTATACGTTTTCAGGGTCGTCGGTTAGCGAAATCACCCTGCTTCTCCCAGTCGTACAGTGTCCTCCGGGGGTTCGTCGTCCCACAGCCAGCCGCGGGCGCGACCGCCCCACACACCGAACTCCTCTCGCCGCCCTGCCTCGTAACATCGGCGGCGAACTTCGCAGCCTCGACAAATGTCCAAAGCAGTCTCGACATACCGTTTCTCAAAAAAGATTTGAACCGGTTGACCGACGCAAGCCCCATTTTTTTTCCAGTCATGCCGGTTGCGTCGTCCCACCAAGCCGCTCCAAAATGGCTGTCTGCGTGTCAGACAGACGCGGCTCGTTCCGTCTACGTTCTTCCCGGGCAGCAATATCAAGGGCTGTCGCCCATGCCCGCTGCGAAGTCCATTTCCAACAGTTGTTGAGCGCCTGAAAGATCACCTCCTGGTCGAAGCCGCCTTCGACTGCTTCTCGGATGCGTTTCTTGATTGTTTCTTCGCGAGTGGATGGCAGCAGCGGGCGACAATCCGGCGTGTCCCGCCACGCCTCAAACATTCGGTCCGCAACCGCCTTCGGGGCAGTCGATTCGTACCCCTCAAACAACGCGAGATCAGTCATCATTCACCCCGACTTCGATCACGGCTCCCAGAGCCGACAACAACAAGTTCTGTCCCTCGATGCGCTGCGTCTTCGCGCGCAGTTCGTTCTGCATGTCATCAACAAGCTCGTCGTATTCATCCATGCAGCGATCAGCTAAAAACGCCTTCGCTTGAAGTTCGCGAACTAGACGGTCGAGTCCCGCCAACTCTGCAAACAACGCCCGCCGGGAGCGAAACCAACGACGCAACTTCACGGCAGCACCTCCGCGAACTGCCTGAGCGACATGACGACATACGCATCAGCGACAGGACGCCCACGGCGCTTCACCACCACCGCACCAAACGGCACACCAGCGTTCTCGGCCTGCGTTTCCGCCTCATAAACAAACGAGGACAGTTCCTTCGCCCACGACTGCCGGTCTTTGCACTCGATGCTCCAGTCGGGCACGCCCACCAAATCGCCTCGGTCAGACGCCCCATGCAGCGCACGGCGCTCGACTGGATACGGCTTCACCCCATCCAGATAGTTGGCAACCGCAGACTCAAATCGAGTGCCCTTCACCTTGTTTGGATGACTCACGACGCCACCCGCTGCAACACCCGCACTTGATTATGCAGCTTCTGAAACCCCTGAACTAGAGCCAATGGCAACACATCGTTCATTCCCGCCCTATCGGCAGTGGCTTGCAGTGTTTCCGCCGTGCGAAGCCCGATCCGCGACAACGACACCAGTGTCTGAATCAGTTCGTCCTCGGTGGGATCCCCTATCGCCATTAGAACGGTTCCTCCCCCGCAGCCCACTGCTGCTGCACCGGCTCCCCCGCTCCAGCACCACTCATCAGCGACTCCGCAACAGCCCACTGGAGCGACGAACCCAGCAAGTCGGCACGAATCTTCCAGGTGACCCGCTTCTGGCCGTCCTTCTTCGATTCCCACTCCTCGTTTTGCAGCACCCCGCTGAAAACAACGTGGTCGCCAGCAGACAAATGGGCAGCAGCGTTATCAGCAAGCGACTCCCACACTTCCATGTCAATAAACAGCGAGGTCCACTCGCCTTTGACCTTCTTGTTGGAGGAACGCAAGCGAAGTTTCCCGACGGTTGTCCCTGACGGAAGATCCGTCAGCTCGACTACTTGCGATGCGTTCGGATGCGGCTTTACCAAATACCCGTCACCGATAACACGAATCATGCTGCGGCCTCCTTCTCGTCCAGCTTTTGATTGACGGCCTCGATGTCCTCAAACGACTTCAAATCAGATGCCTTGGCGATTTTGCGGCCAAGCACCTCCTCCGCCAGCAACCGAATCCCCTCTTTGTTGTAACCAAACGTGTTCGCGCGCTTCGCCAGATCCCCCAGCGCCTTCAACAAATCTGCGTCCGGGGCAGCGGCGAGGCCAGGATCGGCACCCGTGGATGAGGAGGGGGAGGCACCTGCTGGTGCGGCTGACCCAGCACCTGACCTCGCCGCTTTGCCTTTCGACTTTGTTTGCGGCTTCACCGCAGAAGCGTCCTCACCCATCCACAAGTGCAACGCCACCCCGAATCGCATCGCGCAACGCTTGATGCAGTCAGAAACCGCCTCTTTCAACACCTCGTCCTTTTGGGCCTCGACCGAACCGACCTCGACGCGCGTGACACCGCATACGGTCATTCGGCCCCACAAATGAGCCATGTCGTTCATAAACACCAGAGCCGGTAGCCCGTTCTCATCAACCGCAAATGGCTCCCACGACCACTCAGGGTCAACAGCCAGAAGGCGTTCTGTTACATGCCCGTGATCCACATAGTCAGCGGCGAATCTGCCGCCGCCACCCTTTGTCTTGATGACCTCGGGCGGGAACGGAACAGACAGTGCGGCAACCTGTTCGGGAGTCATGCCGACACCTCCGCAAAGAGTCGCCGTTGGCCCGCAGGCTCCGGTTCCCGCAGGCGATAAACCCACAAGCCGCCCTCCACGCGTTCCCGGTCAACGGCATACCCGCCGAAACGGGCCTTCCGCAGATCGCGGATTCGCGCCGACACCGACGCATCCGAACGAACACCCGCCCGCTGGCCGATCTCTTGGAGCGTGTGCCAGCGCCCATCCAACATCACATCTCTCACCCGCTCCCACTGCTTCCGCAAGCGGTCACCGTCAAGACGCTCATCAAACGTCACCCCGTCAAAGCTCATTCCGTCACCTCACGCTTCGTGTCGCACTTAGGGCAACGCTGCTCATGCCTCTCCCAAATCGACGGCGCAACCCAGCAGCTGCACGCTTCGCACTTTTCAGGACGGCGATCACGACGCTTCACGCCCAACGCACTCACGACGCCGCCTCCAACGGAGCGTCCGCCAACCACGACTCCCGAACCACCAACGGAGCCTCAGCCACCGGCACCTGGCCCGACGGCAACTCCGCGCAATAGTCACGCACCCGGCAATAGCGACAGTTCCACGGCTGACCTTTCTTCGCCCCATATTTCGGAGGGACATCAACCAGCCCGTGCCCCGGAACATTTCGGGCAGGGATCAAGTTGCCCTGCACCTGCTCCCAGATCGCCTGCATCCGATGCAACTCGTCATATGCGAGCTGCTCCAACGTCTGCCCCGTGTCTCCGAACAAGTCATCGAGGTAGAACGTCCACTCCATCGACTCGCCCGCCGTGATCTTGTCCCGATACGACGTTTCACGGGCGCAGTAGAAAATCATCACCCGGCGAATCCCCAGCCCCAGCGCGTAAATCGCCGCCTGCACAACCTCTTTCCGCTCAGGGCCGTTCTCGCGCGCCAACTTGAAACCAAATCCGCCCTTGTATTTCGCCTCGTATACAACTCGGCTCTGCCCCGACGGATGCCGCCTACACCCCATCGTTGCGACCCCATCCGCCGACCCCGACACGGTGAAGCCAAGATGCGTCAACACCACCGGCACCTCAGCCTCAAAATCGTCCAGCACATAAGCCAACGCCTCCTGCATCAACTCATGGCCCGAGTTCCCCTGGTGCATCGCAACACCCGACGCCCCCGACGGGACATGGCAATCGGGCACCCCCGCGGCCGACAACGCCGATTGGCGGGCGCACCCACCAGACCCAGACGCCCGCATCCCATAACCAAGCACCGTGGGCTTCGGCCCATCCCGCTCCGCCTTTGCCTGCAAATACAGGTCGATGGCGCTTGCGATGAAACCACCGCTTCCGCTACTGTCATCCATGTCCATACCCCCAAGTACGGGGAAGCACTGATGCAGCTCGCCATCGGGTCGAGGTTGCGGAAGTCCCCCTACTGGGAGTCAGTCACCCGATTAGGGGTGCAATCCGCATCCGTCTACAACCACATGCTGATGCCGACCATCAGATGCTTCCTTGATTGTCGAGAGCAAACCTACCACTGTGAACCACGAACTGTCAAGTACCTCTGGACTTGCGGTACCCACGGATACGCGCTACACCAACGACATGGGGGAGTTGCGTGCTCTGATCGACCGCTTCATTGACGAGCGTCGCCCCCCCTACGCGAAGGATTCAGCTACGACGATTCGGGGGATGCTGCGTCAGTTCTGCAAAGAATCCGGTTGTCGGGCCGTCGGGGATCTCACGGTGGAGGCGTTGACCGAATGGGTGCATGACCCTACGAAGTCGCCTGCGTATCGGCGTTCGCGCTTTTCGGCGGCGCGTTCGTTTAGCAGCTTTCTGGTTCAGCACGGCTATTTGGTGCGGAATCTTGGGTGGGAGATTCCGGCCCCGAAGGTGCCTCGTCGGGTGCCGAGGCCGCTGACTCATGCGGAGGCTTCGCAGTTGATGGCGACGGCCCGCGCCGTGGACTCGGACTCACGTTCCGCGTTGGGAGTGAGCAATCAGCTGATCGTTTCTTTGATGTGCCAGGAGGGGCTGCGTGCAATCGAGGTGCGTCGGCTGGAGGTTGCTGATGTTGATTTTGAATCTGCGACGATCACGGTGGTCGGGAAGGGTTCGCACGAACGTCTGCTGCCGCTATCGCAGCAGTCGTTGAGGTTGCTGCGGACGCATTTGGCGGCGACCGGCGCATCGTGGGGGCCGGTGTTGACGAAGCGTGGGTCGCATGAGCCTCTTACTAAGTCCGCCATGAATCATCGGACGATGGCGTTGTTTGAACGTGCTGGGGTGAAGGGTGGTCCCCGTGATGGGAAGTCGGGTCACGCGATGAGGGCGACTGCGGCGACTGATGTCTATGAAAAGAGCGGCCACGATGTGCGTGCTGTTCAAGAGATGCTTGGTCATCAGTCGTTGGCTACGACCGAGGCTTACTTGCGTAAGGCGTCGGTTCACCGGCTGCGTGAGGCGATGGCTGGCCGCAGCTACTAATCGGGTGTTGACAGGTCGCGCGTATTCCCGTATGGTGCCTTGCACCTAGTGGAGTAGGGGGTCACCTGTTGTGAATGAACTTGCTGTTGCCGTTCGACGGCACCGCACTACTGTCTTGGGGTTGTCGCAAGTCGCAGCCGCAGAGCAACTTGGCTTTACGCAAGCGAAGTTGTCGCGAATCGAGTTGGGGTCTAGTTCGATTCGTTCGCCGCAAGACTTGAAGGTTATAGCCGACTGGCTGGGCATTTCTGTGGATCGTGCGGTGAAGTTGGCTGAGTCTCCGGTGGGAACGGAGAAAGGTGTTTTGGATCTACAGCAGCAGTTGTCGGCTTCAACGGAGGCGTTGACTGAACTGCTGAGGGGGTTGACGGCTGCGGTGGATCGCCACACTGGCACGGTGGGGGATTTGAGAGAGCAACTGGATGTAGTTGCGGCGATGAATCGGGACTTGTTGGAGGACGCCGAGCCTGGTTCTAAAGCGATTGGTCGATGTTTGCGGGCGAAGCGTCAGCACCTACAGATGACGCTGACTGATGTTGCGCGCCTGTTTGGGTGTTCAGCTTCCACGGTTGGGTGGATGGAGATTGGTGTTTTCCATCCGTGGCGTTATGTCGAGCAGCTGCATCGTTTTCTGGAGATCCCCGTAGATGAACTTGAAGCCGTAATGGCCGCAGAGTCTGAGGAGGAGATGAGGTCGTCAATCGCGAATGTTGAGAGGCGGCTGGTTATGCAAAGTTGGGTCAACGAGTCTTTGGAGACAGCCTTGTCGCGCGCTGAGTCGGTGATGGGGATTTTGGAGGCAGAAGAAACTTCGGAAGTCGAGCAGATTGTGACCGGCGAGGAGGCGCGAAATGAGTGAGCGTCACTTCGTGTCTCCGGAGAAGGCCGAGTCGCCTCTGGCGTTTGCCGATTGGGATAGCCGGTATGTGCGGCCAACTTGGTCGTTGCTTGATGAGGGTAGGCGCGAACTGACTATCCGCAGAGGCGCACTTGAAGGGGTCGGGGCGGCTTTAGACCGTGCCCGCGACGAGAAACTGCGACGCGGGGACGCTCTGTTCAAGCGGCTGTTCTACAAAGACTATGAGTATGCCCATTGGTGGAGGCGTCGAGAAACTCCGACCATTTTCGATTTCCAGCTTCTCAAAGATCCTCACGGGCTGCGGGCGAGCCTTGCCTCAGAAGTCGAACAAAAGTTTTGGAACCATGAGTGGCCGACTGCACCCGATGCGGAAGTACGGGATGCGAAAAGTCGGGTGTCGTTCCTCCACCACTCGTTCGTTGCATCAGTTGGAACAGTCGAGCTGCTTGCTGACCCGTCGGGTAAACGTGTGCCTGGACCAGTGGCAACACTGACCCTCGGAGCAGGTCATATCGCAGTGACATGGTTCAGACAAGTCAACGACCATGAGAACGACTACCTGCGTTCTAGGGCTGAACGCTACAACGATCTGGCTGGCGCTATTTACTCCACAACAACACCTATCTAGTCGGCAAGTGACGCTGATCCTGACCCCAGTCGGGTAGCCGCCCAACCCTTCAACACGGACAAGACACCGGCAACGCCGGATGCCACAACGAGCTTCCAAGTTTCGACGCCCAAGTCAAGGACGCTGCTTGTCCCGATGGTCGCCGCCGCACATTCGATGAACGTCGCAAGGCAACGCTCGACAATATCTCTCGTCGGGTTCATTTGATTCCTCTGGTTTCTATTTGTTGGAACCGCGGGCCGTATAAAGTTGCCCGCGGAATATCGCCTCGCCCCGAGAAACGGCAACAAGATCGACATTGAAGTTTCGGTCGCCGTCCTCGTACTCGACAACCGCTAGCCCCTGCTGCCAATCCTCGGTCGCGTTGACTGGACGGCCATGCGGGTCGGTGGACCCTTTTGACGACGGGACCGCTCCGTCGATGCGACAGAGACACCCCGGCGATGCGGCAAGGCTGCGTTTGGCTCCCCCAAAGGTGCGGCGTGTCTTGTGCTGCAACTCAATGCGGTGTATGTGCCCGTGGATCACCGAAGTGCGTTCGTCATCGACAACGGCGGCGACAGTGGAGCCGCGGCTTCGCGTCGTGTGCCCGTGGATGCACGCGAGGTTCTCGTTGATCCAGAAGATCCCCGCCGGGTACCCCCCGACGTATTCGACACGCAGATGATCTTCGTCTAAGCGCAGAAGAAACGGGACGGACGCGACGGGCCAGTCGTCTGGGGTTTCTGCCCGTTTCAGGTGCAGAGCTGCTGCGGCGTTGGTCGTGACTGCCTTCTGCAACCTGCGGTCATGGTTGCCTTCCAGCAAAACAATGTGGGCGTCGGGGGCGTTGGCCCTCTGTTCACACAGGAACTGGTGGCCTCGGTCGATGGACGCCTGAGTGGTCTTCGCGAACGCCGGTTCTTGCTCAAACTTGCCGAACTCTGCGAAATCGAGAAAATCCCCAAGGTTGACGATCAGATCCGGGTTCAGATCACGAACGATTCGGATGGCAACCGCCATCGCTTCCTCGTCGTGGAATGGATCGAGGGAACCATCCTCAAACATGCGGTACCCGATCTGGGGATCGGGAAGGATCACCGCAGTCTTGAACCGGTTCTTGGTTGGCCGCGATTTGGGCGCATGTCTGATGGCGACTGGTGCCGCCTGCTGCACGACAGGCCACTCCGGTCCCGTCGCCCACGCAGGGTTGATAACAACCGACACCCCGCCGAGGTCATGGATTTCCGCTTCGCCGTCGTCGTTTTTTGTTACCCCCTGCCATTCGGAGATTCGCACCTTTTCAACCGACCCGATTTCCCCCAGGTCGATTCCCGACCGTTCCAGCAGGTCAGAAATCTTCCCGAGGCGGGACCGTGCCCTAGTGCCAGCTGCGGATGTCTCCGCGAACTCGTCTAGGTCGGTCACAGGCGGTTCCGTTCGGCAATCAACACCTTGATCTTCGCTGGGGTGGCACCCTCGTAGCCGAGCGATTCCAGCCATGCGACCACCACCGACGGTGGAGCCTGAGATTCGATGATTTGCGTCACCAACTCGTCGGGCAACTGGTCAACCCAGCGGCGATGCGTCCTCCCCGCTGCGTGGACCTGAGCGAACTCGGTCAGCGTTATGGCACCGTCACCAGTCGGCATATGAGGGTTCCTTCCCACCACGAATGATCGTCGGCATAGCGGATCGGTTGCATTTCTAAGTCCTCAACGGTGACCGATTCAGAGCGTTCGCCTTCCTCGTAGGTCACAGTCTTCGCTGCGGTGAGCAGTGTGCGGAGTGCCACAAACTCGTTCTGCGTGTCGTACCCGACTGGTGCGCCGCCCCCGAGAGATGTTTGCACTCGGCCCTGTAGCACGATTGGGACGATCAGTTCTTCGACGCGTGCCGGTTGTGGACGAGCGAACACTGACCACCGCTCCAAGGTCGGCCCGGTCGTTGTCGTCGTCCCATCGCGGGTCAGCGTCACCTTCACAACAAACACCTCTGACGAACTGTCGTTGGTTGCTGGCGCATACGCCTGTTCGGCGGCTTCGGCTGGAAGCGTCATCACGGTCGCGGTGGACGAATCGTCAGTCAGTGTGATCTGCGTCGTCCCGGGAATACCCTCCGCGGTGCCTTGGTAGTTGAGGCCAGCGTGCCCATAGTCGATGGAGGACGCTTGGTAATCGACATCGCCAGCACTCGTCGGATTCCCGAACCGGCCCGACACGCCCCGAACAATCTTCTTCGCGACCGTCCCGTAAGACACCTTCCCGACAGTGAGTTCACCAGAAGTCGCCAGATCGCCTGTGGCGTCCTCGCCATACAACTCGCCCAACGAATCGGTGAAGAACAGCTTGTCGCTATATACCTCTAGCGACTGGACGTTTCCGTAACTCGCTGAGTCGTGTGCGAGAAACCGGGCGTAAGCAGGGGTGAGCGTGTCCGTGAACCTGGTCAGATCAGCTTTCCAAGTGTCACCATTCTTGGTGCCCCAGTAGCAGTATTGGCCGACGATGCGTACCCCATACGCTGCGCCGCCGTCGTCAATGACCGGCCCAAACGTGACCGAGAACTGGTCGGAGGCGTTGATGACTCCGAATCGCACCCCGGCGGTGGTGCCAACCACCATGATTTCTCCGAATACGTCGATGCAGAACGGTCCGGTGAAGGTTTCGCCTACAGGGAGAACTGCGGCTGGAACCGGGTAGGTAAGTGCCCCGTCGCTGGTGGACACGGAAATGCCGTAGAGGATCCCTTGCCCGTTGTCGTTGTAACCGGCGTAGATAGCGGTCGGCCCGCCCTTGATGACCTTGCAGGCACCGGTCAAGGTTTTGTCGAACGTCAGTACCGTGCCTGACGTATTCAGTTCCACAATGCGGGCACCGTCAGCAGACAGCAGCCTGCCGTTAGCGAACTCGATCACATCCCCAGCAAATGTCCCGGCTGTAGACGCGGCAGAAGTGGACGACACCCCCACTTTCTTCACAGCAGCGCCGGTTACTGCAAACATGGAGGTGCCGTCTGAGGTCCAGTCCGTGACCGCCGCACCTTGGTCGGAGGACGAGAACGAGGGGGACGCCGCATCGGGAGATCCGTAGCGGAGGTACTGGCCGTCAGAGAAATAGAACACCGACCCGTTGACGACACGGGCGTACAGGTTGTTGTTAGTGCCAGTGTGCTTCTGCTCTATCGCTTTACACAGACTGATCTGCCCCTTAGTGAACACATCTATGTTCTTCGATGAGTCGAAGCGACGCCGATCAGAGTCAGCTAGGTCGTAATGCGTTTGCCCTGCGCCCAGCGACCAATCTGTTTGCGACCGGACCCACTGCCCAGCGTTCGACAAAGTGTTTTCGCCAACGTCGGTAGACGTATCACGCTGTTCCCGCATGGCGGGAAGGGTGCGGCGGCGGAACCCCGTGTAATCAACGAGGTAACCGCGGCCGTCAATGGCTACGTCAAAGCGTGGCGCAACCGCCATCTACTGCCCCGACCGCACCCATTGAACCGGATACATCTTCGCCAAACGAGCCGACTCTGCTTGCACTCGCTGATCGCGCAGGAACCGAAGGTCCCTTATCGACTGCGAAATCGCACCCGGCGGCACCTCCTCGGCGCGTCGCACCGGCCCCTGCTGCGTCATCGCCTCACGCGGAATCGGCTTGAACGACATCAACTTCAACGCTGCACCCAACGGAGGCAGGTCATAAGCCTCCGTGTGTAAACCAGTGGTGGAAAGAGCTGTTGCAGAGGCCGCCAGCGTCGTGAACGGGGCCGCGTACTCCACCCGGACGGTCTGCTCGCCGTCAGCCGGATCATGCAAAATCAGCGCCGTCCCCGAAGCAAACGTCGCAGTGTCACGGTTGCGGCGTACCGAGAAGCGACGGATCTGCGGCTCAGACTTAGTGGAAGTCTTCCGCACATACGACACCGAGTGAACACCCAGCACATCAGACGCCAAGTCGTAACCGTCGGTGCCAGCAACATAAGTAAACGTCTTCGTTTTGACCTGGAACAACCCACGCTGCGGGGACGACAAGTCATTCAAATCATCGTTGATGGCGTTCAGGATCTGAAACGCCGGATACTGCGGGTTGGACCGAACGATGTCAGTCGATGAATGATCCGCAGCGGTCGTGCCGCCATATCCGCGAATCACACCGACTGACTGGCCTGAAACCGAGGTCACATACATCAGTTCCGTGCCGACCTCGACAAGCGACCCGACCACAATCGGACCAGCGTCAAACTCGACAGACAGAGTGGACACGCCAGAACCAGCGTCGGCGTTCAACCGGTTGATTGGCTCGACAGTGCCCGCCAACAGCAGGTCGCGAGTTCGGTCAATCCATGTCTGTGCTGTCATGTCCCGCCACCCTTGATGTCACTGTGCGCCTTCTCCATCGCACGCCGCTGCCGATCAGTTTTTGCCAGTTCACCGGTTTCGACTTCAACCGGCGACTGCGCCCGAGCCTCCAAATCGCCCGCCCCGCGAATCCCCGGAGGCTGCAACCCGTTGTCCCGCAAGCGCCGGTACGCACCCATGTCGCGATCCAACCGCCTCTCGGCACTTCGATTGTCGCCCTTTGAGTTGGCTGCCCCCGTCGAAAACGACAACGATCGAACCTTCTCAGCGAACGCCTTCTTCTCTGCTTCCGTTTGATGACTCATGCGGCAACACTCTCCTGAACGTCAATCGCGTACCCGGCAGCCGACAACAGATCGGCTTCTGCTTCTGTCAAATCCGGGCCGACATGCCCGCCGTAAATCGTCCTGGTGATCGTGGACTCATCCGTTGGCTGCTCCGTCACCACCGACGAACCGTTGACAATCCAAAGGTTCCGGCCCTTAGCGCGGGGGTTGTAGAACCGCGCCAACCTGTTCTCAGCATGGAACGGGTTGAAGAACTCGTCCCCGACTGGCATCGTTCCCAACGTGTCCGTCGTTCCGGTTTGCACGTTGCGAACCAGCTTCAACGACGGCACCGTCGCAGAGCGAGCAATCGTGTCCGGTGTCGGATTCGCCGTCTGTGACGCCTCAGCGGCAGGTAACGCAGCCGCAGCGGCAACAACACCGGCAGACACAGACACGGTGGATGCAGCAGTCACCGAAGGCACTGCCGCAGCCGCAGCAGTCACCGACGGAGAAACCGCAGCAGTCACCGACAACGTAGGGGCAGGTGCGGCGACAGTTGCGTCAACCGTGTCAGGAAGCGCAAGGGCCGCGGCTGCCGCCACCGGGGCCGAAACCGCCGCCGCACCCGCCAAAACCGAAGGAGCAGCATTTGCCGACGCCGTAACCGTCGGCGCAGGAACCGCCGCAACAACTGCAACTACACCAGCTGCCACATCAGCGTTACCTGTAACCGTTGATGCAGGAACCGCTGCAACAGCCGCAACCGTTGAAACGGCGACGGTTGCCGTCAGAACGCCGCGGTAAGACGCCGTGGCTTCCCGGTAGTCAATACCGGAATGGCGATAATCAAGCCCCGCCACGATCCCGCTCCTCTATCAACCGATGCTTCTCGTCATGGACGCGCGACCACACCGTCAACCCGACCACATCCTCAGAAACAACATCCATCTTGTTTTCCAAACGACCAAGCGCCTGCGTCGTAGACGCGTGCTGGTCAGTGTTCTCCCGCCGAAACCGGGAAAGAATCAAACCAAACAGGCCGGTGACAACCGCTGCTGCAACAATGCCGAGCGCCCCAACCCATTCAGCACCCATTACCCGAACATGGCCTTCCAGGTGCGGCGACCAACAATCCCGTCAGCCTTCAAACCGTTACCGCGCTGCCAATCAACGACCCGTCGCTTCGTCCGCGGTCCAAAAACCCCATCCACCGAATCCGCCCCAACCTTCGCCTGCACCCACTTGACCGCATAGCCGCGCATCCGGGGGCGACGCAACCGCAGAACTTTCACATACGGCGGTGGCTTCAAAACCGGCACCGCGGGGGTATTAGCACCATCACCGGGCCGCATCTGCGTCATCGCCGCATACGCCGACTCGCCGGGACACGAAGTGTTCTTCACATCTCGATGCCCGCGCAGTTTGAAATCCGGGGCAATCCGATTCGCTTCAATCCCGGCAGCGATCAAACCACGAATGGCGTCGATGGCGGCCTGAGAAATCTGCTGTTTGCCTGTGTCCCCGATGAGGCAGATCGCATACGAGTCTTTGTTGTAACCACGCGTCGCGCCGCCCCGGTTGCGCCAACCGCGCAGCTCATACACCCTGCCGGATTCGACCCCAACAGCAAACGAGTACGCGATGTCGGACCATCGGCGGGTTTCGACATGGTGCCGCTGGTAGGCCCGTAGTGTGGCGGCTTCGCCTTCTTGGCTGTGGTCTTTGAGTTCGACTGCGCCGTGGTGAATGAAGACGTTGTTGACCGGTCGGTTTAGCCGACTTGTCCAACGGGGGGTTTTTGCGCCCCAGTCAGTCCTCGGGATCGGTGGCATCTGCGGCCTCTAGTTCGGCTAGGCGGCGGGCTTGCGCGTCGATGACGGCCCGCTGCGACGCGAGTTCCAACTGGGTGCGGCCCTCGGGGGTCGCCTGGAGGGCGGCGATGACTTCCTCGACGGTCACGTTGGTCATGCGGCCTCCAGTGCGGCGATGCGGGCGTCTTGGCGCTTGATGAGGTTGATGAGCAGCGGAACGATCCTCGTGTATTGCACACCGTCGGGTCGCAGCACCTTTTCCCCGTCGGCGTCGAGTTCCCACACCGGGTCGCCGTCCTCATTGACGACCTGTTCGCCGTCGTTGTTCTCAACAGGCACCCAGCCCCAGTGGACAAGACGAGGGTCGATCTCCGCGACTTCTTCAGCGATGAGTCCCCAATGCGACCAGTCCCGACGATCAGCGGTTGCCAGCGAACGGAACCAAATGGGCCGCAGATCCAGAACAGCGTCAGCGTAGGAATCGCCAGCGTCCTCCACATCGGTCTTGAGTCGGATCGACCCCGCAGTGGATCGGTAGAAAGACCCGTCGGTATCGACGTAGAGGTTGGCGGCGTTGCCCGTCGTAGCCGAATAGGAGCGGGGTGAAGTCAGCAAGCCCGTGGAGTTGATGGTGAGGCGATTCGCAGCCGTCGAACCTGTCCGCAGGATGAGGTTGTCGTCGGCTTCGAGGTACAACTCCTCCCCGGTGCCCAGCGCCCGCACCCACAGGTCGCCGTCGCCGTTGTGGTCGATGAAGGAGTTCGACCCGTTCGAGTAGACGAGCAGGTCGTCGCCAGTGCCGAGCCGGATCACGGCGTTGTCATCCATGTCCAGATCGGCCCCGACGAACGTCCACTCATCAGCCGACTGGTCCCAGAGGGAGTAAACGCCCGAAGTAGTGCCGAACAGTTTTACGTCGTGGCCGGTGCCGTCCACGCCGACGGTCACCGCACCCTTGAACGTCGGAGAAGTATCCCAAGCCGACGTACCAGTACCAGTCCCCATCAACACCGCATCAGCAACCGGCGTCGAAGAACCCGTACCGATCTTGGTTTCCAACGCAATCGCCGCACCATGCACATTGACGTGCATCACATCGTGCTCTTTGCCGGAACTGTCCAGGTCATCAGTCGAGCTGATGTCCGTTCGGAGCGTCCCCCCCGAAGTATCAAGCGAGGTCGGATAAGAAGTAGCCATCGCTCAAAACCTCACGGAGTCAAATCGAGAGTGAAGATCCCACTGGCGTTCCAGGTGATCGTGAACGTCCCATTTGCACTGGAATAATCAGCCCCAAAGTTGACAAGACACACCAGTGGATCACTCGTCAACGTGTCGTCATAAACCACCGCAGCACGGGCATTAGAAATCGTGGACGACGACCACGCCACATCATCGGCATCAAACTTGATCGTCCCAGACGAACCAGTCAGCGTCTTATTTGCGAGCGTCGCACCACCCGCCGTGTAGTTCGTACCAGACACTTCGTTGCCAGACAGGTCCGACCAGTGGTCGTGCGAGTCGAAGTCCGGGCTGCTGCTATTTGTGATAAGGCCGACCTTTACGGTGTCACCAACAAGGTTTACAGCCAGCTGCGTCGCATCAAGAATGTCTAAAAATGTGGGCACAAACAGGCCCGAGGCTGAAACAGCCATTAGTCGTCACCTCCAGGTACTCCTCGTAACTGCACCGATTCCGGCATGACCTTTGCGTCAACGCGGCCATCCCAATGCTCTACATGCAGCCCGCCGACCGTGCCGTCAGAATCCCGACGCACAACCGACGCTTCCGATGTGCCGCGACGCTTCAAGAATCCAATCGAACGAGCCTTCTCACCGAAGTCGCTCACCTTCGCCCACCTTTCGGTCTGCGAGGCTTCTTGGCTGGTTTCTTGTAGTAGGTCACGGCAGTTGTCCTACGACCGGATGAGCGGGAACCGGCCCGTTTGCCAGAGGCCGGTTCCCGCTATCGGTCATTCGGGGCTACGAGTTGGCACCGATGCTGGAAGCGGACTCGATCCGACGGATCGAAGCCTCACGGAACCGGCCAAACCCGCAAAGCGAATACCAGCCGACGCTATGGAAACGCCGCAGCGAGTCGGTCACCGGACCGAACACAACCTGC
>TARA_R100000808_G_scaffold3860_1_pt1 | contig 19833 bp, 22 predicted proteins | sample TARA_R100000808 | Tara Oceans TARA_R100000808 (sample SAMEA2622852) | marine metagenome | biome: marine biome (ENVO:00000447); feature: marine epipelagic mixed layer (ENVO:xxxxxxxxx); material: "saline water (ENVO:00002010), including plankton (ENVO:xxxxxxxx)" | depth 140 m | reverse complement strand
CTATTATATAATTTCATGGCTGACGAATCTACTGAATATACTAAAAATGCTAGAAAGCAATGGAGATGGGATAGTAAGAAATTTACTATGGGAATGGATACACAAGATAAAGTATTTAGAGGGATAAATATAATAGGAACACCTGTATTAGAAACAATGACGGGCAGTTCTAGTGATAATTTAAGAGTATATGTAGATGGCACTCAAAAAACATTATCTCTTCAAAATAAACAATATGGATTGTCTGAAACGGGATTTTTAACTTCTGGAATTGGTATAGTATTTGCTAGTACCTTCTCATATAATGATATAACGGGTTGGTGGTTTTTGCAAGGCCAAAGTGATTATATTAAACCAGGTCACTACATACAAGCTGAAGATGATACTGAGATTTTAAAAGTAGAAACTTTGTGGGGAGATACACAAGGAACAGGAACTGCTGGCTATCTCGTTTCTAGGGAACAAATGGGCACAACTATTAGCAATTTAAATCAGAACGAACATATAGGAAAGAAAATGTATATAGTTTCTCCTAGATGGAAGCTACCTGCTGGTAGTAAAGGCAAGCAAATGCAAATTATCCTAGAGGGGCAATCAGGATATGTAGATTCTATTGGAATAACTTATAAACCTAAAGGTATTAAATAGTGCCTAGAAAAGGAAAGATTACTACTGGACAAATTAAAGACCCTGCTATTAGTCGTGTTGTATCAGACCTTTCTGACCAAATAGATGATTTATATAAAAGATTAGAAGGTGAGAATACTTATATAGGTGCTATGAAGGCAGTTATACACCCTAATAAAAAACCATATTTAGCATTATTTACATCACAAGGTTGGCAGATGGATATCAATAGTTCATTCCAACCTATAGAAGGAGCTTCTAATAGGCCCATAGGAGGGGATTTATCTCGAATAGATAGACATAAGCCTATTGAGGGAGAATCGCTTAAATATAATGCAAATAAAGTCCTTCCTATTAAAGATAGTAGTGGCTCTACTGGATTAATACTTAAGAATACTGCAGGAGCATTAAATGTAAGGAATGCTACAGATACTGCTGATGCTGATATATCTTTAAAGGACTTAACTGTAGGAACTTTTACAGGAAATCAAACTGCAATATTTAATGCGGGATTATCTACTAAAAATGGTGCTACTGGACCAGGATATATAGAATTTTTTGAGGATTCAGACCATGGTACAAATAAATGCACGCTAATGGGACCAGGGTCAACTTTAGATTATACCGTTACTCTTCCTCCAGGAGCAGGTACTATAAGAACAGTAGAGACTACTCCTTTAGTTATTAATTATCCATTTTGGTTTGACGATACTACTACAGGCAGAACATATTTTAGAGATGCTGATGACCCCAATGATATTATGAGTTGGGATGGGTTTGATACAGAAGATTCAACAAGTGTAGATGCTACAGCTACTATTGTTGCAGCAAATGCAGTATCAGGAGTTGTCGTTCCTTATGCTTGCACTTATGTAGGAGCATATTTTTTAGGATATCAATCTGCCGCAACAGCAGGAGAAGGAGTATTTCAAACTTGGACAGGAGTACCAGGGGATGGAACAGGAAGTGCTTCTACAACAGTTACATTAAGAACAACTAATACTATTTCTGCAAATAGAGCATCTGAATCTTTTGCAACAAGTGATGTATCTGTTTCATTGGCCGCTGGCTCTATGGTATACCCTGCATTTCAATATGTATCAGGTACAAGTCCGAAATGGATGGGCAATATAGCATTAAAGTTTGAGAATATAACAGTTTAATAGATAAAATAACTCTTGATAGAAAGAGGAGAAATATGTATATTATAATGATAGAATCTTTGCAAAAGGAATTAATTTAATGAATAAATTATTAGAAAATATTAATGAATGGGTTCAAAATGGACCTATGGGTAATGATAAACAAGTTGTGCCTCAATTGTTAGGAGCAGGTGTAGGTATTTTAGGTAGTATATTAGGTAATAAAGCATCATCTTCTGTTGCCCCTATGGACCCCGATGAACTTAAACCTTATTTTTCTGATGCTAGAGGTACACTAGGTCAAATGCAAGGATTCCAGCAGGAAATGGCTGGCTATGGTAGACAATTAATGGACCCTGGGTCTCAAATGAATCGCCAGCAACAACAAATGTTACGACAACGCTCTATGGACCAAGTAGCTCTTCAGAATCTATTGGCTCGTAGACAAGCTGCCGCTACTGGTCAAAGTAGTGGAGTAACTGCTGCTCAAGCAAGAATGGCTTCTAGTCAAGCAGCTAGAGATGCTTTAGGACAATTTAGTCAATCTATGTTACAGAATAGACAGCAGGGATTGGGTGTATTAGGACAATCCGGTGGCCTATTAAGCAATATTTATAGTGGACAAATGCAACAAGCAGAAAATTTAGCACAAGCAGCATTAGCTCAAAGACAGCAACAAATGCAAGCGGCACAATCTAGAGGTGATATGTGGGGTGGAATAATGAGTGGAGTTGGAACTTCTTTAATGGGATTAAATAAAGATTGGGAAATACCTTCTGGTGGTGGTGTTACTATAAATGCAGGAGGTAGCTAATGGCATTAAGTTTTTATGTAGATGGTAAATCTTGGCAAGAAAGAATGCTTGACCAAGAAAAATGGCAACAAATGGGTGCTAATATTGGAACTGGTCTTGGTATGGGTGTTAGAGGAGCATTAGATGCATGGACACCATTAGGTAAGGCATATCAAAAACATCTATCTAGCGTTGAAACAGCTAGAAAAGATGCCTTAGAAAAAGTTAATAAATTAAAGTTAGAAGCTAATCAAAAAGGTGAGTTTCATAGTAAATGGAAAGGTGGAAATGTTAAAGTAGCAGATACTGAGAATTGGAGTGATGAAGATTGGTTTGCTGCTGCCTTAGGCAAAACTGGTAAAACTGTTGATTTAGATCAAGCTAGACGTGCATATTTAAAAGATTATCCCGCAGCAGCTAGAGGAGGAGGAGCTATACCTGAAGAAACTTTAAGGGAAGAAGGTTATTTAGATGATACAGAGACTAGTGGCTATACTCCTGGCATGTTTAAAACTCAATCACGGTCAGATTTTAAAGCTTCCGATGAATGGGCAAATATACAAAAACAAACAGAGAAGGATAAGTTTGATGCTAAAGTTGAAAAAATAAATAAAAAATTATTAAAAAAGAATTTTGGAACCGAGGCTGGAGATAGGCGTAAAGCAGCATGGGATACTACTAAATCTAAAATAGGTGGAGCCATAGGTAGTGTTGCGGGTTTACCTAAAAGTTTATGGCAAATGATATTCCCTGACAAAACACCTCCACCAGAAGGACTTCCATCTTCTCCTCAGTATGCTACTAGTGGAGCAGTAAGCCCTACTTTAGGTATGGAGCCAGATGATGTATATTATTCTGGTCAAGCAGAAGAGTTAGATTATACTCCTGATTTTAGAGAATTAAATCCATATGGTGCAGCGATGCCATGGGATAAAGATTCCATACCAGCAACAAGAAAACTTACTCCTAAGGATTGGTCAAATTTACCAAGTGCAGGAGTGAAAGATTCTTATACTCATCATTATATGAAAAAAGCTCCTTTTTCTATAGATAAAGTTAGTCCAAACCCTCTTAGTAAACTTTTAACCCCTGAGCAACAATCGCTATATGATGCATTTATTGAAAATATTAAAATTAAAAATCAAGAAGCTAATTTAGGTAAGGATTGGAAAACAAAACAAAATATGATGGTTGGTTATAATAAATCTCCATTGGATATAATATAATGAATATTATAGCAGGAGAGCCAAAAAAAATTAAGAAGTTTACTATTGAGACTCCAGGAGGGGGCAAAATTGAAAGTGATAGTGGTAATCATTTTGTAGATGTTATTTCTGTATTAGGGGTAATAGCATTGCTATTTATAGGTAAAAGTTTAATAAGTAAATATTTCCCATGGAATGGAGGAGAATAAGTGGCTAACGGTCTTTTAGGATATCAACAACAATCACAATTAGCACAAGCTATTCAGTCTCAAAGACAAAGAGATGATGAAGCTTTTATGGGTAATTTATTACGAGATCAAATTGAAGGTGCTGGTAATGTATCTATGGTAGGTGGTAAGCCAGTATACGAACCAGGACTTATGGATTTTATGAGCAAAGATGCGGCTTTAAATGCATTTATACAATATAGGAAGGGTAGAGTATCAGATGCTGAAATTCTTGCTTTTAATGAGCAATTTAAGCAAATGAAAGGCATGAGAGAGTCTAAGGAATTGGATAATTTAAATAGATTATCTGCTATGGGCTTAAGTGATACTAAGTTAAGGAAATTTGTTAGTAATAATCCTGCTTTATATGGTAGTGTTGTAGATAGAATCCTTGCCCTAGAAGGAATGGGTGATGAAGGTATGGCTAGTGCTGCCTTATTAAGGTCTAAGTTCTTACCTCAGAAAACTGTGGTAGATGCAATGCAGGAACGGTTTAGAGATGCTCCATTAGCATCTGCATTCACTTCTTTAGCTGCAGTTGGTGGTGCTACTGCATTAGGTAGCTATGCTGCACCATGGTTTGTTAAGCAATTTGGACAAAATAAAGAAGCTTTAAAGGTATTAGATGATTTAAAAGATGGTAGTAAATATGTTAAGAAAGATGGAGTATGGTATCATACGAAAGTAGATAGGCATAAGATTACAAAAGGCAAGAATAAAGGTAAGATTAAAAAGACTGTTATGAAAGGTCAGGTTGGAAGACCTGTTACCTTGCCTAAAGTAAAGGCATATTTAGATGCTGCTGACCAAGCAACAACTCCATCTAGTAGACAGGCTCTTGCTAATATTGGCAAAACACTTAGAAATAATGCTGCATTCTCATCTATAGGTGCTGTTTTAGCCCCAACTATTGGTAGGGGTATAGGTGGTTTAGGTGGCATGGAGGAAGGTGGCGAAACAGTAGGTCAGCTTGCAGGTGGTGGCCTTCTTGGTGCTCAAGCATGGAAAAGAGGTGGTGGGTTATTAGCAGGTATGATTGCTAGACGTGCAGGTGCTGGTGCTGCTAATTTTAATCCATGGGTACAGGCAGGATTACTTGCTCTAGATCTTGGTATAGCTGCTCCAATGTTATGGGAGGGTGGTAAGTCATTATTAGGACTTAGTAATAAACCAAGTAGTACTCCACGAAGTTATCGACCTAGTTATTCATATCAATAGGAGTAGATATGCAAGAGCAACAATTCCAACCTAAATGGGATAAAGACACTCTTAGAACAATAATCAAATCTCATGAGGCGACGCCTCAAGGTTATTCAGAAGAATATAAAGAATTAATTAGGCAACATGCAGCTTATTATAATGTTCCCTTCTATGAAGGTGAATTTGAAATACTTGATGCAATAAAAGAAGTAGGTACAGGCTTTGTAGAAGGCTTTACTACTCTTCACTTAGGTGATCCCCCAGATAATGAATATGAATCAATTGCTAGGAACTTAGGACATTTAGTAGGTTTTGTCCCTGCAATGGCTGCTGGTCCATTAAAAGCAATGGGATTAATGGGCGCTGCTAAAATAGCAGGAAGATTAAAGTCAGGTCCTATGTTTGTTGCAGATAAAGCAAGAGATGCAGTTAAGCCATTAGTTAAACCATTCTTAAAGCAAGGAAAAGCAGCTCAAGCAGGTGCTACTAAAACAGTCTCTGATTTTCTATTGGGACGGGAAGCAGCTCACATAGCTGAAGGTGCATTTCACTTAGGAGTAGCTTCTGCCGTATCTACTTGGCAAGGTGGAATTGACCAAATGATGTCTTCTTTTATTCATGGTGGTGCCGCAGGTGGTGTATTTAGAACTATAGGTAATGTATTCGGAGCTAATCCTGACTTAGGTACTAGAATGATTAAGCGAGTAGCTGGTGGTATGTTTATGGGACTACCTGCTACTATGAGAGGAGCGACTACTCCTGAGCAAATATATGAATATCTATTAGGTGCTTGGTTTGGTGGCAAAGAACAACCTTATTCTATTCATAGAGCAAATAGATTTACGAATAGATTTATTGAAGATGCTAATAATAAAATGCCTGAATTAAAAGCTAGTATGGACCCCGAAATGCATCCTTCATATAAAGAACTTCCAGTTGAAGTGCAACCAATAGTTAAAGAAATGATGACCAAACAATTTGGAGATCCAATAGAAAGATTAGCTATGGTTAATGAACTTGCGGAACAATTAGGTATGCAACATGAGATACATAAGGTTCCTGAAGTTATTGAAAATATGAAATTAGTCGGAGAGACTCCTTCAGGTGAGGGTATTTATAAGCCCAAGGATGCCGAAAAATGGAAGAATTTTCTTGTAGCAGATGTAGGTGAGGGTGGATCATCATTATTCGCTAGAAAGGCCTCTGACAGGGGTGTTCCTGCAGTTGTGTTACATCCTAAGGGCACTAAACCATCTTCAAAGACTACTCCAGGTACAAAAGCAGCTGTAGAACAAATGGATTTAGATATAGGTACCGAGGCTATTAATAAAGCTAATCTTAAATTAGGGCACAATATGAAAACTATTGTTTCCCAACCTAAAAAATTAAATAGAATTAAACAGACTGCTAAGGTAGTAAGACATGCTCAAGATATATATATTGTAGGTAATATAAATAAAAAGAATCAGAAATTAATGGGTCCCCAAACTCAATGGGCTGCTCAAATGGGTATAGATGCAGGTAAGAAAGTATTCGTTTATAATATGGATGCTAAAACACCTAAGAATGAAGGTTGGTTTAAATGGTCTCCTACTAATGAAGCATTTACAAGAATAACAAAACCAGATAAACCTGCTAGAAGTTTTGCAGGATTTGGAGATAAAGTTGTTACTCCTGGTGGAGAAAAGGCTATATCAGATTTCTATGAATCGAGTTTTGGCAAGGTTAAAGTTACAAAAACTAAAGAAAAAGAGGCTAAAGAAGATTCAAAGCAAATTAAAGTATCAGAAGATGATGATACTGGTAATATAAGTATTCCACTAGGAGTAGGTGAAAGAGCATTAATTATAGCAAGAGATAGATTACCTGGCAGGTATGATAATGTTAGGGGCGAAGCAAGACAAGCTATGATGAGAGAAGATGCTGAGACAATTGGTAGAATTATAAATGAAAATGTCACCAGAACTTCTGAGAATCGTTCCGAGGATGTAATTACTGAAATCCAAAAGAAACTTGGTATTGCTATGGATAATAAAGCTCATGGCGAATTAAGACAATGGATGAATCGTAGAAATACTGATATTGAAATAGATTTTCATATATCTGATGGAAAAACTATTAAGCCTGTAAATAAAAGAATGCCTGTTACTGATGCTGGTCAGCGAAAAAGACAACTTGAACCATTAAAAAGAATAGATGAAGTATTTCAAGAGCAAGGTGGTAAGGGTAGGGCATTTAGTATATTTGATACTATAACTATACGAGATAAAAAGAGTGGCAGATTGATTGATTACGAGCTATCTACATATAGAGATAGAATCTTACCCAGACAGAATCAAGGTAAGGAATGGATTGCTGATAAAAAATATAAGCAATTTATAGGTAGAACCATGAAGTTTATGAGTAGCGAAAAGGGTGGAGAGTATTTCTTATTTGGAGGCAAGGGTACTGCCGATAGAATATATTGGGTTAAATGGCATCCTGAAGTTAATAAAACTTTAAAGAAGAATAGAGCTCAATTTACAAAAGAATTAAGAGAAGCTTCTGAGATATTAGGAAAATCTGAAATAGCTCAATTAAGAAAAGAATTTCTTATTAAATATTCAGGTGGAAAGGATGGTTTTACTAAAGCACAAGCCGCTGATTATTTCAATAAAGCAGTCTTATCTAACATAAGATATGAATTAGATATGAATGGACTTGCTTATAATAAGGGTAATATAAAGAAAATAATAGGAAAAGGGTTTATTAAAAATGCTGTTGCTCATAATAAAAGAGCTCAAATATGGTTTACAGAAGGCTATGAAGCTAGTGCAGATTATCTAAATAAATGGAGAGATTCTCAGGGAAGAGGTATAGATTTAGACTTCTCTAAAGTAGAGCAAGAAATATCTGCTAAAGAAGCAGAATTACAAGAATTAGATACATATGATGTAAGTAAATTAACTAAAAAGCAAAAAGCTATTTATGAATTAGAATATGAAAAATTAGAAAATGATATAGCAGAATTAAGAAATAAGGGCGGAGAGTTAGTATATGAAGTCCGTGAAGATTTACCTGAAGCATATCGGAAACTAGACCATCGTGATATTTCTCTTAAGAATGAACAACTTCCCGAAGGAGTAGATGGTATAATAGAAGTAAGAAGTGATGTAATAGATGCTATTAATGCAGATGCAGGTCATCCTAGGTCTGGACAGAATAAATCATTTATAATATCTCCACATGCAAAACATGGTGCATTACTAGGTAAATATATGATGTTTGATATGGGAGCTGCTAGAAGTGCTGAAATGAAGAAGAAAGGTCAACATCTATTAATATATGAATCTGGTGCTAAGCAAATGGGAACTAGAGACTTTAATACTCGCTATACTATGAATCCTAGGGATATTAAATATAGTTATGGTGTATATGCCTCTGACCACATGATACAACGACAACAAATACCTAAGCAATTATTAGGCAATTTAGTTAATTCTGCTTGGGCTAATAAAACTAAAGATGGTGTTGAAATGAATGACATTATCAATGAAGTTATGGACGAAGTTATTGGTGCTCGATTTAGAGGTACAGAAGCAGCAAATGAATTAGTTAAAAATTATGTAGATAAGGTTGGTGAAGGTATTTCAGAAAAATCATTACGAGGTGATTTAAATAAGATAATAGATAATATAGATAATATTGGACTTGAAACTTTAATAGAAACAATGAAGAAGCCTGGTAATAATCGATTGACTAATGTAATACTAGATACTCTATTTAAACGGAAGAAGAATGAGATTAAAGAATCTTTAGAAGAAGGTGAATTAACTGAGACTGAAGCTAATAAGGAGAATTTAGAAGCAGAAGAATACTATTCCATTACCCATAAGGTTATAGAAGAAAGTCGTAAAGCAGCTAATGAAAGAGGTAAGCCTGAGAATGCTATACTAGGTTATATGCACAAGGCGGTTAGGCCTTATAAAGAAACTGTAATAAGAAACTTTATTATCAATTCTGCAACCAAACCGAAGATGAATAATTCAGGTTCTGGATTTATGAGACCTTATGATGAAGGTTTAAGAAAAGATATGGATAATGTAAATCCTAGACTTAAAGAGCTTAATACTAATGATGAGCTATTCTTTTTAGATAATTCTCATAGAGATATGAGATTTTATCATGACATACCTGGTATTAAAGAGAGAATTACTTTAGGTGAATTATGGGATTCTCGTGTTAAAATAGAACAAGCTATAGGTAAGGAGCAAACTAAAGAATTGTTTAGAGCTATTACCATAAGAACTCCTGCCGATTCTATATCTGGTGCTCAAGTATTAGAATTTGCTGGTTTTACAGGTCGTAAGGGTTATGGAATATTAATGCATAGTCGTCCTATGAGAGCAGAAGGCGGTGCTGATCTCGATGGTGATAAGTCTGCATTTTTCTTTGGCGGTAGAGGTGGAATGAAGAAGAGCTGGAAAGATATTTACCATGCTAATAAAGAAGAGTTTTATAAAGAAGAAAGTGTTAAAATTATAGAGTATGACCCTAATAAATCCCCTGAAATAGCATTAGTCAAATATAAGGATGGAAAGAAAGGATATATTTCAGCTCCAAATGGAATTAAGGTTGGTGATAAGGTTAAAATATTAGTTGTAGGAGAAAATAAGACTGAGCCTTTACCTGGTAATATTATAGAAAAAAATAGATTAAATGTTAATGCACATAATATTAAAGGTCAAACCTATGAAGATTTATTGACTAAGCAGTATACAGATAAGCAAAAGAAACTCTATTTAGAAAGTAATGTAAGCAAATTTGCTCCTAATACTAGATTAATGATGTCAGAAGGTGCTATAAGTGGAAGAAATCTTTTAGGTGGAGCAGCTGTTTCTCCTAAGCAAGTTATGGCTTCTGCATTTAATTCTATTGTAGCTTTAGGTGGTAAAGATACATTTACTGTGTCTATACATGATTACAAGACTAAGAAAAAGAAATTTATAGAAGTTGTGATTGAAGCTAAGGATAAAGGTATTGAAAAGAAATATGCTAGAGAATTAGGAAGAGCTCAAGTAGGCTTTTCTTCTGACCCTATGGACTATGCTGGATTAAAAGGATATGATTTTTGGTGGAAATCTTTATATGATGCTCATTTTAGAGTCAATAGTGTGAGGGAAGTAACTACAAAAAAAGGGAAAAGAATTTATGGCAAACCTTTAGAAGCACATAAAGTATTAAAGCCTTGGATGCTTCAAAAATCTGGAGTATTAGGTATAATGGAGAATGCTAATAGGGCTTTTTATGGTAGAAATTGGAATGAAGGTAGAGCTTGGACTATGAATGAATCAATGGAAATGACTAGAGAATTACATCAGTTACCTAGTGAAGCTATTAATACTATTACTCCTAAGATAGCAAAGTTAGTATCTACTATAGATTATTCTGACCATCCCTTATCTAGATTAGACCCTGTTAAAGTTGAGAAAATGTATAAAGATGTGAATGATATAGTTAAGAAGTATGATTTCATGAAGGGAATGTTAGGTAGAACCTCATTTAAAGTTCCATTACATAAATATGTAGCTGATACTATGAGATTAAATTTATGGACTCCAGCTGGATTAGAGAGAGCTGCAAAGGAATTAAATATATTTAGGGAAATAGTTGCTAAAACTCCTTATGAAAATATAACATGGAGAAATCATGATAATATTAGAGAAAGAAGAGCAACCATAAGGGAGATTAGAGATAAATCTGCTGATTATCTTATTAATGACTTAACAGATATGGTTACTATTAAGAGAGTAGGGGATATAATAAATAAAATGACTCCTGCTGAAAGAGCTAATGTAGGGAGAATACATACATTTGTTCGGAATCTAAAGGAAGAAAGTTATTTAATGAATAGAGATAGGCGTAGTAATGCTTATAAAGAAACTGATCCAGAGATACAAGAAATGTGGGATAAGATTGAAGCTGCTGGATTCGAAACTAAAACTCCTAAATCTATTATGAGAACTATATTCGGTGTTCGTCCTAAAGAAAAGTCTTTAACAGGTATATTAGACCAACAGCAAATAGATGCTAAGATAAGAAGAAGTTTTTTTGGACCTAAAGCTAGGTTTAAAACTGCAAATGAAAAAGAGTTATTTGATAATCTAATGTTAGGTTCGTTAAATAGAGGGAACTTAGCTAAGTTAGACAAGTGGCTTAATATGGCTAGCTCTAAATTAGACGAACCTGTATTTAGAGCAATGCATAGTTTAAGAATGAATGCTGCTAAAACTACTACCTCTAGATTAGGTTTAACTAGTGAAGGTATTAATCCTAAAAATCTTAGAGGATTTATGGGAGATTTAACTGATTTTTATGGAGAAAATCTTAAAGTATCTACTAAAAAAGAAGTAGATTCAGCTGTTGAGAAAATGACTAATACTGAAAAGTTCGGCGAAAAAGGATTCCCAGAAGAGATTTATCCTAAAGAATTAGAGAGACACTTAACTGAGACTACTGGTTTTGAAGGTGCTAAAAAAGGTAAGGTTGATCCTGAGATGACTAAAGTAATAACTGAACTTACTACAATGATTAAATCTTATGGAAATGAAACACTTACTAAGAATATAAATGGTTTGGCAAGATATATATTCCGAAAAGATCTTAATTTATTTAATAAACAGGATTTTATAGCATTTCGCAATTGGTTTAAAGAATATAAAGATGGTACTTTCTTACAAAGATTTAAGAAAGATAAGATGACTAAGCTATCTCAAAGACATTATATGATAATGCCAGATACTGTTAATAAAGAATTGATGAGAGATGAAATAGAATTAATTAGACAAAATGGTGTTTTTGCAACCGTTAATTCTGCAACTCCATTACCAGGTAAGGTATGGAGACCTACTTTCTTTATTGACAAAGCTACTGATTGGATAGGCAGGGCTCAAAATGCTTCTACTTCATTAGCTGAAAGATATATGTATGAATTTGATGGTAAAACAGCTTTCTTAGATACTATTAAAGAAGGTGAAAAGATATGGCAAGTAGCTGTAGCCCTTAGAGAAGGACCAAATGCAGAGCATATACGAGCAAGAGAAGATATACCTCAAGCTGAGAAAAATGCTCAAATAAACGAATATTTACGAAGATATAAGAAGCATAAAAAGATATTAGACGAAGAATTAAGTGATCGAAAATTTAATGTTTCTATTATTGATTTAAAAACAGGTGAACCAGAAAGAAAGACCTGGACTGGAAAAGAATTAGTTAATAAAACTAATGAAATAATGACTGAGCATTGGAAAAAGATGCATAAATTAATTAGTGGAGATGTTACGAGAGTTAATGATGAACCTGTTGGAGATATACCTAATTCATTAAGAAAATTTATTATTGGCTACTATGATAAGAAGACAATGAAAAATCCTATTATAGATTATAATAAGTTTATAGACTACCTTGAGAGGCAATGGTTTGAAGGTAGAGATATTGGGTTAGAATTTGGAATAGATGGATTAAGAATGGTAGCTAAATCTATGCATTTAGATATGTTTAAGAATGCTCCTAAAGAGATATTTGAAGATATTGCAAAGAGACAGGTAGATAAAACAGGTCAAATACCTTTTGAGAATTACTTTCCTCATATGTTTTTTAATAAGAAAGAAGCACAAGCTGCTTTAGGAGAGCAATATAAAAGATTAAAAGAATCTACTGACATGACAGAATCTGAAATTAATGATGCTCTTAGGAAGTTACATACTAAGCACCATTCTTTAACAGGTGATTGGAAGTTTGAAGATATAGATGATTGGCAAAGAGCTGATATGGCTTTAGAAGATATAGCTGCAGGAAAAGCTAAACAAAGTGAACATATTAAATGGTTTCAGGCAGATAGTAAAGCAGGTTCTATGTTCTCTCGTTCTAATCATATGCCAGGCTGGTCTACTGGCAGAGATGTAATAGGTGCTTATACTAGAAATATAGTAGATTCTTATTATAGGCAAATGAATCAAATCTTTTCTAGAAAAATCGTAACAGATATGGGAAGAAAAATGCTTCCAAAATGGGGTAAAGAAGATACTAATAATTGGACTACATGGCTTAAATTGCACGTGCAAAGTGCTATGGGTAATCCAGATGTTATTCCTCAAAAGGTATTAGATAATCCAGGTATGAAAATTAAGGGAACTCCATATGCTTGGTGGTCAGATGATAATGTTGTTAAGAAAATAAATAATATAAGGAAGAAATTAGGTATTGAAGATATGTCACTTCCAGAGCAGTTAAGGGGAGTTGATTTTAATACTATAAGACATTGGTCTAATCTGGAAGCAAAGTTTCAGTTAGCCTCATTGTTAGCACATCCTAAAACTGTTGTTAATAATGTATTTGGTGGTAATCTACATACGATTCAATCTGTTGGTTGGAAAACATTTAAAAATGCAAGAGATATAAAATATTTAAAGTCTTTAAATCCAAAATTTGATTCTAAAGAAGCAATAGATAGATATGTAGTAGAAAGTGGTGTATTACCTGAATGGCTTATGCAAGAAGCAGGTGTGGCTAAAGAGGTTAGAACAGCTAAGCAAAAAGAATTTATAAAAGAAGTTGCAATGAAACTTAAGGGAGACCCTGACATAACTGCTGAAAGTATAAAGCAAATGGGTAAAAAAGCAGGGTTTACAGCACCATTTATTAATTTTGCAGCTAAATTTATGTCAGGTCCAGAGAGAATGCTAAGAAGAGATGCTTTTATGGCACATGCATTACATTGGTATCATAAGTTTGGTGGAGCTATTAAAGACTTTAATGACCCTGTGCTTGTAGAACTAGCAAAGAAAGGTGTAAAAGCTACCCAGTTCTTATATACAGCACCTTATAGACCTATGTTTGCAAGAAGTGCATTGGGTAAAGTAATGACTAGATTCCAATTATGGGGATGGAATGCTGTTAAATTTAGAAATGAAGCCTTAAAAGAAGCTAGAGTATATGGATTTAAAGATGGAACAGATGCTATGGAAAAAGCAGTAAGAATGATGCAAAGTGATCTATTTGTATTTGCACTAGGTAATGCTTTTGCTTACTCCTTATTTGATGTTTCAATGCCAGCTCCATGGAATTGGTTCCAAGATACTGCAGATTGGATATTTGGTAATGAGAGTGAAAGAAATAGAGCCTTCTTTGGTGCTTGGCCTAAGAATTTAGCCCCGTTGCAGTTGGTCACTCCTCCCATTCTTAGAATGGGTCCTCCTGCGATGAGGGCTATGCTTGAAGATGATTGGTCTAGAATTAGTGATTATTATGTATACTCTATGGTGCCATTTGGAAGATTAATAAGAGATGTAGTAGGCCCATATAATTTAATAGAAAATCCTTATAATGTAGTTCAGAAATGGACAGGATTACCTATTAGACAATTAACAGAACAAGTAAAGGATTAAAATGGCAGGATACGATATGAAACATAGACCTAGTTGGGATTTTCTTTATAATACTTATAGTACTTATAATCAACCAAAGAATATTCAATCTGGGTTACCACAATCTCTATTCGATTTATTTATTAATAAAAAGATGGGATTTAATATAGGTGATAGGGGTTATTTAAACTTTAGATTACCTAAGACTCAACAAGGATTTGACAGAGGTGACGAAAAGTTCAACCTTGATTTAACTTATGATTTGTAGCACCTATAAATTCTTAGGCTTTTAAAAGCTTAAGTTGTTTCGTGCATACCCCATAATAACATTAGGTAAACTATTCCGTCCGTAATTCGTCCAGTAACATCTTCTCTTTGTGACTTATATCCTTTCGTATATTCCGTAATACCATCTATATGTTTTAATAGATAAACCATTAGCACTTTCTCTCTACTTATACCTAAGGCTTCTCCTACTCGTTCAAAATTCGCAAACACATTATCTTCTGTATGTGCATATTCTTTTTGTCCAGCATCACGAGTCTTCTTTATTATCGGAAGAATCTTCTTGTCTATCAGTTTGCACATCTCCTTGTGTTTCATTCATACCTCCTAATTTTTCTTGCATAAATTCGTCAAATTTCTTATCCTTATCCATGTATTGAATAAATAGATTCAGTGTAATTTCTATTGCTTCTACTTTTTGTATTAGCTTTTCTATTACTCCAATAATTTGTTTTTTGCCTATATCTTTATACTTACTAGCCATCAAATACTCCTTTTTTCATGTTTTTACGCCAGTTTTTAGTTCCAAAGTTTTCTTTGTAAATACATTGTTTACACATCTTTAACTTATTACCTGTGATCATTCCTGTATTTTCATAGATCGAAGTATGGAAAGAGGTATTTTGGCATCGTTCACATTGTAAATACCCCTTTCCTATATACTTCACACTACTAACCATACTATCTATTCATACTCTCAGCTATGATTTTAGATAGGTTTTTTGTTGCTCTCTTACATCCCTTTAATGCTTCGTTTGCACTACCATATTGATTATTTCGCTCATATTGGCCTGTTTTAGGCAATATTATCTCTTTATTGATAGTACCCTTAACAATTGGCGAATCTTCTTTAATACCATTATATACAGCCGATTTAAACTTATTCTTATCAAAACGAGGATACTCATCTTCAAAGTATCTAGACATCGTTTGTACTAGTGGATGCAACAAATGGGATGTGCCCAGTGTGTGTTTGATTATCTTGGCTATTGCCTCGAAGTCTTTCGTTGTCATCTATCATATCCTCCAATTCCATATCTTTAAGTTTATTTTCGTAATCACCTATTGCTTCTTTACACAAACAAAGTTCATTCTTTAAGAATTTTATCTTATCTTCTAGTTTATCTATTGTTTGCTGTAAAAGTTGAATCTTATCTTTATCAGTAAATTGATTCATCGAATCCACTCCTTTCTAATTCAAATTGTGTTTTAATATTTGCTTTATCTTTGGGCCAAGGTTTACCGCTTCTTCCACTATTGAGGAAACACCATAAATTATAAGTAAAATTTGCTATATCTAAATTATCTTTAAATTTTCTCAAAGAATAAGATGATTCTTTAATCCAAGTTCCTTTTACATATAATCCATACATTTCTATTTCTTGTTCTTCTTCTAATACACTCTTTAATAATAATTGCTTATACATATTAAGTTGTATCTCATGGCTTTTGTAGTAATTACCTGTTTTCAAATCTATAATTGCAAGTTTGTCATTTAATTTACAAATAATGTCGCAAGTGCCTGCCCATGGCACTAGCATATCCCACATAAATAATTCTGTAGCTAATACTTCTACTTTATTGTCATTATAGAATTTCTCAAATGACATTAGATATTTTGCTATTTCTTCACTTTCAGGAACGACTTTATTACCTTTTAATAATTCTTCTACATATTCGTGAACTATTGTTCCTCTATTTGCAGCGATATCTCTTTCTTGACAAGCTATTTTATAACTAGGATGATTGCCCAACCATTGATCATATCCATTGCCTTTTGATATCGTTTGATTTATTATTGTTGTAACAGATGGTCTCCATTGTTTAGAGCCCTTAGGTCCATACCATCTACCACTTGAAGCGTGTCTAACAACATTCTTCGACTGCTTCACATAATTCTGGATTATCTTTTTTAACATTTTCCCTACTCCTTTTGGTCCAACGTGTATTAATATTACAACTATCCATTAAATATGCTTTTAACCACCATTGATCTCCAGCTATTTCTTCAATCCTATCTTTCTTTTCTTTTTCCGTCATGACTCTTCCTTTTCTTAGGGTAGAATTTACCATCTTTATATTTCATATCATATAGTTTTTCTTGATATTTTATAAGTTTATTTATTTTTTCAAAGTACGATAGATTGTTCTTGTTGTAACTCCGTAACTCTTTGCTAATCTTTTCACTTTCCATCCGAATACCCTCTTTATGTTAATAGCTACTATATCCCAGCTACTTAGTTTTTTGTTCATTTTATTACCTCCAAGGTATCGATAATAAGGTAAAATAACCATGGTATTAGAACAACCGATAGTAGTACTACTAGCCACTCAATTTTAGATAATTTCACCTTATTATCGGGTTTTAATTTATCGAATTTATTTCTGTCTCTCGGCCTCAACATTTCTTTCCCAGTATTTTCTTCTAGCTTTATGTTTAATCTTGCTATCTCCTTCACATTCTACTCTTAAAAGAGGAGCTCCTATTATATCTATTGGATAGAAATCTTCTTCTTTCCAATTACATAATAGATATTCTCTAGTTGAAGCATTAGGATATCTTGGATTATCCAAATTATACTTCTCATCTATAACAAGAGTTGTTAAAGAAATAAATAGATAAAGTTCTATTATTGGATTCACTTTAACTTCCAAGCATGAGTTAGTTTATTCCAAGTTCCTAATCTCATTGTATCTGTCTTTTCTAATACATCTTTATTAGTAAGATCAGTTATAGCTCTTCTTATGCTAGTAATAGGAAATATATATCCATCTTGCTCTAAAGCATTATTAACTTCTTCTGGTGTTAAACTTTGAACTCTATGTTTTTGGAAGATTCCTAATACTAAATCTTCTTGCTTTACAGCATTCTTTTTACTACTATTTAAAGTAGCTCCTGTTTCTTCGTTTGTGTTATAATACATATATTCTCCTTAAGTTTTATTTAAAACTACTTTTAAAAATTCATAAAATTTCTCTAATTGCTCTATAGGCATTTCTTCCCCTAGGCAAATTTCTTTTTCTCCCATATGTTCATCTATATATAGAGTCCAAGTGTTACAAGGTATATGACCATTATTGTTGCCAACAAAATTATTTACACTAATATTTAACCTATCGTGTCCATGAAATTGAGACCAATCTTCTAGAGTTCTTCTTGTATTATATAAATCCAAATCAAATGTATAGTTATTCCAAAAATTCCTATTATATGTTTGATAACATTCAGCACATCTATTGGGACGTTTCTTTCTTTTTTCTAGCTTTATATCTTCTATTTCTTTTTTTTGATTCATTCAATTCTCCTTTTAGATAATAGCTTTGTATTACCTTTTTTTATTTAATGATTTTAAATAACTCATTCTTTGATTTAATTTTAATTGCTTCCTTCTAGTACGTTGCTGTTTAAAAGAATTGCCTACATTCCCATAACTATTAGTAGTAAATGGTTTCTTTCTTCGCAATTTCTTTTCTTTTTCTTTTTGCCTTTCATTCCATTTTTCCCAATTCATAATTTCCTTTCTGAGAAAGGGAACCTCACATATTCCTTTGCCAGTTGAGGTGCGTTCCTCTGTCTAGACTTTAATTCTGGACTTACAGGACCAGTTATTGGTTCCCTACTTCTCTTTTCGACGAGATAATATCTAACACCATAGGCGTTACCATTATCATTAATTTTAGGGGTGGGGAGACAATCATGGTTGATTATAGCGCGAGTCAGTTTCGCTATTTACCACCCCTAATTCCTAAAAAAGCTATCACTCCTGGCTAACTTTCTCAGGACATAATCTCTTAAATCTTCTTGTTGCTTAAGTAGCCATTTTAATAGTTTTTCATAATGTTTATGTGTTAATGGCCCTTTACGAGTATTACATCTTGAGCAAATAATTTGAAGGTTTTCTTTAATAGAATCACCTCCATGACTCAAAGGATTAATATGATCACAAACCATATTAGTAACCTTTAGTATTTCATCACAATATCTACATTTCTCTCCATATACTTTATAAAGTATAGTTCTTACTTCTTCAAGAGAAATATCAAATATTACTTCATACTCTTTACTTCTTCTTTTTAATGAAGAGCGAAGGGTGGAAGATTTCTTCATAAGCCTATGAAATACAGTTTTGGAACGATGTCCGTGTATTTTCTTAAGCTTAGGAAGAAATCTTTCCTCCCACCTCCTCAATCTAGAAGATATTGTTGAGCTTATTGTACTTTTTTGCATCTTTTTCAGTTACGAAAGTATCACCAATCTCTTTTCTATCTAAACTATTAGCTAGACGAGTGACTCTACTGTTTAATTTCCAATATTTATCTTCTAACTCATTTATATCTTTCCAACTTGGTTTATTATTATTATAATATCTTTTCTTTTTACCAAAAAGTATTCTTTTAATATATCTAATCATTTTAAGCTTCTCCTATTTGACTAAATTCATCTTCTTTTCTATATCCTAATACTAAAGAGATTTCATATCTCCATAGTCCAAATGTAAGGTTCTTAGCACTACCATAATCAAAATCATCCCAAGCAATAACGATTTTAATCAGTTTAAAAAATCTAACAAAAACTGTTTTATCATCGAAATATACCTGCATTAACCAACCATTTACCATTACACTCTCCTTAATCGGAAACTTTCTCTCCATTCTAGTTCAACATCAAATAATTCACCATCAGTATTCTTATACATATGTAAATGCTTAAGATTACTATCAGCTTGCCCATTTAATCCTATAACTTTTCGTGAAGCATTTTCTATTGCACCGCTACCTTTTCCAGCATATAGATCTAATACTTCATTCCTGCTATAATCTCTTGATACTTGTGATATTTGGATGATTATGACATCAAGATTTACAGCCATGTTAGATAAATTATGCGAAATATATTTAATCTGTTCATATTCACCCCTAATACTAGGAGGTGTATCAACAAGATCAATA
>TARA_R100000808_G_scaffold8118_1_pt1 | contig 19878 bp, 6 predicted proteins | sample TARA_R100000808 | Tara Oceans TARA_R100000808 (sample SAMEA2622852) | marine metagenome | biome: marine biome (ENVO:00000447); feature: marine epipelagic mixed layer (ENVO:xxxxxxxxx); material: "saline water (ENVO:00002010), including plankton (ENVO:xxxxxxxx)" | depth 140 m | reverse complement strand
TGAGATAACACAATTATTACTTTCCCCGTTAACTCAACCAACAACTGATTTTCCTATATATTTATATGAGCAAGGTAAATTATATGTTTATCCTACTAGTATTATAACACCTGGTGATATAAGTATATCTTATTTAAAGAAACCAGCAGATGTACTATGGGCTTATGGTGTAGGTTCGTTAGGACAGTATGAATATAACTCAGGTAATTCAACTGATTTTGAATTAAATGTATCAGAACAAACAAATGTTATAACAAGAATTTTAGCTTATGCTGGAGTAATAATAAACGATCCTACTATTATACAGGTAGCACAACAAGAAACACAATTAGAAGAACAAAACTCAAAACAATAAGATATGCCTAGACCAGATGGAGGATTAATCCGAGAAACTAACTTACAATATTACGCGGGCGCGCAGATCATATATACCGATGCAGCATTAAACGCGTCTAAAGCATATACTTTTACGTTTAATACTAAATTATCTTTAGGTAGTAGTTCTAGTTGGAATCCTAATGACTCAGATTTTCCATTAAATAATTTTAGAATATATACAAGTCCAACAGGATTGAGTAACTGGACAGAATATACAACAACTTATACTTTAACTTTTACTCAAGATGGAGCTCAAACAAATAGTATTATAACTTTAGGTTTAGCACAAGCAGTAGGAACATATGTTAAAGTACAATTAAAAGAAGATGCTGTAGAAAATAATTATGGAAGCTATGAATATATATCTATAAAAGATATAGTTAATAATTTTATAGTTGGATATGTAGGGCAAGATAAATTAATACCTAGAGTAAATAGAACTGATGTACTATTTCATGCTAAAAGAGGTTTACAAGAATTTAGTTATGACACATTAAAAAGTGTTAAATCTCAAGAATTAACAGTTCCAGCCAGTCTTTCTGTAATAATACCGCAAGATTATGTTAACTATGTTAAATTATCTTGGGTTGATGGATCAGGTATTAAACATACTATTTATCCTACACAGTTAACAAGTAGTCCATGGGAATCTCCTATACAAGATAAAGATGGTAAAATAATACAAGATAATTTTGGAGACAATGTAGATGGAACATCAGTTACTAATACAAGATGGCAATCATTTAATACTAACAATATAACAGGATTATATCCTATGGATGCTAGTAATCCATTAGTATACATGTATGATTGGTGGGGAGAACCTGCTTATGGATATGGAGATTTTTATGGTCAAAGATATGGAGGAGATCCAGTTAACATGCAAATGAATGGTTGGTTTAATATAGATGAAAAAAGAGGAACATTTAATTTTTCTAGTGATTTATCTGGTAAGTTAATTATGTTAGAATATATATCTGATGGCCTTGCTTATGATGAAGATACTAAAGTTCCTAAGTTAGCTGAAGAAGCTATGTATCAGCATTTGCTTTATAGTATAATGTCTACTAGAAGAGATACGGTTCAAATAGCTCCACAATATAAAAGACAAAGATACGCCGCATTAAGAAATGCTAAAATTAGATTATCTAATATTAAATTAGATGAAATAGTACAAGTTATGCGTAATAAATCTAAATGGATAAAACACTAATAAATGCCAGAAATAAAAAATACCTTTTTAAAAGGTAGAATGAATCAAGATCTTGACTCTCGTATTTTACCCAATGGTGAATATAGAGAAGCAATAAACTTATTAATAAGTAGATCTGAAGGAGCTACAGTTGGTGAGTTTGAAAATATTCTAGGTAATACTAGTGTAGGTACTATATCAAGTACTAAACAATTATTTGTTATTGGTAATTTTGTAGATGAAACTAATAATAATATATATATATTTGTAACTGATTTTTCTAATACAAGTCCATTTAGTAAAGCAACTAGTTCAAATACATGTCAAATTTTAGAATTTGATTTAGATAATCCAGGAAATCCCACTATATTAGTTGAGGGACATTTTTTAAATTTTAATAAAAAGTTCCCTATATATGGGGTTAATTTATTAGAAGAGTTATTATTTTGGACTGATAATTTAAATCAACCTAGAAGAATAAATATTACTACAGCAAGAAATAATGCTTCAGCATATACTGAAGAAATACAAATTTCTGTTGCTAAATATTATCCTTATAATCCATTAATTCCTTTATCTAGACAAACAGCAACAACAACCGCGGGTTGTACGTCTACACTAATTGTATTAAGCTCAGGTAATACCAACATTAAAGTAGGAGATATTGTAACAGATAATGATAAAACAGATTTTGCAAATCTAGTAATAGGTAATAGTACACCACCTGTTAAAGTTACTCAAATATTAGATCAAGCAGCTACTAAATTTGAGGTTTCTCCAGCTATATCTAGTGGTGCTCCTGCAAGTGGAGTTAAATTAGATTTTAGTAGAACTTCTATGGAAAACCATTCAGAACAATATAAATCTAATTGGTCTAGTCAAACTATAGGAACTATAATGACAGCTGGTAGTGGTGGAACAAGTAGTGATAGAACTGGTACGAAAACTACTATACGTATTGATGCGGATGCAGTATTAGGAGGTGTGCCAAGAGTAGGAGATATAATTACTAATGTTACAAGTCCTAATAATATACCTAACGCAAGTAATCCTACAACTAATTGTAATTTTAATGTTAGAGTAGAATCAGTTGATGTTGATCAAGTAAGCATTACTAATTCTGGAAGATGGACTATTCACTGTGATGTTGATGCTACGTTTGATGGTGCTTTAACTGGGTTTAGTACAAGTGATGTTATTAGAATAGGAAATAATCCTTTATATGAAAGTAATTTTTCAGGAGATACTAAGTTTTTAGATGATAAATTTGTACGATTTAGCTATAGATTTAAATTTAATGATAACGAATACTCTTTAATGGCTCCATTTAGTCAAATCATGTTTGTTCCTAAACAATATGGAGAATTTGGTTTAGGTCAAATAGATACGCAAGTTGATAATATAAATAATTATTATCAAGATGAAGTGGATGCTTATACAAGTACGATATTACAATGGTTTGAAAATGATGTAGATACTATAGGGTTAAAAATACCTTTACCAGATACTTTAGCTAATATTTCTTCTATATATAATATTAAAAAAATAGATATTTTATACAAAGAATCAGATGCTGCAGCTGTAAAAGTATTAGATACTATTATTGTAAGTGATTTAGTAGCAAATGATACTTCAACTATAAATTATAATGACGATATACATGGGTTAACGGATCAGTTATTTTATAACTATACTTATGAATCTAATAAACCTTATAAAACTTTACCAGAAAATCAAACAACTAGAGTATATGATAAAGTTCCTGTAAAATCTTTAGCACAAGAAATAATAAGTAATAGAATAGTTTATGGTAACTTTACTGAACGTATGACTCCTCCGTCTAGTATAAACTATCAAGCTTCATATACACCAAGAGATATGCAAGCATCCGATTATGCTATTGAATATCCTTATCATACTGTAAAACAAAATAGAACTTATCAAGTTGGATTTGTATTAGCTGATAAATATGGAAGACAATCAGATGTTATATTATCTTCTAATGATGCTAAGAGTGATACTAAAGGTTCAAGTGTTTATATTCCTTATAGAGACAGTGGAGATGCTTCTAGTTCTCCAGTAATAGATTGGTTAGGAACGAATTTAACTCTTAATATTGAAGAAGCAATTGGGACAGCTATAGATAATAATGCTGGTCAACCAGGAGTATATAAAGAAGATGGACATGTAGCTAGTGTTATTGCTATAACCGACGGCGATGCTGATTATGTTGCTAATACAACTTATGCTACTGGTGGTGGTAGTGGATCTGGTTGTACAGTAAGAGTAACTAGCGTTGGTGCTGGTGGAGAAGTACAAAGCATAGCAATAATATCAAGTGGTTCTGGATACACACAAGGTAATGAATTAAGTATACTTGGTGGAGGTGGTTCTGCTACATTCACTGTTAATATTGGAGAAGCAAATCCTTTAGGATGGTATTCTTATAAAGTAGTTGTTAAACAACAAGAACAAGAATATTATAATGTATTTTTTCCAGGATTTATAAATGGTTTACCAATAAATGATAAAATATGGAACAAAGTTCCTAGAAATGCTAGTGCAGGTACTTCACCAGGAACTACAGATGTAGATCCAAAAAGAGGTAAAATATTTTTCTCTTCTTTATTAGCAGATAATATTAATAAAATACCTAGAAATTTAAAAGAAGTAGGACCTACAGATTTAGAATTTAATAGTGATGAAATATTATATATTAGAGTCAACAATCCTAATGTTACTAGTACTTTAGAAGTAAGAAATTTACAATATTATCCTGGTCAAATTATACAAAACGTATTAAATATAGCTACGGCAAGAGAAACTGAATTAGCACCTATACCTTTTGTTCCTTTTAGTATATCTCCTGATCCTAGTGTACTAACTCCTATTGAGGTAGGAGATAAAGTTTGGGCGTATAATCAAACTTATCCAGCTGGAAATAAAGGAGATTATGGTTCTACTCTTAGATACATACCACAAGGATCTGATTCTACAAAAGGTGTAACAGTTACTGTTCCAACTGGTTCTATTCCTTGGGGAGATGTAGCAGATAAAGAATCATTTTTCCAAGCAGATCAAAATCCTTTTATAATTAAAATAGGACAAGTATCTAATTATGATAATGCAGTAGGAGCAATCGTATGTGGAGCAGACTTATTTACATCAGTTCCTCATGATAGTAATTACGCTAGTGGAGTAAGAACTATGCAACCTACATTATCAGTTGCTGAAACTAAAGCTGTTTTTTCTAAACTAGCTATATTCTGGGAAACAAGTTCATCAGGAAAATTAGAAGAATTAAATGCAGCTATTAATACAAATGATAATGGAGCAGTACAAGTAGATGCTTCATCTGGTACTTTTCCAGAAAGCACAGGAAGTCCAGCAAATGTTGGTCCACAATTTCAATTTATAGATGGATCAGGAGCTTTAATAACTAATGTAAGTGGAACTCCAACTGTAACTAAAGTTTATAGACAAAATGATATAGCAAAAACTCAAATTAATCCAGGATTTTTTACTGTATCTACTGTTATAGCTAATACAAAATTCCAACTTACAACAGCGAAGAAATTTTGGTATAGTGTGAATTCTAATAATGATCCATCGAGTGATGTTTATATATTTGATTTAGAAGTAACATCAGGACCTTCAGCAGAATATACAAGAAGTATCCCAGCTGCTATTACTTTAACATTAACAAACACAGCTCCAATCATATATTATGATTCTGGTTATAGTACTAACATAACAGGTACTACTAAAGCAATTGCTAACCCAACAGTAGACGCAACTAATATAGTTCAATTATATGGATTAAATGGTAGTTCTGATACGACAGGTACTCCTGCTAATAGAACAAGGGAGTTAGTATGGGCAATAACAGCGATTGTTCCAGGTAAATTAGGTTCATTAAGTGATTTTAGTATTGACTCTACTGGTTTAGTCACTAGTAATACTACTATGACTAATGAAGGTTTATATGGATTAACTTTAACATTAACCGATGTTAATGATACTGGATCTAATAAAGAAACAGTTACATGTAATATAACTTGGACAGCTGGAACTCAGTATGCTCCTAAGATAATAGGTAAAGGAAATACTTTAGCTGGAAATCCAGGGTATATGACAGGAGTGGGTGCTAGAGGAGAATATAGATTTACAAATGATTCATATGCTATAGGTACAGTAAGTGCTGATGGTTATCCTTTAGGTTGGTCTGCAGCTTCATTTGTATATAATTCACAAACTGAATATAATGCAGATTTTGGTACAAGTTGTAGAGCAGATATGTTCCAAGGAACTATAACTATTAAACCTAAAATGTTTAATACAAGTACTGTAGCAGGAGATGCAACTATTTTATTTACTATTCAATATAGAAGTAGTAGTTCAAGTAGCTGGGTTAATATAAATACGGTAGCAGGTAGTACTAATACATGGACTTCTTCTACATCCTATGCAACATTTACACATTCTACTACTAATGCTGGAACTTCTACCTTGACTTATAAATTTGATCAAATAGGAGAATATAGAGTAGTAACTAATTCTTTAGGTGGTGCTGGTGGTGGTGTTGCTACCTTTACTGTAGACTACGAAGATGGTGCATATAACCTAACAACTAGTGGTCCTTGTACGCCATAGTAATTAATGATAAAAACAAGTAATATATAAGATATGGGTGTAACAATAGATGTTAACTATTTCAATTCCTTTTACTTAAAAAGAGTTTATGCAAGTGATGGAACTGGAGCTAATGATCAAATGCCTTATGCTAGTAATCAAGGCACACGAGCTACTAGTTGGAGTACTCCTATTGTTAAAAATGAAACTTATGATTGGTATATAGAAGAATCTAGAATAAGAGGTGGATATAATAATACTAGTGTAGATTTTGGGGTTAAAGCTTATATAGTAGAAGAAAACGATAGCCAAGTAGTTAGAGGTAATTCATTAATATATTCTGGTATTTTTAATTCAAGAACTGGAGTTAATCAAACTAATCAATTTAGTGTAGCAGAAGAAATTACTAGAACAGTAGATCCTAAAGGTGGAACTATTCAAAAACTATTTGCAGAAGATACTAATTTAACTGTATTCCAAGAGCGAAAAGTTAATGTAGCTTTAATAGATAAAGATGCTATTTACACAGCGGAAGGAGTAGGATTAACAAGTACTGGTAAACAAGTTATAGGACAAATAACTCCTGTGCTTGGAAACTGGGGTATTGGAACAAATCCAGAATCATTTGCTACTTATGGATATACAAAATATTTTGTTGACAAAGATAGGAATGCAGTATTAAAATTACAAGGAAGTCAAATACAAGAAATATCTAATGCAGGTATGATGGATTTCTTTAGAGATCAATTATCTTTAATAGGAAGTGATGGATCTATATTAGGTGGTTATGATGTATATAATCAAAACTATGTAATTTCTCTTCAACCTGATGGAAGATTCCCAGGAAACGCAGCATCAACTTATAAGACATTAACTTTTGATGAAAGAAATCAAGGTTGGACTAGTTTCTTTACTTATCAACCTGATGATATGTTTAGTTGTAAAGGAGATTTCTATTCCTTTAAAGCAAATAGTTCACTTACACCTAAGTCTGGTTTATACAAACATTATTCTAATACAGATAGAAATAATTTTTATGGAACTAAAACACAATCATCTATTCAATTTGTATTTAATCCAGCACCTAATAATATAAAAACATTTAAAACCATTAACTATGAAGGTAGTAATGGTTGGGAAGTAACAGCTCTAATATCAGACAGCACAGGACAAGATGCTAGTATAACTCCAGCAGGAAATTGGTTAAGTAATTACGATCAAGCAACAGGAGATGTAAGAACTGCAGATGGTAGTGCAAGTGGTACAGACTATGCAAGAATATATAGTTATGATGAAGGAGCTTATACAGAAAATAATATTCAGTATAGAGCTGGGTTTGATAGAAAACAAAATAAATACTGGGCAGTAATACCAAACAATACTACAAATCCAATTGATGGATCTGTTATTTGGGGTAATCAAACAACAGGTATTAAAGGGTATTTTACTACAGTAACAATGAAAACAGATACAACAACTAATAACGGCGGACTCAAATCTTTATTTGCAGTAAGCAGTGAATTTATAACAAAATAAAATTATGCCAGGAATAGAACCAGTATCAGCAGCAATAGGTATCGGCGGAAGTATTCTCGGAGGAATACTAGGCGGAGCAGCTGCTAAACGAGCAAAGCGAAGAGCGCGAAAACAAGTTCAATCATTTCAAAGAAAACTTGATTTTTTAGAAAATAATAGACAGGAAATTATTAATCCTTATGAAGGATATACAGATTTATCTGGTATGTCTATTGATAGATCTTCAGAGATGTCTAATGCTTATGCTAATCTATCTGTTGCAACTCAAGCTGCTGAGATGAAGATAGAAGAAGCTGATATAAGTTTAGCTAATACATTAGATACTTTAATGGCTACAGGTTCTGGTGCTGGTGGTGCTACAGCTTTAGCAAGAGCTGCTGCTGCTAGTAAAAGAGAAGTTGCTGCATCTATTGAATCGCAAGAAGCACAAAATGAAAAACTTAGAGCTCAAGGTGAGGCGAATTTAGAACAAAGAATAATGGCTGAGAAACAAAGAGTTGAAGGTATACAAATATCCGAAGCACAAAGAATGCAAGTAGCAGAAGCACAAGGTAAATCATTTGTGTATTCACAAAGAGAAAACAGAGAACAAATGAAAATTGATAGAACAGCAGCTGAGTTAGATAACGCTAGAGCAATGTTAGCAGGAGCACAACAAGCTCAATCAGCAGCTTTAACAGGTATGATAGGAGGTATTACTACAAGTCTAGCTAGTGCTTATGAAGCCTAAATAATAAAAATAATAAAATGTCATATAGAAGTCCAAGATTTATTCCACAAGATACAGGTCAAGCATGGTCCACAGTAACCAAAGCAGGTGTTGATGCAGCTGCTACTATAGCTAAAAAGAAAGCAGATCACGCAGAATCAGAAAGATTACGTGGAGAAGAAATAGCTAAAGCAGGTAATTTAGAGCAACAAAGTTTTATAGATAAACAAGTAAAACATGGTCAATCCTATGGTGATCATAGAGGTGCTGTTGATACTTTTTTTGATGGGTGGAGTCAAAAAATAGGGGATTTAAAAATGGCTACTATGGGTACAGAACCAAAATGCGCTCAAGAAGGTTTTGAATTTGGTGGTGTACCAATGTCATGTGATGAAGCTAAAAATAAATTAGCTGTTATGCGACAGGCCCCAGATGATATGAAAACTTTTATAGAAGACATGAGTTCTCAATTATCTTGGAAAGATATTAAAAATTTTGATGCGGGACAAAATCCTGATATGTTATTAGCAGCACAGATTTTTGAAGGTAAAGGAGAATTTGCGGATCGTGACAATTATAATTATGAAATAGTAGAAGGTAAGGATGGAGGTTATGATATGGTTTTTTATGCTGGTGGAAAAGAAGTTACTAGATTAAATAATCAAGGTTTAGGAAGTGTTCAAGGGGATTTATGGGAAACTACAGCTAGTCAATCTAAAATAGCTAACGGAGTAATTCAATATGGTAATCTTATAAATAATGCAGAATTTACTGAAGATGGAGAATATGTACAAGGTAGTGGAGATTTAAATTTACGAGAATACCTACCTCAAATAGAAATGATAGAGGATCCTGATAATCCAGGTGAAGAAATACCAGATCCTGATCAAAATTTTGAAGATTATTATGAAGAAACTAGAGCATTGGTAGATAAAGGACCACCAAAAGTATATGATGATATATGGGTTATGAAGACAAGTCCAGGTGCTCTTTTAAATAATGCAAAATTTATGAATGGAATAAATGAGGAACTAGAAGCTTTTATAGGTAATGATTTCAATAACCAACCAAGAAATGATGGGCAAATGAAAACTTATTGGAATAAAGTTTTAAGAATAAAAAGTAATTATTCTGTCGATGCTTATGATGAGGATATAGCTAAAGCAGTGTGGGGAGAGGGTGATCATAGAGATAAATGGTCTGATGCTTTTGGATATTGGGATAAAGATAGAGAAATAAGCGAAAGTGATCAACTTCTTTTTGAAGAAATATTTAGAAGAAATAATGCACAGCTTGCAAGTCAATTTTTAAATGGTCAAGATCCAGTTAGAAGACAAATAAATCATAATGAAATACAAATGTATCCAGGGTTTTTAGAAATATCAGGAGGAAAAATGAATGATAAGTCAGGAGGAGGAAACGGAACATTAACTAGTAGAAAATATTAAAAATGCCAGATAATAATTTAAATGAAACTGTAGATAATAATATGCTACAGAATCTATTAAATTCCGCTAATAATAACTTTGATGTAGCAGAAGAACAAAATATTATACAACAAGATAATATTGTTTCACCTAATATACATTTACCTGAAATAAATAAAGGCGAAGCTTCACCTGAAAATATTAATGCTAATATTAAAGCAAATTATTTAAAAGATGTTCCTGTTGAATGGCAAGATTTAGTACTAGCTCATTACAAAGAATCTTGGGGTGATGACATGAGTAATTTAGAAGCTTTTGTAGCTAACTGGCTTTCAAATTATAATGAAGGAAATATAAATGCTGATGGTCGTATAAGAGATGAAGAAGGTTCTGGAGTTAAAGACTTAGAACTTGCTAAAAAAACATGGAAGTACTTAAGTGAAAATGGACTACTTGGTGAAGATGAAGGGTTTGATGAATGGATAGAAAATATACAAAAAGATCCTCAACTTAAAATGCGAACTCATTCTTATTTATTAAATAATGGTTTATTAGGAGAAGATGAAGGTTTTAATGAATGGAATAATAATATATTTGCTACTACAGAAGATATTTATGAGTTAGAAGAAGAAGAAGAAACTGGAGTAATTAAATTAGATGGAATTGAGTTTAATATAGAAAAACATTTTGAAGATGAATATGCAAAACAACGAGGAGAAGGATTTCAAAATGAAAGACAAACTTATTATGAAGCTGAATCTGATTTAATAAATAATCCACCAGAATTAGAAGATGGTAATATAGATTATGTTAAATTAAATGAACAACTTGAAGAATTATATAAAAATGCCCCAAAAACTATAGAATATAGAGAAGGAGGTTCTTATACTCCTGAGCAACTAAAAGAAGATTTAGAATGGTTGGAGTCTATGGAAACTAGAGGTAGAAAAGTAAAAGGAGGTTACCTTACTTATGATAATTTTTCACCAGAATCAGCAAATAAAATGAAGACCTTTCTAATGCGATATGGTTTTTCACCAGAAGAAGTTAATAGTTTTTTTGAACCAGGTAATGAAAAAACTTTAAATGATGCTATATCTATTGCTAGAATTAGAGCAGAAGGAGGTAAAAAGATACATGGAGGTGCTCCTATGCGTAAAAATAATCCTTTTATTGCATCTCATTTAAATGAAAACGATAAAATATTAGGAGTACAAGAAGGTGATTATACTAACTACGCATATAAAGAAGCTGAAGATTATGAAGCTTTAGAAGCTGAAAGACAAGAAAAGCTTAGAGCTTATCAAGCAGGTGAATTAGATCTAACAACAAAAGAACTAGTTGATATAAGTCAAATACGTCCCGGAGCTTTTGATTACATAAAAAACGTACAGCAAAGGTTTTATGGAATGGATACACTAGAGGAAAGTGATGATCCTATTAAACAACGTGAAATTGTAGAACAAACTTATGGAAAACTTTTAAATCGTGTGGTAGTAGATGATCCTAGATTTAATCGTATAACCAATGCTATAGGAAGTGAAGTAATGTCGGAAGCTAGTGAAAAAACTAGACAACTAATAAAGAAATACAGTGCTAGTGGAGAAATTGATCAAGATAAGCAAGAGCTAATGCAAGAAGAATTTCTACAATGGTATAATGATAGTTTTAAAGAGAAATTAAAAAACAATAAAGCCGCTACAGCTCTTTATCAAGAATATGGAGTTGCGGGAAATAGACTGTTTCAAGAATTAAATAATGAGTATATTAGATTTAATTATGATACATGGTTAGAAGATAATGTATTGAGAAAAGTTGATGAAACAATAGCTAAAAAAGGTTATCAACCTTGGTATTCTAAATGGAGAGAGTCCGCTGCTGGAGTTCCAAACAGTGTAAGATCTATATGGAATAAAGCTTCAATAGCTTATCAAGAAGGAATGGAGCTTGAAGGAAGAGGAGAAGTTTATAAATCTTTAGAAGAAGGATTAAAAGATGGTACTTTAAGAAAAGATATGACCGTAGGTGAAGCAAGATTATTAGACCCTGAATTAGATGCTTGGTTAAAATGGGATGGGATGCTAAGTGGATGGAGTGATGATGATAACTTACAAGAATTTTACGATAAACGTAAAGAAAGATACGAGAACACAGTTAGATCAATGACTGAGGATTTTGAAGCTTTAGATGAAATAGAACAAATATCTCAAATATTTAATCAATATGAAGGGAATAATTTTAGCGACACTGTAGCTAATTTATTTCAACAAGCTCCTCATATGGTACCAACAATGTTAGGTACTTTAGGGATTGTATCAGGAACTATTACTGCAAATCCTGGTTTAATAGGTTTAGGTAAAATTTCTTTAGGTTTAGGATCTACTGTAATGGCAGCTCAAACCTATGGAGATGTATTTATGGAAGGTACTAGAAGACAGATGCAAGAAGAATACGGTGAAGGAGGTTTTACTACTGAAGAATATTTAGAGGCTTTAGAGCAAGAAAAATATGGTTCTCAATTAGAACCAGTATTAGCCGCGGCTTTAGTTGCTGCTTCTGAATATGCAGCGGGATCAATTGGTAGTGAATTTTTTGGTAAAGCCGCTTCAGGTGTAGTAAGAAGTACTTTTGGAAGAGGTTTATTATTTCAAGGATTAAAAAATTATGTAGCACAAGCAGCTGGTGCAGGTGCGGCTTGGTATGCAGACGCTGCACTAGAAGGAGTTACTGAAGGTTTTCAAAGTTGGATGCAACAAGGAGCGGAAAATGCAATGAATACTTATTATGAAGTAGGCGATATGACAGATGGAGGATTTTTAAGTCCATTTACTGAAAATATTGATATGGAGCAAATTCAAAAAGAAGCTCGTATGGGTTGGAACATGGGTAAATTAATGAATATTGGTGGTGTAGCACTAGGTGCTCTAGGTGTTTCTTCTTATGCAAATTATGGAGCTCGTTATTCAGAACAAGCTTATAATATAGTAAACAAATATGATATTACTCCAGGTAGTAAAACTGGTCCAGTTGCAGAAAAAGCATTTAGCGATATTATAGATGAAATTAATAATGATACAGGATTAGATGATGTTTCAAGAAGAAAAATTATAAAAGAAGTATCTGATATAAGAGATGCTGGATTAAAAGTACCAAAAGGTTTAGATAAAAAATTAACTCCAGACTTAATCAATTTACTTTTAAGAAAAAAATATCTTGAAGAACAAATTAAAAGAATTGATGATAAAACTGTTAGTGAAGCAGATGGAAGCATAGCTCAATTAGAAGAAGTACGTAATCGAATAAAAGATTTAGTAGGGACAGCAAAAAATATACAACCTGATCCTTTTATAAGAAAAATGGGATTAGATTTTAGATTTCTTGATGATTTATTTGGAGGAAGAAAACCACCTCCTGGAACAGCAGGAGTTACTATACAAGATACTGCAGCTGCTGAAGTAGATGAAGCTTTAATGGCAGAAACAGGTGTTCAAGATTTAACCAAACCAAATGTTGGTCCAGGTAATTATTTTGTTCAAGGATATGACCCTGAATATTCTCAACAAATATTAGAAGGATTAATGCCTTCTCAATTACAAGAATTTGTAATTCCAGCAAAAGAAAATTTACAAACCTTAGGATTAGATATAAGAGCTATAGAAATAGATCAAACTTTTGATGATTTTTTAAATCAACAAATGGAAGAAAACAATGTAGGAGATGGAGGTACTTTTCCAGGAATAGATGTAGCTGAAGAATTTGGTATGGATAGATTAGGTAATTCATTTGAAGTAATTAAACAAGAATTACAAAATAATGAAAACTTAGCTCCATTATATTATATAGAATCTGCAAACGAATATGCTGATAATATTGCAAGAGAAAGAGATTTAGATAAAATAAGAGATAGGTATCACGAAATTAGAGCAGAAGATTATGCTGATGATGTAGAAGCAGATACTATAGAAGATGCACGTGCTTTAAGTGATTTAGCTGAAGAATACCAAAAAGGTAATCTGGATAATGCAGGCGAAATGTTTGTACAATATAATAAAGTTGGTAAAGCTGCTTTAAAAAGATGGGCTGCTGAAAGAGGAATAACTTTAAATTTAGGTGATCCTCAAGTTAATGCAGAAGTTGAAAGTTTATTAAATAAAGAATTTCCTAGTTTTATAAAGAATTTTGATAGAAATAAAGCAGAAGCTTCTACTTATATGACTAATATAGCTAAACGTATTGGTCCAGAAATTGCAAAAGAAGGAGCTAGAAAAGGTAGACAAGTTAGTCAAGATGTTTTAACTGAAAAGGGATATGATCCTAAAACAGAAGAACAAAAAGATTTTGATGAAGTAGCTAGAGAAGACACCCAAAGAGAAAAAGTATATTCATCTTCAACCGAGCAAGTACAAGATTTAGATGTAGCTCGTACCATAGGTATTGTGAAAGATGAATTACAGAAAGATATATTAACAGCTGCAAATCAAGGTAAAAACGTAGCTGACACTGTGAGTGTTATCAGAGAGAATGCTAAAAAACATTGGTTTAAAGAATTAAGAAAAGACATAGGTACATTTGCTGCTCAAGCATATAAAGATTTTATAAATTCTATTGATGAGTTATTTATTAAATCTATACCTGCTGCTGCAATAAAAAGAAGATTTGGTAAACTGTTTGGGATTAAAAAAATAGGTACCACACCTACTAAACAGGTTGGTAAGTCTGGTAAAATGAGTTATTTTGATAAACCAGTATATAGCATACCTAAAATAACAAAAGAAGGAATACAAGAGTTTAAAGATTATTTCTTAGACAATGAAAAAAGACAACAATCTATTTATACTGTATTAGTAAATGATTTTGCATTAGAATCAATACAAGAGCTAATGGTAGATAAAGATTTCATGCAAAAACTAGAAACAGCTTTAGCTGATAGTGATATTACAGCTGTAGAGTTTATGGAAACTCTTGAGAATTTATTAGATCCTAGAACAAAAGAAGATACATCTTTAGATGTAATATATGATACAGCAGATCAAAAGCTATTTAAAGGAATTCCAGTAGAAGAATTACAAGGATTAGATAGAATCGACAAGCAGTTAGTAGACATTTCCGGAATGGTTGATGAAGGATGGTGGGATAAAAATGATCCTAGATATAAACAACATAATGATCTTAGAAGAAGAAAGAAAAAAATAGAAAAACTAGAGTTTGAAAATAGTGCTGACGAATTAAGGGCTAAACTGGAAAAAGCAAAAGGTGAAAATAAAGAAAATCTAGAAATTGCATTAGAAGAAAAATTTAAAAAATTACCAGAATTAGTTGAAGACGCTGGAATTGATATTTATACCGGAGAACAATTAGAAAAGAAAGATGATACTCTAGGTTTTACTAAAAAAGATAAACCAGCTCCTACTCCTGCTCTTACACCTAAAGAATTAAGACAAAAAGAAGACGCTTGGTTAGAACAACAATTAACTGGTAAGAGTCCAAATATTCCATGGAGATTAGCTAAAAAAGGTTTTAAACTTCCAATTGAAAGATTAAAAGCAGAATTAGATAAACAACGTAAACTTGGTTTACCAATTCCCAAGTCTTTAGACAAAGAATATAGAGACGCGGAACAAGCTAGAAGAGATAAACTAGCAAAAGAAAAAGAAACTAAGGGTATTGAAAAAGAAGTTAGTAAGATTAAAGAAGCAGTTGAAGAAACAGTTAAAACTATAACTGGTTCAGAATTAGGAAATGTTGCTATTCAAAAAAAGAAAGGTCCGTATAAAAAAGGTTTAACTAAGATAAAACAATATAAAGATAAAACAAGACAAAGTGGTTTAAGACCTGTAGAAGTAGCTCGTGCTTGGTCAGTTAGAGATTTAGATTCAAAAGTTCCTGGAAATTTTACAGCTAAAGACATTACAACTGCCGAAGCTAAAAATTGGATTAAATCAAATCCTGGAAAAACAATTGAAGAAGCTAAAGAAGCAATAGCTAAGGAAAGAAATAATGAAACTTTTGAACAAGCAAGAGATCGTACTATAAATAAATTTTTAGAAAAATATCCTCAATGGAGGAAAGTTATAAGAGGTGCTTCTAGTTTTGGTATTGATAGATCTTTTTTCCAAACTACAGAAATGTTTGATAGAGCTATAGCTAAAGCAAAACGGGGTGTAAAACAAATTATTTCTTTCTTTAAAAAAGCTTACGTTACCAAGACAGGTAAAAAATTAATTGAAAACTCTCTTGATGATATACGTACAAAAGAATTTAAAGACAGACAAATTCAAGGCATAGATGATTTAATAGATTTATATAAAGATATGTCTGAATTTATACAAGACAATCCTAATGATGCTTGGGTTTTTGGAGAAATTATTGCAGATTCAACAGATGCTTCAAATGGTATATTTAGACTCGCTGCTACTTATGGTTTTCATCCTATATTAGAAAACGGAAAACCTAATCTTATTGATTCTATAGTAGCAGAACATACTAAACCAAATATGGCACAACAAAGGCCTTTAAGTAAAGCTATGATGGAAGGACCAGATGCTGTAGAAGCTCAAAGATCTATAGCAAAAGCAACTTATATGCAAGGTGGGTTTTTAAAATTTGATGATGATTTAGTTAATAAAAACTATAAAGATAGTATGCCGGAAGAATATTATACCGAGGTATTACCGGCATTATTAAGAGGTGATTTAGATTATTTAGTTAAAAATTATCCTGGTATTGTTTCTTGGATAAGACCCGCGATGTCAAGGGTAAATCCAAATTTTTATAAATCTAATTTTAGTGATTTAACAATTGCAGAAATATTTGGAGTAGGAGTTAAAGGTGATTTAAGATGGTATCCAGACGTTGTAGCTGCTCAAAATAAAGCAATTATAAGGATATTATCAGGTGAAAATCAAGCTCAAGTAATTAAAGAGTTTAAACAAGAACTAAAAGTTGCTGAAAAAGTAGATATACAAGCTTTAGTAACTCAAGAAACCGCTCATCCTTTATTAGAAAGAAGATGTGGGTCTCCATGTAGAGTTCCTAGAACTGGTAAACAAATAAAAGAGACATTAGTTAATTCAGGTAAGGTACAAGCTAACGCTCAGAAAATAACTAAAAAACCTAAAGGTTTAAGTGCTTTTGATTTAGATGATACATTAGCATTGACAAAAGAAAAAGTATTATATACAATGCCAGATGGTACTAAAGGCGAATTAACAGCAGGTGAATTTGCAGTACAATATGAAACATTGTTAGAACAAGGCGCTGAATTTGATTTTAGTAATTTTGAAAATGTAGATTTATCCACTCCTAAAGGTCCATTAGCTGGAGTTGCTTTGAAACGTCAAGCAAAATATGGAAGTAAAGATATATATGTGGTAACTGCTAGACCAGGAGCTGCTAAACAAGCTATAAAAACATTTTTAGATAGCATAGGTCTAAATATACCAATAGATAATATAATAACATTAGAAGATGGTAGTCCACAAGCTAAAGCAGATTGGGTTATTAGTAAGGCACAAGAAGGATATAATGATTTTTATTTTGCAGATGATTCAGCTTTAAATGTAGATACTGTTAAACAAATATTAGATCAAATAGATGTTAAATCTAAAGTACAACAAGCTATTGCAGATAAAGCAACAAGATTAGATAAAGAATTTAATGAACAAATAGAAGATGTAACCGGTAAAGAAGCGTTTAAAAAATATTCTGATGTTAGAGGAAGATTAGAAGGTAAAAGAAAAGACGCTGGTTTATTTAAAAGATTTTTAAAACAATTTACTATAACTCCTTCAGCAGAAGACTTTATGGGATTAATGTATGATCTTATAGGAAAAGGAAAGCAAGGTGATAAACATATGAAATGGATTAAAGATCATTTAATAGATCCATATAATAAAGCAGAACAAATGATATTATCTGCTAAAGTTACTGTAGCTAATGATTTTGCAGCTCTTAAAGAATCTTTCCCTAGTTTAAGAAGTACAGTCAAAGGTAATCCTTTAATGCAAGAAATAGGCGTGGGACCATATACTAAATCTCAAGCTATTAGAGTATATTTATGGAATAAACAAGGTATGGAAATTCTTGGGATGTCTAAAAGAGATGTAAATAGATTGGTAAAAGCTGTTGAAAATGATTTTGAATTAAAACAATTTGCAGATAATCTTCAAATAATAAATAAACTTGAACAATATCCAGCTCCAGTAAAAAACTGGTTAGCAGGTGATATTACATCAGATATATTAAGAGGATTAGATACCGACTATAGAACACAGTTAATGACTGAGTTTAATGAAAATATAGATATTATATTTTCTGAAAAAAATAAAAATAAACTTAGAGCATTATATGGAAATAAATGGGTTGAAGCTTTAGAGGATTCTATAAGAAGAATGAAAGCTGGAAGTAATAGACCTGTTTATGTGGGTGGTGGAGCTAGAATAGTGAATGAAATGCTAGATTGGTTAAATTCTTCGGTTGGTGCTGTAATGTTTATAAATGTTAAATCTGGTTTACTTCAGCTTATCTCAAATATAAACTTTATAAATTGGGGTGATAACAATATCTATGCAGCAGCTAAAGCTTTTATGAGCCCAGAGTATTGGCCTACTGTAATGAAATTATTAAACTCTGATTACTTAGTTAATAGACGTGATGGATTAAAGATAAATGTAAATGAAGCAGAACTAGCAGATGCAGGTAGAAAAGGTGGAATAAAAGGTGCTATAAATTATTTATTAGATAAAGGATTTATTATAACAAGAATCATGGATAGTTTAGCAATTGCTACAGGTGGTGCTACTTTCTATATAAATAGAATTAAGTCATTATTAAATAGAATTAATCCTGAAACTGGAAAACTATATACTAAAGCAGAAGCTGAAGTTAAAGCGTTTGATGATTTCTATGCTATATCTGAAGAGAGTCAACAGTCAAGTAATCCTAGTAAAATATCTCAACAACAAGCTAGTATGGCTGGTCGTGTTATACTTGCGTTCCAGAATGTAACAATGCAGTATACTAGAATGACTAAAAAGGCGATTAGAGATCTATATAATAGAAGGAAAATACCTGGACTAACTCAAAGAGAAAGTGATTTAAGTAATATCTCTAAAATAGTTTATTATACTACAGTACAAAATTTAATATTCAACGCTTTACAACAAGCTGTTTTTGCTTTAGCATTTGATGACGAAACAGATGAAGAAGAAAAGAAAAGAGCTGCAGATATATTAAATGGAATGGCAGATTCATTATTATTTGGATTAGGGTTTGGTGGGGCGATAGTATCTACAGTTAAAAACGTGTTATTAAAAGTATTAGAAGAAAAAGAAAAGAAATCTCCAGACTATGAAGAAGCAGTATGGGAAATATTTAACATATCTCCAGTTTTAGATTCGAAGGTTCGTAAACTAAGAACAACTGCTAAAACTTTTTCATGGAATATGGAAGATATAAAAAGAAGAGGTTGGAGTTTAGATAATCCTTCTTATTTAGCAATAGCTCAACTCATCTCTGCATTTACTAATATACCTATAGATAGAGTAATGAGAAAAACTATGAATATGCGACAAGCTATGGATGAGGAAACAAGAACATGGCAAAGAATAGCATTAGTATTAGGTTATAGTGGTTGGAGTTTAGGACTTCCTTATTGGGGATTAGAAAGTACAATACAAAGAGAAGCAGAGCAAATAGAAAAAGTAAAACAACAATATAAAATAGACGCTAAAAGATTAAAATCACAAGGATATATACGAGTTCCTTTAACTGGACCTAAATCAGGTAAACCTAAAGGTAAACTTAATGTAGATTATATCCAAGTAGAAAGACCTACTGGAGTGATAGAATATTGGATAATACCTAAAAAATAAATTATGAAAGAAAAAATTAAAAAATGTATCGATAAGATACAAGAAAGTTGGAATAAAGTAATGTATAAATTAATGTTTAAAAAATATAAATAATGAGTAAGTTTTCAAGTCCTTTCATGGCAAAGTCTCCTT
>TARA_R100000808_G_scaffold7439_2_pt1 | contig 20030 bp, 14 predicted proteins | sample TARA_R100000808 | Tara Oceans TARA_R100000808 (sample SAMEA2622852) | marine metagenome | biome: marine biome (ENVO:00000447); feature: marine epipelagic mixed layer (ENVO:xxxxxxxxx); material: "saline water (ENVO:00002010), including plankton (ENVO:xxxxxxxx)" | depth 140 m | reverse complement strand
TTCTTGTCTTTTTATATCTGCTTCAAATAAAAACTCTAATCCACTTTTCTTACCGATATTAGCAGCATCAGACCATGATGTTTCTGTACCATCATAAAATGTGTTAGCTCTATTTTCATATCCAAATCTAGCAATCTTTCTAATACCAAATGCTAAATTATAATCAAACGGAGTTTGTACAATAGATGTTTCTAAACCATTAGTTACAGAAAAAACATCTACATCTGATATAGATGTACCACCACTTGCTGCCGCATAAAATGTAGAAAATTTAAATATTTTCTTTATTTCTTGTGAGCAGCATTTCTTTGGAACTGTGCAAGAAATAAAAATAATTAATAATATTAATAGTATTTTTTTCATAATTTAATTTTAACAATCCAGTCCTTCACATTCTCCCTCGTATTCACCTTCAGTTTCTCCCTCACCATTTTTTTCTTGAGCATTATGAACTAAAGTATTATTAGCAAAATAATTTCTTGGTTCGCCTTCTAACTCTAAATTATACTGTACTTCAAAAGTACCAATTGGTTTCATCTGTTTTATTTTAACAATCTCTAATTCTCCATTTTTATAATAATATACTAAATCTCCGATTTCAAACTTCTCTAGTCTCTTAAATTTATCATCTGAAATACTAAAGAATGGATGATTTAATGTAACATACAATTCTTCATTATTAGATAATATTAATAATACTGCTTCATCATTATAATCTCTATGAACTAGTAATTTATCTACGGTATTTTTAACAATCTTTTTTGTTTCTAGATTATAAGAATAAACAACATCTCCCTTTATTATACTTTCTATCATCTTTTCTCCTTTAGGAGTTCTTACTTTAGTTCCTTCTAAGAAACAACCACCAGTTTCTGGTTCGTCCCTATCGCGGCTACCAGGTTCAGATGGTTCATCTGTAGGATCTTCATATATATTACTACCAATAGATTTTTTTATTACAGGATTACTTAATTCTACAAAAGAAAGATCATCTTTATTTTCTTTTTGTATTTTTTCTATTTCTCTATCTGTTAATTCTGCTATTACATTTACATCTTTATTTAATAAAGGATTTTGAAAACTCGGATTATCTATTACTAGACTTTTATATACACTTTCCATTCCTGATTCTACTACAAATTTAGCATACTCTTTAAAACCTTTAATTTCATTTTTATTAGCTAATTGTGCTGTTTTTTCTAAAACAGATACTTGACTAATTTGATCTTTCCGAAAAGAAGGACTAGTAATAATCGCTCGTAATTCTTTTGAAACTTGAGGAACTCTTACATTTTGTCTATTATTCAGTGGAGTAGTTGTTAAATTAATTCCACCTATTGAAATTGATTGATGATATAAATTAGTAAATGTTCTACTAGAACCACCACTTTTAGGTTTTGTTGTCGGTGGTGTTGAAGTAACACCATCTTTACAAGGATCTATTTCGCATCCACATCTAGCTAATATAGAATTTAAATAATCAACTGCATCATCAGCATCGTCTGAACTAATACAACATCCAGTCTGAACTATAAAAGTTTTATCTTCACAACAACCTAAAGAATCACAAACAGTTACTGTATATAATCCTGAAGATAAACCATCAATATCTTGTGTAGTGTCTGAAAATGAATCAGGACCTATCCAATTATAAGTATAAGGAGGTAATCCTCCTAAAGGTGTATATAAATTAATAGAGCCATCATTACCAGATTGTTGAGTTAAACTTATATTTAATTGAGAATTAGTAGTACCATTAGAACTTGCATGTTCTAATACTGCAGTACCTGCATTATCAAAAGTAATACTTACAATATCCGAATTAGCAGTAACTGTAATATTAGATGTATTTAAATTTAATGCAATTTTTATTTGTGTAGCAATATCAGCAACAGTTGTTGCAGCACTAATATCAATCTCTATTTGAGTATATCCCGTAATAGCAGTAGGTGCTGTAGTAGATCCTGTAGCATCAAACCATACTTCGTAATACCCAAAACCTCCTGAACTATTAGGTATATCTATTAAAAATCTTTTTCCATCATAATCAGCTACAGTAGAAGAATCTACATCTATAGTAGCTGTTGCAGTTGTAGTACTATCTACAGTACCTTCTGAAGGACATGTAACAGAACCTGCTATAACTAAATTACATTCTGGTTCTTCTACTACAAATGTTTGTTCTGCTGTACAACCGCTCATATCTGTAATAGAAACTGTATAAGTTCCTGCTGGAATACCTGTTAAATTCTGTGTTGTTGCTCCTGTATTCCATATATAACTAAATGGAGGTGTTCCTCCTGACACAGATAAAGTTATTGAACCATCGCTTAATCCATACATACTTACATGAGATACAATTCCAGAAATTATTATAGTTGGAGGAGTACTTACAGCAAAAGTTATAGTATCTGTACATAATGTTGTATCATCTACTACAACCAAAGTATATGTATCTGGCGGTAAATTTGTAAAAGTATAAACACCTAATTGACCAGTAGTAGTACTAAAAGAATATCCTAAACTACCAGTTAGTGTATATTGAAAAGTAGAAATATTAGTTGTATTTACTGTAGCTTCATAGCCTCCTAAAGGATTATTCCCACCAAAACATTGAGGCGGTTTTACAACTCCTGATAATGAAATATCACATTGTTCACATCCTACAGTAAAAGTAAGCATTGTTGTACAACCATCTTCATCTTCTATTTCCCATTCATAGTTTCCTTGGCATAAATTAGGAAAAGTAATAGATCCTGTACTAGTATAATTTTGTAAATATGTACTATAACATGAAGGAGAAAAAACATTAGTTATATTATATGGTGATGTTCCTCCGCTTATAGTATAAGTACTTTCTCCTCCATTTAAATTTGTTGTACAACCAGGTAAAACAGAAGATACATTTGATGTTACTATATTAGTACTTGCACAAGGATCAGCAGGTTCAGTTATAGTAAAAAAATGATCACATGAACATCCTTCAACATCAAATATAGTATGTTTATAACTTCCAGGACCAAGATTTGTATAAGTAAAAGATGTTTGTGAACTAGAATTTAATTGTCCTGCACCTCCTTGACTACTCCAACTACCACTAATATCTATAAATAATTCATAAGTTAATGTAAATGTAGAGCTTACAGGATTAGGTATTGTAGCACCAAATTGATCTTCATAATGAAAAGGTAATGTTACTTGACCATCATTAGCACCAGCAACACTAATATTAGTAACAGCAGCAGCGTCACATACAGGATGTTGATTAGTACAGTCTACTACGCCACAAAAAGCTTGACAATCTGCTAATGCTGTTGGTCCTTGATATTGTCCTAAACCAAACTGATTAAGAACACAAGTTCCATTACTACAATCATAAGTATCTTCAGGAATGTTATATTCCTTTATCATAATAAACTGTGTCCAAACATTCTTAGGTAAAATAATAGTATTAGAACTTCCAGTACCCATTAACGGTTCTCCAGTAGTATCAACTCCCCACACATTAAGTCTTCTACTTGGAGCTGTACCATATTTATAATCACTAAGATTAGCACCATTTAAATCAAAACAACCATTTGTTTCTTCGTCTTCTGATACTTGAGTAGAAGAAGGATAAACTTTATGAATACCATTAGGATCTCCTATTGTATTAGCACCCACACTTCCTATACTTTGGACAACTTCTACTAACTCGTCTATAGCGGGTAAATACCAATGATAAGTTCCAACTCCATTTTCGAAATATGATTCTAATCCTGAGGCTGCCGAATGAAATGGAGAACTACTATAAATATAATAATTAGCATTGTATGTATTACAATTACTATATACCATAGGTCCACAACCCATAAGCTTTCTTGTTACATTATAAAAATCGCAATTAGGATCTGTATTAGAATAAGACGGAGTTATACCATAAGTAGCATTCCAATAATGAATCATACCTATAGTATTTCCTACACCATCTGTATGACTTTCTGAAGGATATGTAGTTCCATTATCTGGATTCGTAGTATTAGGAGCTTGATATATCGCATCACATCCCCATATTCTAGTCTGAATATTTCCATTAACCGCTGGAGTACCTGCAGCAATACTAGGAGTTGTATTAGCAGTACCTAATACATTTTGTATTATACTAGTATACATCACTTTAGCAACCTTTATATGTTGCGAATCCAAAGGATCTATCCAATAACAAAATCCATCAACCGATGGTATATAATCTCCTATATTTGGCATAATTAAACTATTTCATTAAGCATATCATTTAATGCTATTATCATTATTAAATCATTCATTAAAGTAGGACTACAATCTATTGTACCTATACTAACATTAGCCGACCATTGATTAGCCAACTGTAATATAGAACAAGGATTTGGAGTACTTGGATCTGTTGGATCAGAATTAGGATCAACTATTTCTGGAGTACATGGATACTGACAAGAACCATCATCTGCAGTAGCTAAAGGATTATAATTAAGAGCTGTAGGATCGGTACATCCTGAAATAGAAGGATTTGGCGGATAGATACAAGAACCGTCATCGCAACACGCATTTGGATCATAGTTGGTAGCTGCTGGATCCATACAACCCAACAAATCACAACATGATCCATCATCGACTGTAGCATTTGGATTATAATTACACGATAATGGATCAGTACACCCAAGAATAGCAATGGGATAAACACAACATTGAGTATCTCCATAACCACCAGAAAATGAATTATAAACTGAACCACCTATAACATTACCATCACAATCAGCAGTTGCATTAGGGTTATATGTTGCAACAGTTGCACTAGGATCAGTACAACCTCTAACCACACTTCCAGTATATATACAACTTCCATCATCAATTGTTGCATTTGGATCATAATTAGTGGCTGTTGGGTCTGTACAACCGTAAATAGCTTCACAATCTACACAATCACTATAAATACTAGCACTAGAAGAAGATAAATCATCAAAGGAACTTTGAGCTATATTATCCCAACCTTTATACATTAAACATTTAGGATTTCCATCTACTGTAATTTTAACTACCTCACCAGAAGCAGGAGAACCTACACTAACCCACCATTGATTTGAAAGCACTGCAGTATACGCCACAAGTCCTTGTTCTATTACATTAAATAAAGTTGATGGACCATCACACTCCATCCATTTATGATGTTTTGTTGTTATTGGAGGTGGTCTGTTAGTTGTACACCCTGTTGTAAGAGTACTAACACTATTAATCGCACTTACCCATGGAGTAAGATTTGGAAGTGATCCTGGAGTATAGGTTGCACTACCCATATATGTAAACTCTGCAGAACCATTAATTTGTATAACTGTTCCAGGAACAGGAGAACCTACAGCATTATACCAAGCAGCATTTGCTGCAACCATTGTAGCTATAGGTGTAGGCGGTGAAGTACAATTAATACTCATTACACCATTTGAGTTACCACAGAAAAATGGGTATATATCAGTATTAGGCGCAATACAATTAGTAAATTTATATATAATAGCCATTATTTTTTAACAGTTTTTACAATCACATAAGTTATTACATAAATTGTCTCTTAATTTAATTGCTCTAGCTACCATAGTTTTATTTGTAGCATGAGGTGCAAATTCAATAGCCTTACTCAAAGCATAAGCTTTTAAAAACTTTCTCCTATATTCATCATCACATTCATCACATTCTAAAGAATGCAGTTTCTTTAAAGCTTTATTTAAACAACAATTACAATCTACTTTTATTTTTTTATCTACATATATGGTATCAATATTATCTCCAGATACTTTATATCTTATAGTATAATATCCACTAGTAAAAGAATGAGTAATAAAAACTCCATATATAAGCTCATCATTATAATAATCTATATCATAATCTGTACCATCACTATAAGTTGTTGTACTTCCATCATTATGTTGTATTACATCTAATGTAATAGCCATATTAGTTATTTGATTAGGATCTTGATCATCCAAAATAGTATTTAAACTTAATACAAGTAAAAAGCCACTACAATCCTGAGCAGGACTAATTAAATGACGGTCTACTTTTGCAGTAGTCGTAAATGTACTCTTACTATTTGGAAATATTTCTTTTGTATTATCTCCTGTATTTAATGTTGTTTTTGTTGCCATAAATTAATTATTAACAATTACCACAATATCTGCATTCCATAGTCAATACATAATTTTCTAATGTTTTAGTAACATTATCTATTTTTGTCTGATCACAGCCTTCATTAGTAGCAATAATAACAGTCCTATATAAGGCATGAGCTTCTAAAAACTTTCTTAGAAACTCTTCATTACATTTATCACAGTCTAATACAATTTGTGCAGCGTAAGCTTGAAGAATACAGAGAACTCGATCCATTGATATAAATTTTTAAACAGATAAAAGAGGGAGGGAATAAATCCCTCGCTCTCTTAATATCTGAGGTAACTAACTATTAGTCAGTTCCTGCATCTAGATCAATATGCTCCATTTCGAAATTAATCTCTAAAGAGTCACACAGACTTGCCCACCAAGTAACAACATCATCATCAGTTTCACCTGACGCATCAGCGGCAGCTGCACCTCTTAAAGTAGTATCACCTGCATCCATAGCAATAATTAATTTCTTTCTAGAAATAATTGGTTGCTCTGCAGATTCGTGTCCACAATCAGTGTACTCAACGATTAATTGATTGAAGTAAGCAGTAGTTTGCGTAGTTCCTGTTCCTACAAAATAATCATAACCAGATTTTGGTTGATCAGTAATTGTAGCACCCATATAAGGCTTATGCATTCTAGAATTAGCTATTTCCATTTGTTGGATACCAACACCATAACCTTCAGGTTGTACTAAAGCAGTACTAGTAGTTACAGTAGCATTACAATCTAAATTACAACTTAATCCAACATAGAAATCTGTCATATAAGCTGGAGTATAATTTACATTATTACCACCAGAAGGATTAACTTGTCCAGCTCCAGCTATTTCCATAGACCACGTAGAGTCAGCAAACGCCTCACCAGTAGCTTTAGGAATTACCTCTGCATCACCAGTAGTATCTAGGTTTTGCGTAGAATAAGGCCAAGGACGATCTAATGTAATAGTTAATGCAGTTGTATCAGTAGCTTCTACTCTAAATGTATCACCAGCAGCAGTAGTAACAGTTCCACCACCATCCATAATTCTAATAAAGTCACCAACAGCAACATCAGTACCACTAGCGTAGTCTATATCTGTTGCACAGTTAATAATATTAGAACCTTTAGTTAATGTCCAAATTTCATCTGGATCATTAGAAGCAGTAGGAGAAGTAGAGTTTAATACTCTAGCATGTGTTATTGATTTAGCAGTACCATTATTCATTCCTGAATCATTATCATTATTTAATTGCTCAGCAAGACCCATAAGAGCATCCCATGCAGCTCCATCAGGGCATCCACATGCACTACCACAACATCTAGTTACATAAGAATATGTTTTAACCATATCTTGATAACCATATGTTTTAGCAATTTCTGGAGACTCGTATCTCACTTTTAAACAATATTCAGTTTCACAGTCGATATTATCAACACTATCAATTGTTACAACTTTTGCTGTACCAGCTCCACCTACTTCATAACGAACAGATCTAATACATTTAGTAGGAATAGGACTACTTTTCTTCAAAGCAGTATTTCCATCTTCATCCGTATATTTGACACACCAAGTAATAGATCTAGGAACATTAGGACTAACTATAGCACTAGTATCCCCAGCATTTAAATTGGTATCAGTATCATACGCATATAATTCACCAACAGTCCCAGAGCTCACAAATGTAGCAACATCAGCATCTTGTGCTATAACATTATCTACAAAAGGTACTAAGACATCGGTTGTCATATTTCTTGTACTCATTGTTTTAATTTTTATTTATTATTATTCATTTAATTGTGTCTTCAAAATCTTACTTTGAAGATTTGGGTGGTCTAAATCACCCGAAGCTATCATAACGGCTATGTCCACAATCTCGTGATGTGTATGTTCAGCCAACTCACAACTATCAAGAAGTGCTGCTGGCAATCCGCTAGGATAGATGTAAGATGTACTACCTACTCCTGCTCCCCACGCTATACGTCTAGGCATTCGTAGATAATCCAGTCTTAAATCATTTAAAATAAAAGTTCCATCAGAATATCCTATAACATAACCTGTAGGACATATATCATCGGCTCCTGTAACCCCTTGAGGACCTCCTTCCATAAAAACTATAGGTATTTCTTCCCATTCAAAAGAAGGAGAGTAAAAAGGGTCTTGTAAAATAGAATCAAGATCATCATGTTGTACTTGTACAGTTGATACTCCTAATTTTGTTGCGCAAGTCTCTTTACTTATATTTGCTCTACTTCTTATATGAAACATATAATTTTCAGGTAAACAAGCCTCATAAGAATTTAGATCAACAGAAGAAGTAGTAAAAGGTATAATATTACCTTTAACTACTAACTTCCTAAGATCATCTATTCTTTTTTGAGTTGTTTCAAAACCTTGACGTTTGTTATTAGAAATACCATAGCGTTGTTTTATAAAAATATCTTGAGCCTCATTTAGATACCAATCTATCTCAGGAACAGTTAAATTTTCATAATCCGAACTATCAATTTTGTTAAGTTTTAACTTAACTTCATAATGCATTTCTCTAACATCCATCTACTATTTAGTTTTCTTATCCTTCTTAACTTTTTTTGCAGTAGCTTTAGGCTTAGATTCTTTAACTTCTGATTCAACATTAGTTACTTCTTCTATAACCTCTTCTTTTACTGCAATAGTATGAGAAGGAATTCTAGCTTCCAAATCACCTTTAAGTTTAACTAAAAGTTCTTGTTTCATAGGATCTAATAAATTTTCTACTGTATTATCATAGTCGAAACCTACTTGCTGATCATTATATAAAAAAGCCGTACCTTTTCTCCTAAATATACCAGTTCTTTCTAAATCAAAAACAAGAGCTTTAATTTTAATCTGTTCTGGTTTTAACGAAGCTACTTTTAAAAAGTCAGTTGGTGTTTCTTCAACAATCTCATATAATTTTGTATATACAAAATCTCTTGAAGAATCCATAGTATACTTTCCATAAATTTTTAATAAATCTATCTTTTTTTCAAGAGATAAATTATTAAATAACTCTATAGCTTTAGTTTTTAACTCTACCTCAGTTGCCTTCTTTTCAAGCTCTTGTTCTTCATCAAAGATAATATACTTAGCTGCTGGCCATTTTCCTTGATCAAACTCTTTTTGAGAATTAGCTACAAATCTACTAGCTTTAAGTAGTTTAATTTGTACTTCCTGTAAAGGAATGCTTAAATCATAAATCATCGTTTGATCTTTTAGCCTAACACGAAAATTATCCCAGTACTCAGAGGTAGATCCGAGGTCAGCTCCAAGAGCCGCCCCCAATCTAGTCTCATCATCTGAATCAAGTCCAGTTGCTAATTTACCAATTTTTGAATCATACAAAGCCATTAAGACATCTGCAGTATCTTGAAATTTAGAACGATTTAAGTCATTTAAACCGTGCCATTTATTTCTAATAATAGGTTTTACATAAACCAAAGTTCTTTTACTCATCATAATTATTTTAAGTTAGATTAATTTTCTTGAAGAATTAATTCTCCACAACGAGTTACGTCATCAATCTGAATACCACACTGATCATGAACGATCATAGTATACGAATCTTTAGCGTTACTCATTAATCCACCTTGATTTGGTCCATAAGGAGTTTGTAAACCAGAAACATATCCTAGTTTATAACCATTTTTCTTATGAACATATTTAATGTTACCCATACCATCACCTCCTCCAAAATCAAGGAAAGTAAATCTCATTGATTCTACAGGAACTTGTAGGCTTGAGTGCATTTTTAAATTAATTTCTCTATCATCATACACAGGATTGTGTCTTAATGTTAAAGAAATACCATTAGGTCCATTATATTTAACGAACTGTCCTCCAAACTCTAGATTACTTCCGCTTCCTCCAATAAACTTACTATCAGTAGTTAAGAAAGGAGCAGACGCATTCATCATAGCTTGATGGAATGCTAACATACCATATTCACCTGTAAAGGCTACAATATTTCTATTAGCCATATCTACTCTACCAAAGAAAATATCCAATAAATACTCACGGATTAAATTTTCAGTTAGTGTAGAATAATAATGGATATGAGAATCTTCTAACAATTCCTGAACTCCAGGACCTGTTCTTGCCATTCTACCATTAGCTCCAGGAACAGTAGAGTTAGATCTTCCATACCATAGAGATCTCTCTTTTTCCTTGTGCCATTGAATCCAATATTCAGCTTCAGCATACTTTAACCATTTATAGTCTTTGTATACTTTACCTTCTGCGTCCATTAATGCAACTACTAATGCTTGATTAGCAGCATCACCTGTAACGGAATATTCTTTTCTTAAAGTAGATAAAGAAGATTTTAGTTTCATAGGCATCGCGTAAGTAGTAGAACCACTTTGATCGCCACCTTCTTCATAAATAGAGAAATATTTAGTCCATTGTGTGCCTACCTTCATGTAGTCTGGGTCTAAAAATAAACTATTATCATCAGTTACTAATCTCATGAAATATATATACCCATCTCCATCTGCAATAGGCTCTCTTTGTACTCTACAAAGATACTTCTTGTCTGGAGTAACAACGTCTCCAGGCTTCCACCAGTCTTCGTCAACTTTTAGTCTGAACTCAGTACCAGCAATACCAGGATTAGTGGTATTACCTGCAGCAGCTGAAGCTCCTGACTCAAAGTTTTCAATTACTACTAAAGGACGAGAAGATGATCCCATCAATTCCCATTCCCACTCAAAAGACTCTATCTCGGAAGTTTTACCCATACCTTTAGTCATAGCTGTTAAAGGATTATCTGCTAATCTTGAAGCAGTAAATACTCTAGTTAATACTGAATCAAACTTATGAGGTTCAGCCATAAAAGCATTACCTAAGTGGTTCATCTCAGTAAAATTAGCATGCCAAGGACGAGTCATTGTTACCAATTTTGATTGTGCTCTTGCCATCTTTTTAAATTTAAATTATTAATATTAAGTTATAAATCCCAAGAAACAGAAGATTTACCTCCTACTTTCTTGTTACCCCCAAACTTTGCTTTAGTGTCAGTCAAACTTTTTTTGTTCTGAAGACTAGTTCTAAGTTTAGAGCTAAAATCCGTAACTGATCTTTTCTTTGCACTAGACAAATCATAATCAGTCATACGTAAATAAGCCTTTAAAATAAATTCATCTAAATTATTAGATGATTTTGCTTCATCGGCTTGAAACTGAGTAACGTATTGAACCCCTCCACTAGGATCATTAATCTTAACAGTAGGGACGGTCATATACGATAATAATTGCTTCTTAGCTTTCTTAGATAAAGGAATACCCTTTATTTCCTCAGACTTTGAAATAGTCTCTTGGATATTAGTTACAATTTCTTTCCTTTTGTCTTCTTTCTGTCTGGCAGCTCTTTGCTGTTCCTCAGCAAATTTCTGCTTTCTTTGATCTTGATAAGCAGCTAATCGTTGCTGAGCAACTTGGGCTTTCTTAGCTAGAATACCATTATCTTCGTATAATTCCATGTTCTCACGTATCTCCTCTTCACTGTCGCCTCTTAATTTCATAAATTCTCTTAATACATATTTTTGATTAGTACTTTTAGAAATATCTACTTCTTCAAATCCTAATTGAGAATATGTATCAACAAAATCAGAAACCTTACCTCCATTGATAAGATGCTTTAATAACTCCCTACCTTCTTTAGTAAGACTATTTTGAAATAGATCAAGTTCCTCTTTAACTCTACTTTCAACAGTACCTTCTACTGCTTCAAGTAATCCTTCTTCAGTAGCTTCGAAATCATCATTTAATTCAATGATTTCTTTCTCATTCAACATACTAGCAAATACAGCAACGGGATTATCCTCGTCAATTGTATTGTCTTCTGTATCTACCTCAGTAGTAGAAACTGCCTCTGGATCAAAATCTGGAGACTCAGAAGTTTCTTCAGTATCTTTAGATTCATCATCTAAATTACCTACTAATTCTTCTGGTTTTTCTTCTTTAGTTTCTTCTTTAATTTCTTCAGCTTTATCTTCAACAGGATTTAACTTTTTATCAAAATCCAAGATAGGATCAGGATCAGCAGTTTCTGTCATATCAAAAGCATTTTCGAAAGTTGTACTTTCATCAATATCCCATAACGTATCTGCGTTTTTAGGTACTGATGTTTCTTCTATTTTGTTTTCTTCCATAATTAATGTTTTACAAATATAAGTTAATTTTAATTAATATCATAACAAATCTTGTTATATTTTATATTTTAGTGAATATTATAGCAAAAGTAATACTTTTTTATTTATCTTACAACTTATTTTATCTTTTTTTATGTGGTATAGTATACCTCAATCCTAATTTAGGAAGTTCTACATTACTAAAAGTATATGTTCCAATACCCGAATCTTCATTAGGATCTTTATAACCACCTCCTCCAAAATTAGTTCCTTGAGTTATATTAAAAGTTAAATTAGGATTTACATTAACTCCTAATCCACCAAAAGCATTAAATGAATAGTTTCCTAGTCCTGATTCACCTAATTGTCCTCCTCCCTCTATTCCGCCAATAGGAGTTACAGAAGGATAAGATCTTGTTTTTCTAAAGTTATTAAGTTTAAGATCTACAATATTCTCTTTATCTATATTAATTTTTCTACCAAAATCTAAATTAGTTGAAGGAGTTACTACATCACCTGTTTCCTGTGAATCTATTACTACATCTGGACGATTTACACCTGCTTGGAATTCATCGGGAATCCAACCCTCCTCGCCTAGCCACCAACTAGTAGGTCTAGTTCCTGACTCTGTTACATCTGTTTTCTTATTAACATTTACTTCTTTTTCTTTTTCTTTAACTTTTGAATAAATATCTTCAGATCCTTTAAATAATTCATAATTAGTCCCCAATTGAGAATTAACACTTGACGGATCTGTAGTCAGTTGTGATAATATACTTTCTTTTTCCATTAAAGGATCAGTATATGTTTTTTTATACCAATCTCTATATGCTGGATTACCTTGAAAAGTTGATGTTCTAATATTCTTGGCTTTCGTCCAAAAATCATAACCCATATTTTCTGTTCTATATTGCCAAGGCGAATTAGTAGTAGGATCTTGTAAATTTAAAAATCCTATATTTTGAAGATTAAGATCTTTTCCTTGATCCTTAAAAAACTTTAAAGCCTTTTCATAACCTTCTTTAGTACTAAAATCTAAACCTTGATATTCTCCTCCACCTAAATAATATCTTACCCCTCCAGCATACATCATTGCATGTCCAGGCATGTTAGCTGATTCTTCACTCTGACTACCTCTATGACTACCGCCATGAACTCCCATAATAGTACCTGGTTCTAAATTTTTAAAAAAGTCTGCTATAGCCTCAGGATTAGCATAATCTCTAATTGTACCATCTTCATCTTCTACTCTATCATAAAAAGAAGATCTATCATACATATTAGTTAAAAAATTTCTATCATTTGTATTCATACCAGCTTCTCCAAATTGAGCATAGTAACCTGTACCCCAAAAAGCTGGATGAGCTGTTGCAACACCCCGCCCTCCTCGTGGAAGTTGAATTTTAGGATTACCATCAACTTTATTCCAAGCATCAATAGCATCATTCATTAAATATGTCTGAGCAGTTATACAAGTCATATTATCTCCACAACCTGCTATATTAGGATCTGTTTCATCATAAACTCCACGTCTTTCATAAGCATTCTTCCATAATATATTTTCATCTAACAAATTATCTCCACTTACACTATAATCTTTACGATTTATAACTACATCTTCTCCTGTAGTTTTATAAGCTCTTAACATACCTTTTCGTGTAGTATACTCTTCGGTTAAAGGTCCATATCTCTCAGGATTTTCTTGTTTTTTTACAATATCTTCTTTCGTTAATATATCATCACCACCTACCAGCTGTCCCTGCGTAAAAATAATTCCTTTATCACGTGCTTCTTCAAGTTCTTCTTGTGTTGTAATATCAGTTTGTAAATAAAAATCTGTACCTGATGCAGCAGCCTGTTGTGCTAAATTAAATTGAAATTTTTGAAAACTAGGATCATTACTTTTAAAAGTTGTTATATCTGATTTTAATAATTTAATCAATTTTTGTTTCTGAACATTATTTAAAACACCATCCTTATGTAGTTGTAATAATCTATTTAAATCATCTCCTTCATGCGGATGAACATGATCTCCTTCATCATATGATTTTACTACATCACCACGTTTTTGTATATTTATTGAACCTGCGGGTAAATCTACAGATGTTGTAGCTCCTTGAAATGTAGCAGGATCAACATCTGGAATTTCTGTAGTCTTTTTATGAAATACTTTTAGATAGGGCCAACCAGATGATCTAATATTTCCTCTAGCATGTCTACTTGCTTCATTAATTCTATATTTTAACAAATTTTCAAAAGTAGCAGGACCAGCCCAACTATCATCATATGGTTTTTCTTCTCCTCCCTCGTAAACAAATTTTTCTAAACCAGGTAATAATTCCATTTGTCTTTGTTGAAATGCAGTAATAAGTTCAGGTCCAAATTGTTCCTGCATCATAACAGCAATATTATCATCTACCATTCGCTGTTTTATTGCATCAGTCATAATAGGATTAATCTTATCATAATATCCCCACTTTTTAGTACCTTTAGATTTATGTTGATCAATATATCTTTTCTGTGATTCTGCATTATTAGGAAATAATTCTTCAGCTGTTTGTACAAGTTTTGGATAAAAATCCCCATAATGGGTTTTAGCTTGTTGTGTATACATATCTCGTAAATCTTTGTAATCTCCAAAAGCTCCTGCATCTTTTAAATAATTCATCATATAGTTCTCAACATCTTTAAGAGTATATTCTGAATCACCAGGTTTATTTTCAAAAGGTTCTTTTATTTCTCCTACACTAATAGCATCGGCAAAGTTAACACGCTCTCCTGATTGTGTATAATATCCTACAGGTCTCTCAGATTGATTTTTATCATAGAATTCTAAAATAGTATCTTGACTTAGACCATAATCTTTAAACGGAAAATCTTCATCTTTAGGAGTAACTGTTTTAAATGGAGACGGAGGAAGTTCATATGTAAATGTAGATTCCTCTTCATGAACATCATCTCCATGATCATAAGAAGGCGTTTTAGAAAGAGCCCACTTTCTATATTCTTCAAATATTTTACTCACTATTTTCTTTCTTTAGCTTTTTTTCTAGATTCTCTAGCTTTAATATCTAGTTCACGAGATTTTAAATCAAGTTTCTTTTCTTCAAGTTTAATCTTTTCTTTAGCATTTTCACTTTCTTTCTTAAACTTAGCAACTTCAAGAACATCAGGTATTTTATTTCTATTCATATCTAATGCTTTAGCAGTACCATCTTCTTTCATCCTAGCTATTTCTAATTTAGTAGCATTATCTTCATCTACTTTATATTTATCTAGCATCATTTCTTTATCTTTTTGTTCTTGCTGTCCTTGTGCTATACGTTCTTGAGATTGAGCTTGCTCTTGTCTAGCTTGCTGTTCTTCGGCTCTACGTTTGTCTTCAGCTTTTTCTAAAATAGCTTTCAATTCAGCCGTTGAATCAGTAGAGAACATTTTAATAACATCAGAAAGTTCTGCTCTTTGATTTTGAAGTGCAGCTTGTGCTAGCTGTTTAAGGACCATGAATGTTTCTTGGTCTTTAGCAGAATCAGATACGAAGACGTTATAAGAAGAGTTATTAAATATCTCTGGTTCTATTGTAAACATAGCAACACTCATATCATCAAGAACATATTGCATTTTCTTAGACTTACCATCTCCCCATGCTACTTTTGCTGTTTCTATTAAAGATGTTAATACTTGTTTTTTAACTTCACTATGAGTATTAAATAAATCTTCTGTAATATGAGATGATTGTACAATAGCTTGTTGAGATGTTCCTAATCCTTCTCTAGGACCAATTTGCCCCTCTCGTTGTTTAGTAACACCTGCAATTTCTCCACTTTGTATTTCTAAATATTCTAATAATTGTATTTTTTGATTGATAGTTTGAGCCATAGATAGATCGACTGCTTGCCATTGATTAAATGAATGAGGTTTCCCTCTATTACCTTCTTCATGAGGATTAACCCAGGCTATTCCCATAGCATCAAAGTAATATAACCACTTTTCCATATCCATTCCTAAATCACTAGGAATTTGATTTATATCAGCTAAAAACTTTTTACCTTTATCAGAAGCTAGATCTAATTCTAATCTATACATAATAATATTATATAAATACTGATAAGGTTTAATTCTATCAATTACAGATACAGATTCAGCATTTAAATTATTATACGCTACTCCAGTATATCCTAATTTACATTCATATAAATTATCTAGATCTTTAAATTGATTTGGTTTAGGACGTATATTAACATATATATCATCTTCTATTTTAGTTCCTTCCCATATTTCTGGAATCCATTCCCATCTTAAAGCTATATCTCCTTTAGGCTCATCTAATACATAAGTATCATCTACTATAGTTTCTTGAGGAACTCCTTTCTCATCCATATAAGTTAGAAATCCAATTTTTCTTAAAGATCTCCATTCACAATGTACTACTTTAATATAAGCTCCAGATCCTCCAGTACCATGACTAAAATCACCAAAATTATCAGGATCGAAATCATTACCATAATCATATGAAAACTCACCAAATGTTTCATTTATTACATGATCAGACCCTGTAATACCTGTCTCATCATACAGGTCTTTAAGTTGTCTTTCTGTTAAAAATTCTCCAAAATTATCAATTACAGATCCTGGAGTCATTCTCATTATGTATTTAGCCCATTGACCATCTTGTATATAGTCTAAATCAGGATCCATATCATAATCAAAGTATAAAGGATTAACAGTTCTTACAATAGGTTCTCCATTAACAATACCAGTCCAATAAATCTCTTCGCCAGAGATTAAAGCATGTTTCCACCCTTTAATAAATTTTTCTTTTACATTTTCTTTTTTAAGTAAATAATTAAGTATTTGCTGTCCTTGTATTTCTCTAGATCCCGCATAATCTCTCTTCATGTATTCTTCAATTTCTGGGGGTGTCATAGAAGCTTTCATACCGTCTAATTGTTGCTGCATTTGTTGTTGCATCTCAGGAGTCGCAGATTCAGGTGGAACACCTGCTTGCATCTTTTCAGCTTCTTCCGCTAGCATTGCATTTACTCTAGTCATGATTTGCTCTTTAACATATTCAGCAATCATTTTATATTGAGCACGCTCTCTTTCAGTAACAGCTTCTTGATTAATTGAAACTACTTTAAAATTAAAAGGACGTTTAATTTCTTCTCCAAATAAAACTCGTAACTTAGGTGTAGTAATATCATAATGTCTTAATTCAGCAGGTAATTCACCATTTACTTGCATACCATATGGCTTACATACATACTCATAATCATCTAAATCTATTTGCCCATTAAATAATTTATAGTTAACTCTTTTTCTTTGATTGTTAGATCTTTCATCAAATCCTTTTGAATTATAGCCATCTATCTCATCTAATACACGCTTACCCCACGCAAAATTATTTTTAGATTTTTGCTTTCTAGTAAGCTTCTGTTGTGGAAACGAATATCCCATATCACTTAATTTAAAAATTCCCTAATTAACAAATATAATAAAAATTATCTTCTACTCCTACTAAACATGCTACTAATATTGCTTACAAGGTAATCTGCAGCCTTATTTCTACGTTTTTCGGGTCCGATTTCTTCTTCATAAGACTCTTCAACCATAAACATTACCTGCATAAGAGCCATAACTCTATCAAAATTACCTCCTCTAAAATACCCAATTAACTCCTCAATTAAACCAGGACTAGGAATTAAATCCATATTATATATCTTATTACCTTCACTATTTGTACCTCTTTCAGTCCATAACCATCTAAGTATAAATTTTTCTCCAGCGTCTTTCATACGTTCGTTCATATGACAACCTTTTATTCTAGAAACTGTAGAATCTTTAATAACTTTAGAAATTACATTATCAGGTTGATCAGCTAATAAATGCATTTTACCTTTTCTTTTAAAATAAGATAAAACTTCTCCTCGATCATTCTCAAACATAATTTCAGCGCCTCCATAGTACTCAGATAATAACTCAAGATTCCTATTATAAATCTCAATATTATCTGGTCTTCCTACATACTCAGCTACAATCTCATCATAACCATGTTCAAAACTTTGCATAGATTTATATACATAAGCAGCATTTAATGATCTACTTCCTGATTTATCAAAAGCTACAGGATCGAGTCCAATCTTATACAATCCATAAGGTATAGTTTCTGGAGGATGTTGATATACCATAACACATCCTTCTACATTATCATTTGGTTTATGAGGAAATTTTTCTAAAGGAAATAATTCTTTTCTTAGATCAGGTTTAAATCTAATTTCTCCTTCTTCTAAATAAAGTGTTCCAGGAGTTCCTAACTTTTTATACCGATCATCAGATTTTAATTTAGCTAAAACATTATATAATTCTACAGCTGGAAATACTGCTCCTTCATTCCTTAAAAAAGCTTCTTTAGGAGTATGAGGATGCTGCGTTACCATCATGTTGTAAGCAATAGGATCGGCTTTCTTTTTTTCTTCTCTTTCTAAATCTATATCTTCAGCAGCTTTTTCTCTTTCATGTTCTCCAGCTTCAGTTATAAAAGGCTCTCTATACCAAGCGTCATCAACAAACCAACCTGCTTCACCAACAGCGTTATCATCATATATATTATCATAAGATCTAAGACCATATGCTGAAGGATTATAAAACATAGATTCAAAATCTGCATTTGTTCCATTTTTATTATTACCTCCTGTACCATAAATGATAGGAATACCAATCATAATATTACCATCTTTAAACAAAGGGTATGAACGTTGATATGCTTGCATAAGTCCAGGCCAATCCCCAGCTTCTTCAAATAACATTCGTTCAGCTGTACGACCTACAGATTTTTGAGGAGCATCTTTAAATGATAATGCTAAAATCTCAGACTTATATCCTTTTTGAATATTAACTCCAGAAATAGGATCTTTTTCTATATATCCTGCTTTAATATGATCTTGCCTATCTACTAAAGTACCTTTAACCCAATCAGTATTCTCATTGATAAAGTTAATCATATTCTTAGCCATTTCCATAGTATTAGCCCAGAATGTCTTTTCAAAAGCAGCAAGAATAGAAATAGAAAAAGGAAAGAAATGATATTTCCAAGCCATCCCAAAAGCATTCTTATAGGAAAAACCTTTACGTCTAGCTTTCACTACTATCATTCCTTCACCATTTTTTTCAGCTGTTTCTAATTCATGATACCAATAATAATCCATATCTAGAAACTTAGGAAAAGTATCTACCTTTCTAGTTCTTCCATCTTGTTCGACAGTAGCTAAAATTCTACCATAATTCAAATATGCATAATGTTCACCAGTAATTCGAATACCTTCTATAGTATATCCTTCTTTACATCTACGTTCTTCTTCATCCCAAAATTCTTTATGTTCAGATGTACCTTCAGGTGCATGGGTATAAACTCCATGCTTCAAATAATATTGACTAGTTTCGCTAAAACGTACAGTATCTATAAAATGCAAATACTCCTGATCAGTATGACGAACAGGATTATTTTTATTTTTATCTATTTCTGACCAAGGTATAGCAATAGTATTATCTACCTTGTCCTTTATATTTTTTGACATAATTCTTAGAATTCTTTGACTTAGACATTTTACTTTTTGCGTGAATTCCAGGTCTTTTTTTAGTAATAATATTTTTCTTTACAAATAGTTTTACAGCCATTATTTTTTTACTTTTTCAAGTGAACGTCCTCCAAAATATGCACCAATAACTGTTATAAGA
>TARA_R100000808_G_scaffold25091_1_pt1 | contig 20130 bp, 11 predicted proteins | sample TARA_R100000808 | Tara Oceans TARA_R100000808 (sample SAMEA2622852) | marine metagenome | biome: marine biome (ENVO:00000447); feature: marine epipelagic mixed layer (ENVO:xxxxxxxxx); material: "saline water (ENVO:00002010), including plankton (ENVO:xxxxxxxx)" | depth 140 m | reverse complement strand
AAGGTACGACGAGCTGGAGGGACATTACGGTGAAACATCCTTGTTCACGGAAGCGAGCATTTCCCTTACCAAAAACAAAGGGAAGTACCTCCTGCGCGGAAACGCTAAAGACATCGCTACCTTGGCGGACAACATAGAGGACGACTATACCGGCAACGACCAAATTGGTGTCGCTATTAAGGACAAGAGGCTTGCCGCCTCGATGGCCGGATTGCTTAAGAAACTCAGGGAGGGGGTTGGCAAGGAGCAAGCTGAAGAGAAGGCTGCCGAGAGTGATACCGGAAAATTAGGGTTTCAGCAGGGGGAGGTTCAAGTAGCCACTGAAAAAGGCGGACTTGCCCCAACTGAGGGGGCAGGGAGTTCGCTAGATGAGCAGATAAAGGAGTATGAAGGCCTACTAGAGGAAGCGGAAGGGAAATATGATGAGGCGGATAGCGAAGTCCAGGATGAGGAGGCGCTGTTGGGGCTTAAACCTGGCCAGGAGTTTAGCGGCGGGTGGTCTTCCGAAAACATACCGGGGACCCCAGTTTACCACGTCACAATGACTGAGCTTGTTCCCAGTATTGTTGACTCAGGTCTAGGATTAAAGGGCGGGGAATTTGGCGCGTCCCACTGGGTCCAGGGGGAACAAGGAGGAAAGCGATTTGAGGGGGCCGAGGACATCTTCGCGTTTACTGATTACAGGGATGCAGTCAGGTGGGCGCTTAAGATGGACTGGGAGAAGCATAAGGAAATGGCCACTGGCAAGGTGTCAATTGTCACCGTGAAGGGGGTCGAGGGCTGGACTCCGGACGAGGGGGGAATAAATGAGGACTACCTTAGCGCAGTTAGGTTGTCAGAAGACATACCTAACAGATACATAATGTCATACCACAAGGTTGGACCTGAATTCGCTAAATCCCTCACAGATGAATCGATTGATTTAGACAGCCTTCGGGAGGAGGTTGATGAGCAGAATGACCAGGCTGGCTACCGGCTTGCAGAATTAAGGGACGATGCAGAAGAAGCTGAGGGAGAAGTGGACAAGTATGAGGCGGAGCTTAAACGGCTGAAGGCGCTAAAGAAGCAGGAGGAAGAAGCAGCAAAAGCCAAGACCACCAAGAAAGCCGAAGCCCCTAAGGATGAGTCAAAGAGCAAGGAAGGTAGCAAGAAAAAGGGGGCCGCCGATGTTGAGGGGCTTGAAGAAAAATTAGAAAAGATACGGTCAAAGATTGCTGAGCTAGAGGCCCTAAAAGGGCGGGAGGCCCTCCTTACCCCTGAGGAGGTTGAATTGGCCCCATTGGGTGACGCCCTTGCTCAGGCTATGGAAACCTCTTTGAGCGACAAGCAGGTCAGCGATGTCGCCAAGACGCTGGCGAACAAGACTAGCGAACGAGAGGATGCTGTCGAGGCAGGCGAAGAAGGGGAGAGCCCACACTCGCAAGAGGACAGGCTTGCCATGCTTCAGCAGATGTTAGATGAAGCTGATGCTGAAGAGTCCGGCACTGATGCGGAAGCGGAGAGCCCGCACTCGCAAGAGGACAGGCTTGCCATGCTTCAGACCATGGTTGGATCCATGGACGAGTCCGGCGTTGAGGCGGAGGCGTTCATGCCTGAGGAGCTGGCAAGGCTTGAGGGGGAATACAGAAGGGAACTGGAGTTACTCAGGGCGTCCAAGAGCAAGATCGCGTTACTCAGTGAACCATTAAAGTCGCTTCGAACTAAGTTCAAGAGGGCCCTTATTCATGGCAGCGAGGGGATGCCGGGAACAATTTATACAGCGCAAGACGGCACTGTCTACTATCACCCAGAGGAACTCAACGACCCTGAGGCCGAGTACTCAATAAGGCCTAATGAGTTTGATGTTCTGGTGTCAGACAATGAGTCGCTACCGTACGCTGTCAGGCAGCTAGCTGAGGACCTTCAGGAACAGTACGCTTTCCCAAGCCCCGGCGAGTCCATAACCCTAAATGGCATAACGATCTTTGGGGACGGTGAGGTGGTCTCAGCGGACCCCATATCAGGCCAGGCTGCACGTTCCCCCAAGACAAGGAGGGCAGCAAAGAGAGCACTTGATGCGGCGAAGAAGGTTAAATCGAAATCAGTAAAGCCGTTCAGCCCCACTAATGATAATCAGCAGATAAACCCGAACCCGATGAGCCAGGCGGAAGAGCCTGTGGAAGGCGGCACACTGGAACGCGTCCTTACGGACGAGCAGTTGCGTGAGATAAAGAACACGATAATCGATGAGCCTTCACTTGGGTTTGAGGGTGTAGACACAAGGTCAAGGCAGGGACGCGTCCTGGTGCGCCTTGGTGTACCCCTTAACCACGTTGTAACTTACGGTGATGGTAGCCTGGATAGGGTTGCTGACTACTATGGGGTGAGCGTTGAGCAGATTGCTGAGCTGAATAAAATAGACCCCTCCGATCCGATCACTGCCGGGAAAAATTTACTGATCCCAACCCCCGGGCTGGACTGGTGGTCATTAAAGGGAGGTGGCCTGGGAAGATTCCTTATTAATTCAGGGGCTATCCAGCCGGTCAAAGGCAATAAGTCCATCACAAAGCGGGCCTCATTCATAAGGGACAATGAAACAGGGTTGATACATCTTGCGGCTGTAACCTATGACAGGAACGCAAGGGTGGAAGATCCACACACGAAGGCCGCAGTACGAAAGTCAAAGGATGTTTCTGAGCCAGGGTTCCTTAGGCCTGTTGTTGGTGAGGATTACGCCCACACCGAAGGCACAAACAGGTTCGATATGCTTTCTATTGTCAGGCTCAGGAATCAAACAAAAAACGTGCGGGATGAGCTTGGCGACAAGATGCCGCCACTCACTCAGGGCGATTACAATGCGCTTATTAAGCTGATTGAGATTGGCGCTCAGAGCGAGTTTAGGAACCGGGAGAAGGCTAAGCGCGGGCGCATTCAGGGTTCGGTTAGCTGGAGCAATGTTGAAAGCGTCGGATTGGTAGGTGACCTGAATATAGACACATCAGAGTCATTATGGGATCCCGAAGGCCTTAACGCAGCAAACAGGCTCCCGTCCATAAGCTCCGAGCTAAATGATGCCGGGATAGAGTTTCTTACTAAGTTCTTCTATGCAATTCGACGTGACCGCGATGGGGTTGAGGGACATAAGGGCCTTAAGGGAGTCAGTATTCCGATTATGGATAAGAGCCTCCTGGAGTATGAGCTAAGGAGGTTCTACAAGAAGAACCCTGGCATCCACAAGCAACACGCGGTGGATATCTTTATGTCTGAGTTCAGGATTCAGGCTGACCAAGCAAGGATGCTAGGCAAGTCAGAGGTAGAAGTGGAGGAATGGTTAGCCGAGTTTGCGCCAGAGAGGCCGCGAACAAAAGCGGAACTGGAGCGCCTCATGGATACTGTCACCCCGCTGGTGGTGGACATTGTTTACAACAGGCTAAACCACGACGGAGAAACAACTCTAAAATATATACTACAAGATTATGGACAACAGCTACGTAAATCAGGAGTACTCAACCTTCTTCGAGGACCAATGGCCAGAGATTCGAGGCGAGCTATTGCGTCGCATCGAGAAAGAGAAAGGCTCAGCCAAGCAGCGAAAAAATATGCAGAAATCCTTGAAATCAGCGAGATCAAGGAGATCACAGTCCCGGGACTGAATGACAACGTAAAGGCACTTCTAGAGACTAAGGAGTTCTCCGTCCACATGGTGGGCATACGGATTGATGGCGGCAACCTTATTGGGGAACCGATGGCACTGTGGTTTCTGTCCAACCAGCTCGAAAGAGCAAACCGCCCGGGAACACAGCACCCTGACATCGCCGAGGACGCACACCTCGCAAGGGCTGTTCGCATCTTTAATGACGGTGGAGACATTAAGGACGAGAAGCGAGGGGGCATATGGAACTCCCTTAGGACTGCTGCGGATAGGTTTGTAACAGATCCAACTCAGGCATTTGGGGAGGATCAGGATGTTCGCTTCTCCTTGGCTGACATTGAGGACAGGCGGTTTAGTTACCTTGAGAATAAGGTGGCCCCCTTGTTCGAGCAGACTCGGAACAACTGGGATCAATACGGAGGAAGGTCCGAGCTGCTTGAGGCTGACGAGGAATATGGCACCCTGGCCATGAATAAAGATGGTTATTTCATCAAGCTGGCTATGGTGGATGTAGCCAACCCCACCGCCGCCAACTTTGATAACTTTCTTGAGGAAATCATACACGCTGTATTCAACACGCTGGACAGCAAGCAACGCAGGGCGCTGCTTAGCTCCGTCAAGTCAGGGCTTCGGCAAGTTAATGAGCGGTACGATATCAGTAATATGCCGGAGCAGGAGCAGATTGATATCCTCAAGGAAGAGCAGCTGGTGGAGGACATACTCTGGCACATTGCAGCCAACGAGATGATCGGCCTCAAGGAATCAGACGCACGAAAGGGCGTTAAGCAGGTCCTTAAGGACATCATAAACTTCCTGATGGATGCAATCGACAGGATGATAATTGCCGTAAAGGGCGAGAATGTTGACCCCGGGGTGAGGAACAGGTTCCTCTCAAGGCGTGTTGTCAGCATTGTTAACGGAACCCCAATGCCCATGAGCCTTAAGGAGGCCTTGGGAATGGCTCTCCCAGAGGACAGGCTGGCTCCATTTAACCCGGTCAACCCCAGCAGGCCAGCCGTCAGGTACTCTCTCGAAAACAACCAATACCATTACGAGCAGGTTCTTCCGGAATCCCCCGGGGCAGCGCGAACCAACATTATTCGCTCAAGTCGTCCACAGAAAATGGATGTATCAGACCTCCATGTCTTTATACAGATGGCAGACGAGGGTTGGTCGAACCTGTCAGAGGAAGACCGGGCTTCCCTGCACGACATGGGGTATGACGAGTACATCTCCCAGTTGATCCCAAGCGGCAATGCGCGTCGCATTGACGGCCTGCTGCAATCAAATGTTGACGGCCTGCCGTCCAAGCTTGGCTCTCGGGACTGGAGGATTGTAAGGAGCGACCTGTTCAGGAGGTGGGCGGCGGGAAGAGTTGTCATGGATGAGGAGACAGGTGAGCCTCTTAAGGTGTGGCATACCACCCCGGCTACTCAGCATGAGAAGCGGGTCAGGAAGGGCTCCGGGTTTGAGCTGCCATTTGAGGAGCTTAAGCCGGGGTCATATGTTTCTGTCTCCAGGGACTGGGTCGAAGGGTTTGCGGCAGAAACTCCAGGCAATGAGCCCGTGTTCCTTGGAGGCTTTATAAGGGCTGACAAGGTCCTTGACTTGGGTGGCATAAGGGAGATCGCCCCAAAAATGTTGCTAAGCAGAATGGAGGATCTCGGGGTTAACTTTGATAACCACGGCGGCAAGGAGGAGGTGTCAGGAATGGTTGAGGGGCTGCTTGCTGCCAACAGGCCTCATGCCCCCGCGAAACACTCGCTGTACCAGTACCTCCACATAAAGCCGCTAATGGATATCATAGAGTCAAATGGATTTGACCTGGTTAAGCTTATGGAGCCGCCCACTTATGGCTCTGGAGGTAAGCCCGCGTACGCATACAAGCTTCTCAGGGGCGGCAACCAGTTCAAGGCAACCACAATGCAGGACTGGAGGAACGTGGAGATCGAGGAGCCCAACATGGTCTTCACTGAGTCAACGCAGTACAGGTACTCGCCAGCAAGGCTACCGAGGATAAAGGACCCAGCGCACGCAACGCCATCCAGTGATGTCCGCCAGGAAAACCGGGCCGCAGTCGATATAGCCGCCAACAATCATATCATAGACAAGATATATAAGGAGTTTTACCTCAACAACATCATGAAGCCCATTGCTGAAAGAACGCTTGGGATGACATGGGAGGAGGCCGCAAGGAAGCCGCTTGAGGCCGTGAAGGCCTCTATCGAGGCCGCTAAGCTGGTTGGCTACGACATAAAGGAGAACATCAGCCTTGATGAGCTTAGCGGTGAGTCACAGCAGAACGCCGCGCTGGTGGCCCTTCGCATGCTGGACTCCATGAGGTCCAAGGTGGTCGAGGAGTCAAGGAAAGCCTCAAGGGACATGGATAAATCAGTGAGATTGGCTGTAAAGAAGCAGCAGAAGCTGAATGACCTGAGAAGGATGTACATGGATCTTGATTGGAACTTTAGGGAAATGTGGTCTGAGTTCCGGGGGCTAGTGGATGAGCACGGCAAAGATGTTAAGAGGATGGGCAAGTTCGGCAAGGATGTGAGCGCGTTGTCCCAGTTGCTCGGTGGACTTGAGGGAGAGCTAGGGGAGCCCAAGGCTAAGCGGCTAAGCCTGATCAACAGCCTCATCAAAAATAATTACGGCAGAACCACCACCCCGTTTAATCGCCTGGTGGAGGAAATGGCCTCGTACTCTGACGAGATTGCATTCGGCAGGATCGCCGGGGAAACCCCGGCAGCTGCTGTCGAGAGGGTATCGCAGGGGCTGCAGGACAAGTCCCCTGAGCTCGCTGTCAAAAAGGACCTCTCCCGAATAATGGCAGCCTTCATGATCCAGAACTCACTGCACGTTGATTTGCTTAGGGTACGAAAGATGACTGTTGAGCAGGGCAGGGATGACATACTGAATGCAATTGAGTTGGTGAAAACCAAGGGGGTCACTGACGTTAAGGACATTAAGAGCATGGCCAAGGCGGCTGTCTCCGAGCGGAATATGCTGTCGAGGCTGCTGGGCAAGGTAAACAAAATTAAAGAAGACGCAAAGAGGGCCTCTGAACACGCGGACTCCCTGCAGGATAAGATAGATTTCAACAATCAGTCATGGCCTGTTTATCTGCAGGCAAGGATACCGCTTGAAAACATACTTGGCTTAAGGGAGCAGTTTTACCTCCACAACAATGAAGTCCTCTACATACCGCCAAGCGGAGCTGCGAGCCCCCTTGACTTAAAGGACGAGAAGAACCAGGTGGTGTACCACAAGGAGAGTTATAATAACCATGAGGAGGACATTCGTAAAATGAACGAATGGCTCGGGGGTGTGCCGGAGTATGCGAGGGGCCAGACCTACAGGCTCATAGAGCAGCAGCGTGACGCCCTAATGAGGGACTTTGTGCGGGACACCTTGGACGTGGAAACCACGTGGACTTTAGGGACTTTGTTCTGGAGCCGACTTCGTGCCATGCCGATCACTGGCCGCATGAGGCAGACAGGACTATATGAAGCCACACAGATGGCCCATATGTTTAATGAGTATACGGCCTTAAGGGAGAGATCCCAGGACCTGTCCAAGTACGGACAGAAGTTTACTGCCAGGATGTCGGAGGCAATGAAGGCCTTGGGCATAGATAATGAGGACACGTTTTTCTCAATATACTATGACGGGGCCTTAAAGCACCTGGAGGACAACAAGCATCAGTTGGCTAATCTTCCTGAGAGCGAGCAAACCTCAAAGGGCATACAAATGCTCAAGGCATTCTTTCGAAGTCACCCCGGCACAAGGGTGCGCAAGGCTGCGATAGATAACTGGAAGCAGCTCGAAGCATTTTATCAGTCAACTGCAAGGGCCAACTCTGAGCTAAGAAGGTTCGTGGGAGGACTTAAGGCGAGTGCCTTGGTTGAGGAGAAGATAGGGGACAATAAGGTTTACAGGTCCCTTATTGGAAACGTTTGGACTGTAAGCCGTGGCCTCGGTGGTTCGGTTAGCAGCGTAATTCATACTTTACGCCCTGTGTTCGGGGGAACAGGAAGCCCGTTCAATAAGGAGGTAAGCTACGACTTCGCGGCTGAGTACGAAAACAATCGTGACAAGTTCGCTGAGAGGATGAATGGGATATTCTACCACAATGATCTTGGCAGCGTGGCGTATGATGATTTTGTTTTGCCGTTCCTGAATAAGTCCGGTGCCTCCCTTATGAGGGCCCCCCTTGTGAAGGGGCAGGATTTCCGCAGGATGATGAATTCCAATGAAATCGACAAGGCAATCAGGAAGGCTCCTCCTGGCGATATAGTTGGGCTCGCTGAGACCCTGTATGCGGTCTCTCATCAAGGTGTTTCAGGGGAGATGCTGGAAACCTCGGTCAGCCAGTTTGTTGGTGAGTTCATGTCCTTATATAAGAGCGCATACAACAACATCTCCCAGGCAATGGAGGACAGTGAAAAGTCATATACTGGAGAGGCAAAGCCCCGGGACTTGATCGACGCAAGGGAAACTGAAGCCTACCCATCAGAGTACCTTGAGTATAACCGGCTTGATAGGTTGAGGCTTGGCGCGGTTGCAAACAGGGCATCGATGCACTCGTCCTTCGGCAGGGACTTCAAGGACTTCTCTAAATTGCTTTCCAACGCAACCGCCAGGGCGGAGAACTTCAGGAACATCTACGACAAAGCTAAGGCTAGGGCCGGTGCCTCCGGGGCGGTGGGAGCAAAAATCAGGTCCGGGGATATCGAAAAGGCCTTCAGGAGTCTTCAGAAGGAAACCCCGGCATACCGGAAAGTCACATTCAACCAGGTCTCCAATAGCGAAAACATCCTCCATGAGTTGAAGCGAATCGAGGAGGAGTTCGGGACATTCATTAAGTTGGCGTCCGGGAGAAACCTTGATGACACTATAGGCCTTGAGGTGTTCGGCGGGATTGCCGGGAATGCAGTTCAGGGCCCCAAGACAATCGTCAATGACACCTCCGCATTGATCATCAATCAATTGAGAAATATGGGCGCAAACCGGCTCGCCTTAAATACGCTGCTCACCACGGGCAAGTCATTCCTCTCGCAGTCAATGAACACCATGCTCAATGCACTTCACAGGGAGGCGAGGCTTGAGATTGAATTCGGTAAGCTTGTTAAGCAGTACGGGGCAGCGGATGGAACCGGAAGAGAGATATATGGGCAGCTGATAAGGGTGATTAACTCAGCAAGCTCCAATATGGAGATATGGAAGTCTGAGATGAATCGGCCCCTGCCGGAAACCCTGGAGTCGCGTGAAGGTGAGTCACTGGCCGTACGAATGGGCAAGGGTGCCGGGAGAAAAGTTGTTAAGTTGTTCAGGGGGATGTCTGCCAGCAAGGGGCTCGGAGCAGGGCAGGCTCGCGAGGGTGAGTATGAGGCACCGTCTGACATCGTAGCCCAGCCTCTTGGCCTGTTTGGCACCTTTGCGCTGATAGGCCAGGTGTCAGCAACCCATGGAATGGTGGATACGGCGTCGTACATAATACTCAAGTCCGCTGAGTTCTACGCCAAGAACCCTGAGTACAAGGGGCCGATAAGTAAGAAGATGCTTGGAGGATGGGAGGGCGTAGCAAACGACAAGGCTATTGAATTTATTAAAGAGAACCTTGCGCTTCATGCAGGCATAGACATGGAGCGCATGGCCCGTGAGAAGGGTGAGGAGATTCGGGAGACAGGGAAGGTGACCCCGTTCATTGACGCAGAGTTCGTGAGGAGGCTCTACGTTGCAACACAGGCAAATACCACTGGTGAGGCCACGCCCTCAACAAGGCCCACTTGGCTGCTCACAGACCCCACTGGCAGAAGCGTTAATATGCTGTTTGGCTGGGCCGTTAACCAGACATACAAAGGAACGTATGAGCAGTTCAGGGATGCTGATTACAAGAGAAGGCCGGGCAGGTTCCTGAAGTATTATTTACTGCCGCTTATGGCAGCTACAGGATCTGTTATGCTTTACGCCGCGCTCAGGGATGAGTTTGAGGAAGAGGTAATTGGGGTCAAGTCAAGGGGCGTAAGCCCGTGGTCTCACAAAGGCATGATGGATGCAATTGACCGCGTGGGTATGCTTGGCCTCGGTGGCAGTATCCTGAATCAAATTTACAACGGCGAATCAAGCAGGGCGTGGTCGTTAGAAAACCGCGTACTTGCTATTAACACGATAAAGACAGCGCTGCAGCTGGCCACTCAAACCGCCAGCACCGGAAACGTATCCTCCTATTCGTCCTTCTGGAGGCCATTAATGCAACTTGTTGGTGGTGGCGGATATCTTCAATACGCGCAGATTGCGAACCATGCGCTTGGGCTGGACAACGCTGAATCGCGCTATAGCAACAGGCTTAACGCGAGGAACGCCATTAAATCAGCTGGCATGGAGCTTGGCATGGATGTCCGGAGGGGCGGGGCAGGGTTCCTCGCAACCCCAGTGACCCCTCACATTACCGAAATGAGCATTAGCGCAATGGCAAACAGTGCGGCCAATTTCCGTAAGGCGAAGGAAAACGCCATTCAGGCAGCCATGGCAGACAGGGACATAGACCGCGATGCGGCGGAAAAATATGTACATGACCGATTTGCATCCAACCATCCGTTCAGGAGGACTTTTAAGGCAACTCCCACATCGGATGAGATGAGCCAAATTTTCAGCAGAATGTCCAGCGATATCAGGAGCGATACCGAGGAGGCAATCAGGCTGTATAACCATTACCTTAATGAGATTGGGAGGGAGTCGTTTGAAGGCAAGGACAGGTCCAGGCGGAAGAAGCCCCCATCATTTGATGAATTAATTGGGTATTCAAAACCAAGCAGGAGCCCACGGAAGAGCACTGCCGAGAAGGAGGTGGATCGCCAGATCAGGGAGGCTTTAATTGGTAAATGACTTGGAAAAATGATACAAAAATATTAATCTAACAAAGGTTGAACATGGAGGATGGCCAAGAAATGTTAAAGGTATGGGGGGTTAACGGAAGCACGTTCGGGGTGGTCTCGTTCACTGACATAGAAATGGCCCTAAAGCTTATACTCTTGATCCTGAGCATCTCTTACACGGTGCTCAAGATCATCTCCGTAACAGGAACCAAAAAATAAAATGAGCACAAAAAAAGTAGAGTCCCCATCATCCCGCAGCGGAATTCGATCAAGTGAGTTCTGGCTCTCAAGTATTACAGCGATTCTCGGAATCGTCTTGGCCAGTGGGGCCGTGGACTTGGAGTCAAGTAGCACCGTGAGCAAGATCGTGGGCGGGGCTGTGTCCATCCTCGCAGCCCTGGGTTATACCGTATCCAGATCCATCGTGAAGAAGGCTGACGCAGAGAACCAATGATTGCTGCTGCCCTCGCTGCACTAAAGGCAATCCCTCGGCTGGTTGACGCCGCCGAGAGGATTGCCGAGGGGATTTCAGCGATGAACAGGCAGCACCAGGAAGCTATAGCTAAGGCCCGAAAAGATGAAAAAGATAAGATCGTGCGCGGCTTTATTAATGCTCGCAGGAGCAGCATGTTGCGTAAGTCCGCCAAAATACAACGGGATCCAGGAGCTGCTGGCGGCACACCCAAAGGGGTCGATTGATGCAAGGGATGCATCAGACGAGAGTCGCCTGTTTCTGCAGGACCTTATGCTCTACGTGAACGAGCTTGAATACGAGTTGGAGAGGCCAAGGTGATTTTATGAAGAAAACGTTACTAGCCATTGGGCTCGTGGGGACAATGTTCCTTAACGCAGCGGAACGCTACGTGCCTGAATACCTGAATGCCATATCAGTCACTGTTCGCGCCGAGGCGGGGTATCAAAAATCAGAAGGCTCCGGCTCGCTCTTTGTACGGCGGGTGGGGGACAGCAACGCGACCTTCTGCTGGAGTGCTGGCCACGTCGTGGAGCACTTGCGCCGAGTCGAGGAGAGGATTGTCGCGGGGAAGCCCGTGAAAAAAGTCGTCTTCGAGAATCCAAAGTTGGTACGCGAATTGCGCAATGCTGATGGCCGACGCACTGGGGAGGTTGTTGTCGATGCCAAAATAATTCGGTACTCACCGGCCAATAAACACGACCTCGTGCTCATGCAAATTATCAGCGAGGATTTTAAGGCGGGGGCTAGCATCGAGTTTCTGCCTAAAGGTGCTCCCCTGAAGCGCATTGGCGAGCGGGTGCATCATTGCGGTTCGTTCCTCGGAGGCAACGGCTCCAACTCGTACTCGGATGGAGTCCTCTCAGCGCACGGCAGAATTTTATTCAAGGTGCCGTTCTGCCAGACCACTGCGCCAGCCTACCCCGGCTCGTCCGGCGGTATAATGGCTGATGACGACGGCAAGTACATCGGGATGCTGGTTCGTGGCGCAGGCTCTGACTACAACCTCAGCGTGCCGGTAGCTCGTATGTGGCGATGGGCGGAAGAGAACGGCGTGGAGTGGGCGATGGATACAACCCTCAAGATTTCGCAGGCAGACATCGACAAGCTGCCGATTGAGGGGCCAGCAGCAAGTGCGTCGAGCGGGAGTGGCGAACACAAGTCGTACCCATTCCTCATCAAGCGGACGGGCTTTGAAAAGAAGTGAAGATACTGCCTACATGGAGTGCGCTTTGGCACACGATTTACTTGGCCCTATTCGTGGGTTCACTGCTCACGAATGTGGTCGCGTTGTGGGGTTGGTATATCTGCAATTCTAAATGGGATGAAATTCTCGACACGGCCAAATTTAACGACTTGGACGGCGATGGGGTAAGCAACGTAATCATAATTTACAAGTAGCCAAGGGAAACAGCAGCCATGAATAGGCGCGTGCTAACGCGGGACATAAAGAGTGACCATCCTGTGGGCCAAGTGGGGGCCGATCAGGTGCAACTCTATGCGCAGGACGGGAAGTTATACGCTCAACTCTCGTCCAATGACGCCGTGTTAGTGGCCGACCTTTCGGTCGGTAGCGTCCCTGTCGGTGCAGTGAATGCTTACGCGGGTAGCAGCACCGCGCCGACAGGGTGGCTGTTGTGCTCAGGTGACGCCCTTCCCAACGGGACAGGAACCGTGCAGGGGCAGACAGCAGATTTCAGCGCACTCTACTCGCTCGTCTCCACTACTTACGGAACGGCTGGAACCCTGCCAGATCTGACAGGCCGAGTGATTGCACAGGAGGACACCGCTTCTAGCTATGACCGAGGGGTTGCCAGTGGTGCCGCCGCCGTCAGCTTGGCTGCTGCTAACATTCCAGAGCACACCCACACGGCCTCACTCGACAGTGGCTCAGTCACTGTGAGCCAGTCCACGTCCGATGAGGTCTGGATGAGGGCGTGCTACGACGATGGCGATTCCTTCCAAAGCAAGGGGTACAAATTTCTTTCAAGGGCAACAACGTGCGGCAATAGCGCAACGAACTCCGACCTCATTGCTGCATCCGCCGAAAACTCACTGGCTGATCTCCTGTCCGGCAGCATTGGGACAGGGGTGACGGTTGGTAATGCGCTTGGGGACGGCAGCGGCGGCGTGAACGATGTGGATGTGCGCCAGCCGACGCTGTACATGAACTACATAATTAAATTCTAATGGCTATCGTAGACAGGGGCAGGGTTACAGACGCGATTACCTCGCTTGAGGGCGGCATGGACAGCGGGCGTTCGCCGTCGCTCATCGAGAAGAATCAAGTGTTCTACGCGCAGAATGTCACCTTCCGTGGCGGCTTTGCGAGGACGAGGGCTGGCTTCAGGCGGGCCAAGTTAAATTCCTCCGCAGCGGCCACCGCGTTGAAGGACGATAAATTTCAGGGATCGCATTATTACCAGCATAGTGACGGCAGCGGGAGCATGATCGCTGTGGCGGGGGGCAACGTGTACAAGATCAGTGCAAACGGCTCCAACTGGGATGTCACCGACATCACCAACTCCGTCACTCTCAGCAGCACCGTCAGCCGAGTTCACTTCCTGCAAGCTGAGAACTATTTAATTATTCAGGACGGCAGCAATCGGGCGTGGATATGGGACGGCTCAGGAGGGGCCACCGCCAGCGATGCTTCAACTAAGCAGGTTCCTGTCGGCACGGCAATGGCCTACGGCAACGGCAGAATCTGGGTGGCTAACGGCAGGACGCTAACGGCTGGGGATATACTAAACCTAGTTACTGGTGAGGCAGGGACAGCCTCAATCCTCACGTTTACTGAGAACGACTACCTCGCAGGGGGAGGGTCATTTACTGTCCCAGTCGGAACCAGCGACATCACCTCGCTGGAGTTCATCTCAGCACCCAACACAGCACTGGGCCACGGTGAGTTGATCGTGTTCACTGCCGATGCGGTGACGAGCGTGCGCGTTCCCGTGGATCGCAACGACTGGTTCGCGCTGCAAGACCCGATCCAGAAGGTAATCCTAATTAACAACGGCGCGGTGGGCGATCACACGGTGGAGCACGTATCTGGCGACCTGTACTTCCGCAGCCGTGACGGCATCCGCAGCCTGATTATGGCTGTGCGGGATCAATCACAATACGGCAACACGCCCATCAGCCGCGAGATGGCCCGCATCTTGAAGTACGATAATCCGACCTACTTTGCGGAGACATCATCAGTGCTGTTCAACAACCGCTACCTATGCACTGCGCTGCCCGTCAATGACGAGTCTCGCGGCGTGGCCTACAAGGGGTTGGTTGCGTTGGACTACGATCTGGTTGGTGGCCTCAAGGGCAAGCTGCCGATGGCCTACGACGGCTTTTGGTCACTGGACGTGACGCGCAACAGCAGCGATTACACCCTGCAATTTCTCCAGCTTGCCGTGGGCAACTTCAGCGGCACTGAGCGTTGCTTTGCTATGGTGCGCAACGAGTCGATGGACACAGAGATGTGGGAACTCCGGCTGGACACCGATGAGATTTTCGACGTTGACCTCGACTCCAGCGGCAACGCCCTGAACCAAAAGATCACCGCCCAAATCGAGACGCCGAGCTTTAACTTTGGGACGCCGGGGTCAGCGAAAGAGTTGGAGTCTGCTGACATCTGGATGGACGAGCTAACGGGCGGGACGATCTCTTTTGACGTGGACTTTCACCCCGACCAGTACCCCTGCTGGATCGACTGGCAAAATTGGGACGTGATAGCAGAGTACACCGCCTCATCCTGCGAGTCATTTGTGGACGCTCAGGTTCAGTACCGGCCAAGGATGAGGATTGGGCGACCCATCGACGATGCCGAGCCTGCCGTGGACAAGAGATTCAACATGGGGTGGGAATTTGCGGCACGGATAAAGTGGAAGGGGCAGGGGCGTTTGAAACTGCTCCGACTTAATGCTAGAACAATACAAGAGGAGCCGTATGCGGACGTGCTCATCGACGGAGCAAGCAAGGTGATAGCGTGCGACTGCCTGTCAGGCGTGTCCTCGGCAACAAATAAATAAACATCATGCCAGATTGCAGCAACCTAACCAACTCGACAAACGTGACCCTCACCACCGGCACGTTTCCGTCCGACTTTTGCCATTCAACAATGGCGACCACTTACGCCCAGTTTTTCGATAGCTCGATAACCACGGCCTCAGCAGTTGGGGCGACGTTTGTGACAACGGACGACACCCCTGCCTCATCCAATCAAGACAAAATCTGGCTGAAGCAAGGGGAACCGGCGGACAATTGTATGCCGAAGGGGTGGTACATTTACGACTCCAACATGAGCACCAGCGACAAGTGGCGCAACTTCATGTCCACGCCAGCGGGGTCGATGACCATGTTCGGAGGAGCGGCCTCTGTCCTTCCAGAAGGCTGGCTGCTTTGCGACGGCTCTGCCTACTCGACCACCTCTCACCCTGAGTACGAGGACTTGTATGCGGTCATCGCCAATACCTACGGTGGGACGGACGGCACCGACTTTCAAGTTCCAAACCTAAAGGGCCGCATGGCGGTTGGCCTTGACTCAACCCAGACTGAGTTTGACGCAATGGGGGAGACGGGCGGCAGTAAGACGCATACGCTCACAGAGTCGGAACTTCCGTCGCATACCCACGACATCTCTCTCTATCAAAACGGGAACGAGTCAACGAACACAGCATGGTTCGGAGGCCAAGCCACTGGGTCAGGGACTGCGACTACAGACGGCGGAAGCGGCAGCGGCTCGGCGCACCAGAATATGCCCCCCTATGTCGTTGTGAATTACATTATTAAGTATTAAATGAAACTCACGTTGGGAGACATCAAGGGGCCGATCAGCAAGGTGCTTGGCATGGCCAGCACTGACAGCCGCGTGGTCGATTACATTAACGAGGCGCAGCAACGCCTCATGCACCAAGGCTCATGGGCCGGAACCTATGCCCGATACCGAATCACCACGGATGACGGGATGATAACATGGCCTCGACAGCTTCAAACCATTGAGGCAGTCGCCATAGATGACAAGCCGGGGACAGTTCGCAACAGGTGGTTTGAGTTTCTTGAGACTGGCCCCGGCGTCCTCGACTCCAACGACTCGATAGGTGGCCAGCTAATTGACCAAGACGTTGCGTGCTCGTTCTCTGACATCTCCGGCACTGGGAAAAGGATTCGCGTCTACACGGACTCACTCACGGCGTCGGTTGACACTGGGACAAAGGTTCTCCTTCAGGGGTACGACGACAATGGCAACTGGATACGGACGCAGGACGGATCAAATTATGTGGACGGCGAGTATGTCACCATGACGGAAAGTTACGCCGAGACGACGAACAATTTCAGCAGCCTCAGCGGCGTGCAGAAGCCGGACACCAAGGGGAATGTCACGCTGAAGGAATACAACGTCTCCGCTGACAGTGTTCGCACGATTGCCGAATACGAGCCACTGGAGAATTTGCCAACCTACCGGCGAAGCATGATTCCCAGCATCACCACAAGTGCCACCGTTACCATCACCGGCAAGCTGCGTTTCATCCCTGCGGAGAATGACATCGACTGGCTGCTCATCAGCAGTCAGCCCGCCCTGAAACTGATGGTCATGGCCATCCGCAAGGAGGAAAACAACATCATGGACGAGGCTATGGTTTACGAGGCTAAAGCCGTGAAGACGCTACAGGATCAACTCATGCACCATCTCGGTGATGGCGCGGTATTCGTTCCTCGCATCGAGGGAGCGGAGACTTGGGGCGGCGGGGTCGTCAACATGAACTAGGACTAAATAAATGATGACAGAAAAACAACGCAAGCAGGCATACGGTGGCCGTGTCCAAGTGCCGGACTTTACCCGCAAAGACTTAGGAGATGCGGTTGGCCGAGCTATCACATCAGGCAAGGACTACCTCTCGCAAGCCGCCGACCTCGGCAGGGGTATAACCGAGGCGCAGCAGGACATCTTGGAAGGGATCATGTCCCGCGTCCCCGGCTTGGACGAGTTGAGGGCGGGCGTCCCAACGGCCATAAGCTCAATGGTCAAAGGCGAAATCCCGCAGCAAGTGGCCGATCAGATTTCCCGCTCGATGGCTGGGGTCGGCCTGATGGGCGGGCTAGGCAAGGGCAGTGGCGCACTGAAAAACCTGACCGCCCAGAAGCTGGGAGTCAGTTCTCTGGGACTCATTCAGCAGGGCATTTCGGCCGCTCAAGGATGGCTGAACACATCCTCGCAGTTCATGGCGAGGCCGTTTGATATTGCTCAATCATTTATTCCCACGAGCCAGCAATTCCATGCTGCGGACACTGCCGAGCGTGATAGCGCGTTCAATGTTGCATTGGCCCAAGCGGAACAGGTGGCTGCGCCTGATCCGTATGCTGCCGCGAATGAGCAGATGCGACTGCTACAAGCAGGCAGGAGCCAAGCGTTGTCCATGATGCCCATGTCTGCCAACGGCCCTGTCCGATCATGGCAGCAAGGACTCAGCGGCCTCGCCAGTCGGTCTGCCGGTGCGGACTTGGGCGGGATGGCAGGCAGGCGGTACGGGTACGGTGACAGGCTGGGAGCACCAACGGGGTACACTGGCAGCCCAGTCTCGTTCTCAAACTTTTAACCAAAAAAAATATGGCCATCGGAAGATTCACAGCGAACACGCCTTGGGCGCAAAAGGTAGACCCAGTATCTGCATTTACTCAGGGAGCAAAGCTCGGTGCCGAGCAGGCAGCCACCCAGACATCACTTCTGGCGAAGCAACAGCAGATGCAGCAGGCACAGCAGGCTTTCCCCGCCGAGCAGCGGGCAAGGAACTTGGCGAACCAGAAAGCCATGCTCGACATGGCGATGGCCAATGAGCAGCGCGAGGCGCGGCTTGATGCGCTGGAGCTTGGGAATCAGGCGACTGCGCAGAACTTGGTGCTTCGTCGGGAGGAACATGACCTTAACCGGATCACCTCTGAGCTTAATTGGAAGAAGTCAGAAAACGAAATCGCCATTCAGGGGATGAAGATTGCAGATGATGTGGAGTACGAGGATCAGCGCGGGTTATTGCAGTCCTTTGTGGCTGATTTAAATGTGAAGTCGCGTGACCCGATGGCGAATCCTATCGACATTCAGAGTCTCCCCCTGCCCAGCAGCCTTACAAACACCAAGGCCAGAGCAGAGGCTATTCAGGCGCAGACAGACGCAGCCAGTGCGGCGGCTAAGTCCCTGTTCAGCAGGGCGAGGATCAGCGAGGAGAACAATATAGTCGGGCTTATTGATTTTGGGCTTTCCCACAACGAGATGCAAAACCCTGAGTCCATCCAGCGGGCAAGGACACGAAGGAACGTGTCCCATTTGCGCGCCCTTGCCGGTAAGTACGGGCTAGATTTAAGTCCAACAAATAATGAATTGGCCAAGGCTCTCAATCCTGACGGCCTTGAGGTTGGAGAAAGCTACTACAACAAGTACCTCAACCAAAGTGGCGACTTGGATGTGGCCTCTGTGGAGGGGGCTATTCAGTCTTGGAAGGCCAGCAAGCCTGTTCCCGCAGGGTTCACCGAGGAGGTCGTTAGGCGGGGCGACGCTATTTTCAAGCTGAACGTGCCGAAGCTCAATGAAAGGGCCGCAGTCGCTGCGGGGCAGGCTTTTCTCGAAAATTACAATGATGGCAAACTTGTTTTTGAAAACAGCCTACCCAAAAAGCCAGACAAAAACGCGAAGGAGGATGTGTGGAATAAATACGCAAAAGAGTTGCGCCATCACAATGAAGAACTAGCAGCCCGCCTTGAATACGAGAAACTAAAGGCACTTTATGGCGCAAGGTCGTTTAGTAACGCCAGAGATGCGGCGGATGCGCTCCCTCCAAACACCGATTACCTACTCAAGAAAGGAGGAGGGCAACGAGGGGAAGTTAAGCGGACACCCCCCGCGCCCCGCCCCCAATAGCCCATTATGTCACAATTAAGCACTGATCCTGTTAAGGCAGAGGAGAATAAGTTTTCTTCCGACCCGTTTGGCGGACTCCTAAAGCAAGACCCAGATTATTTAGGCAGTCAAACAGTTGCCCCAATGGCTACCAGAAGTGGGTACGACCCATTCAGTAGGCTTGACGCGCTCAAGAAGGAGTATGAGAGGCGCGAGGAGGAGAGGGATGCAGAGGCGGAGAGGCTGAGTAATGCTCCGAAGAAGTGGCATGATCCGTTTGTGAGCGGTGCTCATACGCTGGCGGCTGGCTCAATCAATGCCCTTGGTATGTTTGTTGATATATTTGGGGATGACTGGGCCAACAGTATGTATGACTACGCTGGCCAAATCCGCAAGGACGGGAATGTTATTCGTATGCGCAGGCCCAGTGGAGTAATGGGTGTTGCTTCTGATGTAATCGAAGGAGGTATGTCGCTCATCCCCACGGTGGCGGCTGGCGTGGGTACTCTTGCGGTAACAAAAAATCCTGCGGCTGCATTCAGAACAATGGTCGGCGTGTCTGGTGCTCAGTCGGCTGGCTCGGCTTTTGGTGAGCATGAGGAGGGTTACTTTGGGCAGCTACGGAGCGACCCGCTGAACAGGGATTTGCCAGATTCTGTTGTGCGTGAGATGGCTAGGCAGAGAGCCTATCTGCCTGCCGTCATCAGCGGAATGACGACCGCTATCATAACAAGATATGTCAATTTGTTTGGGTCGAAGGGCATTGAGCAGCCACTAAATTCTGCTGCTCTTTCCGAGATCATCAAGGGGTCGTCCACCGACGTGGCCAAGAAGTGGGGAGCAGGATTTTTCTCTGAGTTTTTCGAGGAAAGCTCAGATGAAATGGCGCAGGCAATCATCTCCAACCTGTCCTCAAAGTCCAGACCAGCGGACAAGGAGAACTTTGAGCAATGGCTCAAGGAGTCCATCTCCGGCAGCTTGTACGCAGGGGCTATCGGCGGTTTCTGGGGCGGCAAAATGGGGGCAGCCAATGCCGTGCTGGAGTTAAGGGAGAAGAGAAAGAAAGTAGAAGTAGCCAAGGAGTCCGCAGCCCCTGAGTCGGCAATGGCGATTGAGGAGTATCTGGAAACGGCCACTGCACCGGATGTTGCCACTGCACCGGATGTTGCCACTGCGCCGGATGTTGCCACTGCACCGGATGTTGCCACTGCACCGGATGTTGCCACTGAACAGGAGGCTACCACTGAACAGGAGGCTACCACTGAAC
>TARA_R100000808_G_scaffold4154_2_pt1 | contig 20224 bp, 15 predicted proteins | sample TARA_R100000808 | Tara Oceans TARA_R100000808 (sample SAMEA2622852) | marine metagenome | biome: marine biome (ENVO:00000447); feature: marine epipelagic mixed layer (ENVO:xxxxxxxxx); material: "saline water (ENVO:00002010), including plankton (ENVO:xxxxxxxx)" | depth 140 m | reverse complement strand
CTCAAAATAATGAGGGTTGTAAGGTCTACCATAATAAAAATCGGCCCCGCCTCGATCAAAGGGCCCACCGTGTCTTCTATAATCATCCATTTTTTTATTCCTTTCAACTGAAAGGTATAAGAATGTATGGGAGAGGTCAAGTAAAAAAAAGAGGGAAGGTTGCCACGTCCCTTCCCTCGAGTTTTTTATGAGGTTGTTATAACTTCATCAGTTTACGAGACTGTATGGGAGATGTCAAGCATTCATTTTTTATTTTCGTTTAAAAATTGAGGACCCAAATCTTCTAGTTCCCCTTTTAAATACGCTTGATAAATTTTAAACATAATTCGTAGTTGACCCGAAATTGTGCGTTCTTGATCTTGCGAGTAAAATTTCAATTCGTTGTAAACTTCTATTGGAACGAGTACACTTTTCCATTTCGTAGTATCCATCCTGAATCTCCTATATATATCTGGGATATTATAAGATTAAAATGGGTAATACAATAAAAAAAATGCTCTGTAAAAAAGATACAGAGCAAGTTTGGAGGTAATTTGAGCAAAAACGGGTCAAAATGTTATTTAGCTTCGCCCCAACTTGGTCCGACCTCCACGTCACACAAGCTAGGCACGGTTAATTGTATCGCATCTTCCATGATTCGTGCAACCTTTTTTGCAGCCTCTAAATCTTTAACCGATATAGCGATCTCATCGTGAATTTGAATTAACGGTAACAACCCCGCGTTATAAATATCAACCATACTCTTTTTAGTCTGATCGGCAGCGGAAGCTTGAATTAGTCTATTTAAAGCTTTGTATGTGAAAGCACGTTTTAAACGGGTAGTTTTCCCGTATTTTTGAATGGCTTCCTCGAAAGGCAAAGCTTTATTCATCTCAAATTTATCGGGCTCAAATAAATTAAATCTACATTTTCTACCTAAAATAGAATGAACTATTCCAGAACTATCTCTCTCATTTAAATGATTCATCACGCCTATCATCAAACCTTTTACGAAAGGCACTCTTTCGTGATATTGTTTTATCAAATCTTTTGATTCATCTATCGAAATTCCTAACTGATCGGAAAGTTTGTTAACGCCCATCCCGTACATCATGCCGAGGTTTATAGTTTTAGCCTGTTTTCTCGGAATATCGGCTAATTTTGAAACTAAAGTGTGAAAGTCTGTGTTAGGATCATTTTGATATGCTGTTACAAATTCCGAGGCCCCTTTTAAAGGATTTTTTCGCATTTCGCCAAAGACGTGGGCGTAATGAACCAGGATTCGCGGTTCCTGCTGCGAAAAATCAATTGAAGCCCACTGTTCTCCCTCATCTGGCAGGAATAAAGAACGAATCATCGGCCCTAATTCTGGATCGCGGGCCGGGATTTGTTGTAAGTTAGGGTTATTCATAGATATTCTACCTGACACGGTTCCTCCGTTATCAGATCGAATTTGATTTATGTGACTGTGAATCCTTCCATCAGATCGGCAGTGCTTCAAAATACTGTTAATAAAAGTTCCAGAAGTTTTATTAAGATTACGGGCTTCTACGATCAACTTTGATAATTCAAAGGAGCTTTCTTCCAAAAAAGATTTTGTGAAGGACGGCTGACCCTTATCGGTTTTTTCGTATGGCAGGGCCGCTTCATCAAAAGCCTTTGCTATAGACTGTGCAGCCCAGATCTCAACGTCAAATCCTACTATGCTGCGTATTTTTTTTAAAACCTCTTTTTCTCTTTTTAAGAGCGTATTTCTTGTTCTTTCTGCTCGGTCTGTGTCGATACGGACACCTCGCCAAGTCATGTCTATCAAACAAGGTAACAGTTCTAGTTCTAGATTGGCTATTTTATCCAAGCCTTCTTTTTTAATCTGCACTTGAAAAAACTTCCAAAGATCTAAAGTCAGGCGGGCATCATCGGTAGCATAAGGTCCGACAAACATTGCGGGCATTTTCCACATTTCAGATTTTGGATCTATTCCAAAAGCCGCCGCGGCCTCGTTTAATTCTTGTTCCGATTTAGTTTTTTCTAAATAATGATAGGCAAGTGAATTCAGACTGTAGCTAAATCTATTTTCGTCTAAAAGCGACGCAATTATCATAGTGTCGATTAATCGTCCGTTTAGCTTAAAGCCCATGCGCCTGATCCATCCCGCATCATATTGTGCGTTGTGCATAATCTTATCCGCGGGACACTCGAATACTTTCTTGAGCCAACGGTTGACTATTTTCTCGTCAAGATTGCCGCCGCCAAGATGACGGATAGGGATGTAATTAGACCAATCTTCTGTAGCAATCGCGTATCCGATAACTTCGCCATCTGCAACGGCCCATCCTGGTCCATTTATTTTTAAGTTAGGGTCCCGTGTTTCAACGTCGATAGCGATTTGCTTGCAGGATGTAAGGTCGGGTAAATGATCTGGTGGAACCCACTCACTCTTTGGAGCAAGTATTGTTAATTGTAGGGCCATTACTTTTCTCCGCCCAGCGCAGCGTAACCCGCAATATCTACCCAACCGTCCATGTGATTGGACTTCATTAATCTAGCACACTTTATTAATATCATACAAATAGCAACTTGTTCTGCGTTAATTTTGGTCTGTAGAAAGACAGACCAAAGATCGGCTATGTCTTGAAAGTTTTCTTTAGCGTCGCCGTAGTCCTTGGCTCGGTCACCGTTAATTAGAGTTTCGGCTTGCCGCAATATTTCATCACGTTTCATAAATTATAACTCCTTGTAATGTCCTGAGGTTCCACTATATAGAGATTTTTTCGGCATCGGGTTATGCCAACGTAAAACAAACGATGCGTGTCATCAGTGTTAATTTGAAAACTTCGCTCCGCGGCACTCGACAAATCGGTGTAAAGCACAACATTGTCGGCCTCCCCGCCTTTTGACCCGTGGATCGTGGAAATGGAAATTCGGGTCGTTGCATTAAATTTTTCTCCGCGCCGCAGCAAAGCAATAATGTAAGCTCGTTCTACGTCTGGCAGCTTATCGAGCGCAACGTGCCAAATTTCTGTAAGATTTCTTAATAATCCAAAAGTTTGGGTAAGTTCGTCAAAAGTAATGGTTGCATCATCGTCTAATCCGGTTAGTTTTTTAAAGCCTCGTTTAACACCAACTCCTATAGACATATAATGATACATTATCCGTGCCTCTGTGCCTGTAATGCTGCGCCCTTTTCTCAAATCTTCCCAAGCATTCACGGCTACAGATATTTTTTCACTTATAGAGCGGGCTCCACGATATTCGTATAAATATCCGTTTGATTTTAGAAATTCTTTTGCGTCGGAAAGCTGATAGCCCGCTTGTGCTAGAATTAACCACGTATCCTCCGACAGATCTAATTGTTCTATTCCCCAAATGCGGTTTACAGACCCAACTTCTTTTTTTGGTTCATATCGCTTGTGATGTCGTATTTTTATGCGGGCAGCAACTGTTTCTGCTAGCTGGTGTACGCTAGATGGAATGCGAAAAGATTGGGACAAGGTTTCTGAGGGTCCGTCCATAGAAATAAACTTCTGCACGTCGGCCCCTGCCCACCTGTAAATAGCTTGATCATCGTCGCCCGCACAATACATTTTGTCAGACTTGGTTTCTAAAATTTCTGCGATGTCCCATTGCAGGGGAGATAAATCTTGCGCTTCATCAAGAAAACATAACTTAAAGGAAGGGCAGTATGCGTTGTCCTGTACAAAAGTCTCTAGCATATCTGTAAAGTCGAAAAGCCCATTTGCTTTTTTATATTTTTTTAATCCGTTACCAACATAATTTACCATCGCCCAAGTTTCTGTAAGATAACTTTGATTGTACTGTTCTAATAAAGTTACCTTCCGTAAACGGGCCAGATTAATTAAACCTAGTATAGGATCGTTTATTTTAACCATGTGAGTTAAATCTTCGTCATCAGCCCGCTCCATTCGAAAGGAAATGCCGAGTTTTTCGGAAAGCTCTTTATAGTTAGAATTTTGCATGATCTGTTCTGGTCGAATGTCCGAAGATGTTAATGCCAAAGAATGTAAAGTTCTAAAATAATAAAGCTCTTTATCGGGATCTAAATGAAATCTTTTACACGCACGTTCTTTGGCTTCCGTAGCCGCTTTTTTAGTAAAAGCTAAAAACGCAATCTGGTTAGAAGAAATACCCGCGGCGAGAGCTTTATCAACCATGTTAAGGAGGGTTGTTGTTTTTCCCGTTCCAGGGGGACCGAAAATTCTAAACATTTTAAAAAGGAACCTTTTTTTCGTCTCCAAATTCTGGAGTTCTTACGTCCACAAACGCCGCTTCAAAGGCTGGTATCTTCCAGACGCGCACAGACCGACCTTTAATTTTTAAAACAACACTTTGACCGTTAATATCGCGTAATCTTTGCGCCACTTTGTGGGATTTTAATTCAAAAAATCTGTTCTTCTTTAAATGAGCTTCAAAATCTTTAAGACGAAAGTAAGTCACACCCTCCTCTTCATCTGTGTAGGGCTTGCGAAGAAGTATCTCTTCTCGATCTTGCGCTTGTTGAAGATGACGACAGAACTCCTCTAGAAAATCGTAGAATTGACCGGAAATACTGGCGTCTTCGGCTACTTCCATAATGGCACTTTCGTTTTCGCGCATCTCCATCATTAAAACACCAATCCGACTTTCCCAAGATGCTTTTGCAACGGACCGTGGCATGATATTGAGTTGTTCCATACAACTCTTTTGAAACGCGGGTTGTGACATAAGACCTTCGGTATCTAGCTCTAGCGGCTCGCCGTTCACGTCCAGAAACCAGACGGGCGGAGTAGAGTTGTATTTGCGGAGGTTTGCTATCGGTACACCCGCAACCGCTGCACCTACCCCAAATTTCATTGTCCGGCAGAGGTCTTTGTTGCAGTGTGCATTTATCGGCGCGTCATTGCACTTATAGGCATAGTCCTTACGCTGAACCTGTTTAGCTACGATATTGACTTCATTTAGAGGTAGCGGTGGTTCAAAATATTCCATGTTATATTTTAATATTTCGTTTTCCCAACTGTCTGGAAACGCTTTGCGTAGATAAACACCTACGTTGAATAAACCATTATTTCGTCCACCTTCAGATATTTTCATCTTTGCCAAGATCTTGAGACACGGCGGTCCGCCCTTAAAGTCTGATATATTAGCGGTGCTTTCGACTTGTATCTTTATAATCTGCTCTAAAGTCTGCTTGTGCGCCTCGTACAGTTCGATAAACTCTTCTAGGGTTGCAGAGGTCCCATCATCCAGAAAGGCATACCGTAACCCGTCCTCTGCGTTGTAGTATGGTAAGTTAAGAAAGTTTCCGACGTCTCCTCGATCCAGATGCAGCTTTACTTGCTTTGGGAAGATTTCACTGTCCCCATAGCCAAGTGCCGCAGAAATACTTTGTAGCGACTTCTGCATATCTCTTGCCTCGACCCATTCGGATGAAAAAAGAAAGCAGTGTGCCCCACCTGATTTTGATCGACACACGATCAAAGGTAATTTTAAACGCCTAATCTTCTCAATAAGGAGCTTGTGATCGAGCGGGTACTGGTCAATGTCTATGCATCCCCAGACGCATTTGTTTTCAGAATTAATAGGGATAATGCCGACTGAACTGCCTTTACCAGAAAGATGGCCCTCCCAGAGTTTATTGGTCCGTGGTTCACGAACTATGGCCGCTTTGCCCGTATTTTTTCCATTCAGGGCTTTCCGCTCAACTGTATAGGTGCCATATGCTTCTTGTAGACCATCAAAGATAGTCATAAATTTGGTGACTGACATGGGAAACTCCAACGGGATGGGGCGGCTAATTACCGCCCCGATTAAAAACTAGAACGGTACTTCGTCACTAGATTTTCTATCCTCGTCGTGTTCGTGTTTAACCACAACATCGCCCGATTTTATACTGTGGGCAAAAGCTTTTGCTCGACTATATAAGTCTGAAGATGTTACAGGCCCGCTGCGAGACATTTCCCAGCCGTGCCAACTGCCTTTTGAGTTTTCTTCACTTACCGTCTTTAATTTATATATCATGCCGTAGCGTGGCGGTGTAAAGGGTCCGTTTTTGCCCTGTATGATGGCACTTGACATCATTGAGTTCCACTTTCTACTTTTTTTCAACTGCGTAGATTTCATAGCAATTAACGCCTGATCACAAGAGCCATCTTTACCGATAATCATAACGTAGTGTTGGTGAGTCTCTTCGATGTATTCGCCTGACCCATCCTTTAGGTAATCCTTGTTATCATCACGATCTCTTTCGGTTTCTGGGCAATCGCTTCGATTTTTATAAATCGCGCTCGGAGCCCCTGATCCACTGCCTCTAGGTGACCACTGGATGTATACCCGCTCATAATGACAAGGTAAAACGTCTATACCTTCCCTTCCTTTGTAGACCTCATCAGTAACAGTATTTACGAGGTCACCACGTTTAGCGTTTTCAAGTTCGTCAAGTTTTGGATCTAACCCCGACAATACTTTAATAAACGGAAGGGCCAGATCCTCCTGCCCCAAATTCGAAACTCCCGCCCCAGCGTCGATTTCCATAAAGGAAACGTCATTCGAAAGTTCTGTAGTCTTTTCTTTTTTTGCGACCGTACTAGCCATTATTTATCTCCTTTAATTACAGCACGTTGTCCAACATATACGTCAAAAATCTCGGAAGGGCCTGTTTCTTCGCCCTTTTCAATTCGCTCTTTGACCCAAGCTTTAAGTGTACTCGGATGTACACTTTCCTGTTGTGTTACAGGCACTTTATTTTTTATAGCCAAAGCTTTAAAATCGTAGGCTTGTCTGTCCTCTCCCATTCCAAAACTACAGCTAATTACGTTTTTGACCAAATCGCCGTAGCCGTTTTCTCTCAGCCACGCGTGTGCGCTCGGTCTTTGTTCGACTAGAATTGAAACACCGTATATATTTTTGATTTCAACTTTAGAACCGTTTTGTAAAGTAAAGGCCTTTAAATTTGCTTCACCCATCGCAGCGGGTAAATCTTCGTCTGTTAATTTCAAAAGGTTACGTTTTGCAGCTTTTAGATCACGTTCGAGATCAGCTATGTATTTCTGCTCATCTTCAATTTTTTCTGCAATCTGTGCAACATTTTTTAAGTCGTCTTGCACCACTTCTTGGACTTTTGGAGAAATCGTTTTTCCGAACTCCTTCTCCATTTCAAACAATAAATCGTTCATCGTTGTTCCTTTGTCGTTGTTAAAAGCTTTTTTTATAAGCTTGACTAGTCTTATATGTTCTTATATACCGTGTGTCAAGCAAAAAGGAATTAAAAAAATGTACGAGTTTAAGACCACCCCCTTTTCTCATCAGAAAAAAACTTTAGATAAGTCTTGGAAAGACACGTTTCATGCACTTTTTATGGAAATGGGAACGGGAAAAACTAAAGTAATTATAGATAATTTAGCAAAACTTTTTGAAACAAATGAAATTAATTCTGTACTGATTCTTGCCCCCAAAGGTGTTTATGACAATTGGGTGCGGGGCGAAATACCTCTCCATTTGCCAGATCGAATCAAACGAAAAATAGTAAGATGGCGTCCTACTCACTCTCAAGCCTTCGCAAAAGAACTAGAAGACTTAATCTTTGATAAATTTGAAGGATTAAAAATTTTAGTAATGAATATTGAAGCGTTGTCCACGGCCCGTGGTCCAAAGACCGCGGGCAGTTTTTTAATACATAATCCAGATAATATGATCGTTGTAGATGAAAGCACTACAATTAAAAATCGAAAAGCTACTCGAACTAAAAATCTTATGGTTTTAAAGAAATATTCTAGATACAGACGAGTTCTGACCGGGAGCCCTGTAACTAAAAGTCCCATGGATTTATTTAGTCAATGTATGTTTTTGTCGGAAGAGGCTTTAGGGTTTAGCAGCTATTATGCCTTTCAAAACAGGTATGCCGTTGTACAACAACGAGTTATGGGTGCGCGTTCTTTTCAAGAAATTGTAAATTATCGTCGTTTAGATGAGTTATCTGGACGTTTAGATCAATTTAGTACGCGTATTTTAAAAGAGGACTGCCTTGATTTACCAGACAAGTTATACATTAGACGAGAGGTTGAGCTTACAAGAGAGCAGAAGAAAACTTACGAACAGATGAGAACGCTTGCTTTAGCGGAATTAGAAAGTGGGGAATTAGCTACAACGGCTAGTGTTTTGACCCAGATTATGCGTTTGCAACAAATCTGTTGTGGTCATTTTACGCCCGACGTGGGTGAAATTAAACTTTTAGAGAATAACCGTCTGAATGAACTTATGGACATTTTGGACGAGGTACAGGGAAAAGCTATTATTTGGGCATCATATACCCACGATATTCAACGAATAGCTTCTGCCCTGCGCGACCACTTTGGGCCCGAAGTGGTCGCACTTTATTACGGTGGAACCAAGCAAGAGGACCGGCAGGAAATAGTTAATACGTTTCAAGACAAAAATTCTGCTTTACGTTTTTTTGTGGCTCAACCAAAAACAGGAGGATACGGCATTACTTTAACGGCAGCTAATACAGTGATTTATTACAGTAATAGTTATGATCTGGAAACTCGTTTGCAGAGCGAAGATAGGGCCCATCGGATAGGTCAAAAAAACCCTGTAACATATGTTGATTTAGTTTCTCCAAATACTATTGATGAGAAAGTTCTCGAAGCTTTAAAAGCTAAAGTTAACTTAGCTGACGCTGTATTGGGAGAAAATGCTAGGGAGTGGTTTAGATGAATATTTTTCGTACAAACTAGTTCTTGTAGAAGGGGTAAGGAGAGGCTCCTGCGCTGATTTATCTTCATCTATAACCATTTCATTTATAATTCGTTGTTGAGATGGCGCGGCTAAACTTAAATCTGATCGGTTTATGTTTTTAGGTTTTGTGTCTTCCATAACTGTTTTAGAACTAAAAAGCACGGGAGGGGCTTGGTCCGTTAAAATTTCTTCTTCAAGCACGGGAGGGGCTTGGTCTTCGTTTACTAACGGGGCTTGGCTAAAAACCATGGGTGACGATCTATTTTCTGTTGAAAAAACATCTAAATTTGCAAACTTAGCTAAGTAATCAGATAAATATGTTCCGCGTTGGGGATTTTTTTTATTATCACTAGGGTTGTATTCGCCTCCAGTAGTTAAAAATTTAAGGAGTCCCACATTTCCGCCTAAATGAGCCACGGCATACATACCGCTTAAAGTAACCGGAGTTCCGTTAATTTTGGTGCCAATAAATCTTTCTAAATTGTTTCTTTCAATAAATCTTTTAGTTTGATTTTTGTACCAATTTAAAAATTCCATTTGAACTCTAGGGCTCTTTTTATAATTTTCAAAAGAAACATCGGAACCCGTTGCTTTTTTAAACTCTTCATATGTTTCAGGCATAGCTTGAGGAAGACCTGCTGCGCCAGTGTCTTTGTTAACTGCGCCAGGTCTATTAGAACTTTCGCCAAAAATAAGGTTAGCGTCATAGTCAGATAAGCGAATCCCGCCTATTTCTACGGGCCCTCCCCCCGTAAACTGTTGATAAACGCCAATGCCCCGTGGTCCCTGAAACATATTTCGTGCAGTATTATGCAGGCTTCCGATACCTTGTTTAAGAACGGGACCCCCGTAGGCTTTACCGCCTAATTCTGGAAAGCCTGATTTATAGTCCGACATAATTACACACGCAAATTCATATAATCCCCAATACCATTAGAACTAACGCCTAAAGGTCCCTGAGAAATATCTTGTGGTTGCAATTCTACACCGTCAGGCAAAGTTATTGGTTTGGGACGTTCGAAATCAAGGTAATCAAACGCATAATCCCCCAGCAAGCTTGTAGGCAATCCTGTAATACCCCCTGGAGGAACCTCACTGAAAGGTTGATTTTGATAGGGCAACCCTGTAAACGGGTTAATTCTGCGGTTAAGATTAGAATTTTTATAATAAGTGTCGTAAAAGTTACCCCCTGTAGTTCCTAAACCATAATTAGTTCCTAAACCATAATTATACGAAGGTAAGATTGGAGGGGAATAAGGAATATACGGTGTGTTTCCATAGGGGTCCGTAGGGTAATTAACAAAAGAACCAATCCCGCTAAAAAAGGGCATAGTGTCGCCGCCACCATAAGGCGTAGCGTATGTAGTAGGCGTTCTATAAACACTATCTGTGGCGGCGGTCCCTGTGGTAGTTCCCGTGGTAGTATCACCGCTAGTATCTGTAGTAGTTCCCGTGGTAGTATCACCGCTAGTATCTGTGGTAGTAGTATCCGTAGGCGTGGCCCCCATTGCGTTAATGTAAGAAGCAATTTGAGTAGCCCCACTTCGGTCATTATCAAAATTTGCAACTTCTTGTCCATTAACGTAAAGGCGAATTTCTCCATCTTTTCTTCCCACTTGAGCGGTAGTTCCTTCTAAAGAATCAACTCCTCCAAGATATTGAGCAGCCTGCATCATTTGATAGTCTTGCAAACCCTCCGCCGCGGTTGGAGTGCTTGCCCCGGCCAAACCACTTCCGCCACTTGATGGAGCACCTGCTCTCGCCATTCCCGTAAACATATTTGTTGCTTTTTGCGCTTGCTCTTCTGTACTACCTAAAGCCATGGCAAGGTTTTTACCCGCAACATCCATTTTCTCTTTAATGTTGTTTAATGCACTTTCAAGTTTGCTTGTCATAACTTGCCTCTTTTTAACTCAATAAAGATTCAATTCCGCCTTTAGTTGGACGTATCATAGCCGAAACGGAATCATTTGGAAATAGGGAAGCGTACCTAGCACGAGTTTCAGGTTGAGCAAAATTGTTTGAAGCTGCACTAGGTACGTTGATTACCGCCGGACGGTTGGTGGGAGTTACCGCCGGGGGTATATTTATTCTAGGATCAATTGGAACGACAGGGAATTCATTCCATGGCGCAATAGGGACAGTCCGTGTTTTATTTCTCTCGTCTTCTGCTCTTTTGCTGCTATAAAGATCGCTTAAACTTTCCGAAGTCATGTAATCTGGAACATAAGGTAAAGCACCTTTTGAGTAAATAAATCCTCTGGAAATCATGTAATTAACAACATCTTTAGCAATACCGTCCATTTGTAGTTTTGATTGGCCTGTTTCCAAAAGATCTATTGCAAGGTCCGGATTTTCTAAAACGTCTAAAAAGAAATCAGCTTTTAACGCTGCGGGCATTGAAGTCATTATTTCTCTTGCTTGATTAACGGCGGCTGTAGAACCCCGTGTGACAACAGCGAGGGAACCAGTGCCCCCTGCATCTCCGCCAACAGCCCGATATAGTTTAGATGCCGTGGCAGAACCAAGAGCAGAGGCCAATAATTCAATTGAAGTTCCTAATTTTTGAGCAAGGTCATCCGCGCTTAAAGATTTACCCGAGGCCGCTAACATATCAATCTCTCCGATCCGTGTTAACAGCTTATTCATTCTGTCTACTTCTGATTTGGTCATTACGTCATTTTTAACAACCCACTCAGCAAGAGTAATTTTGTTGTCGCTTCGAGGCATTGGTTTAAAAAACAATTCATGTGCTTTTATAGCACTAAACTGACCATCAGATTTTAATCCGGCTTGGTTTAAAATTGAATTTACCAAGGAAGATTTGAAGCCTCTTTTTGCCCCATCTCGTGTAACAACTGTTCCATTTTCTAAGGTTTGCTCTACTGGAGCATTCTTTGCTACCCTCCAAAATTTTTCAAGAAGTGCGCCCGGTTTAGTTTGTGTATTAGAGAAAAGAGTTTCAAAAGGTAACGACATATCTTCCGGGGCAACAAACATATTACCTTCTTTTTTCAACAGATAAAACCAATCCTGTTCATCTTTTGCATTTCTCATTCGAGCTTTATTATTTTCAATTACTTTTAAATGCTCACCGTTTGTTTGAATGATTAAATCAAGATCTTTTTTCATATCGGGAAAAGCTTGAATTAAACCCTTCGCCTCCGAAGTTTCCATCCATCGCTCTAATGATCTTTGGCTAAAGTTTCCCTCTGAGTCAAATCCAAAATCTCTAAACCGTCTAAGGGCTGTTTCCATGACCCCACGAGTTGTCGTAGATTTATTTAAAGAATCATATAAAGCCTCTTTAAGTTTTGGAGCATCGTTTAATAAAGCATCATTTGCTTTCAGAACTTCTTTTAACCTAGGTAAATCGATAAATCCGCTTGTCGTATCAAAGGCTTGCATCCGTATTTGATTTAGTAACGCACCCGCTTGTTCTGATTCTAAGTTTTGTCCAATTCCTAAACCTGTAGCTTCTTGCAGTTTTAACAAGTTTTCTAAAACAACTCTTTCCTGTGGAGGTAAAGATTCATCAGCAAGACGGTTTTGAATAGTTCGTATTGCAACAGGAACTTCTACAGTATTTAGATCATCTGCAAATTGTGTGTAAAATCTTTGTAAATTTTCGTTCAAACGGCTGATGGAGCCAAGGAAATCATCTCTAGCCTGATTTGCCTCAATTGGCGAAAGATTTAAAAGAGTCGTTAATTCTTGAGCAATCTCAAATTGCCCAATCGCATCAATTGCTCTTGCCCTTTCAGAGGCAAATGAAGAACTAAATACGCTATCAATTACAGATTCTGGAGCAATGCGAAAAGCACCTGTTCTATCCTTTGCAGTGATTTTTCCTACAAAGGGTTTTGTAAAAGCGTTATTTAATGCCGCTGAATAAGCTCTTGCTAAATCATATTGACCTGTATTATCGCCTAAATTTCCTGGAAAACTTTCAAGATCTTCTAAAAAAGCATTTGCCATTTGGTTCAAAAAGTTTGCTTTTTGATTATCTTGTTGCCCCGCAGCTACTCGCGCTTCATTTAACAATTTTGATCGTCGAAAAGTCAAAGTTTTGCTACTAATAGATCCCTCCGGAGAAACAAGGGGGGCGTCCCCAAAAACAGATTTTGCTAATGCAAGAGGGTCTTCCGCAGCATCAAGGCCATCTTCCAGATCATAACCAAGCTCTTCAAGAGTATCCATAACGTATTCATTGATATCTTTGTATTGAGGATCTTTTAAAAAACTTGTTCGATCTTTTGGGTCATCTGGCAACATAGAAAACCAAGTCGAGACAAAATTAGGGGCATTTACCACTTTTCCGTCTGGTAAGGTAATTGTATTAAGAGCACCTCGCCCGTTACGAAAATCCCCAATATTAATTTTATATTCTGGAACTTCTGCCCAAAGTCGTTTTTCATTGTTCCGAGCAGATTTAAGACGTTTTAAAATCATATCTTGAAGGTCTTGTGATGCTTTTAATAGATCTGCTTCGTCACCAGACTGAAAAAGTTTTTTCCTTGCGTCTGTGTATTTTAAAACAGCCGCTGCAACATCTTCCTCCATGTCTTTTGCAAAAACTAGGGAAGCTAATTCTCCTGCAACCCCCATTAAGTCTTTATCTTCAGAAGCAAATCCTGCAACAATCATATTTTGCATTATTTCTCTAAATTCTCGGTGGGCCTCTTCGGCTTTTGTTCCAAGTTGATTGATGCTTCTTTGCATTGAAGGGCTTGAGCTTTGCCCTGTGTTTGCCTGCTGTAAAAGCATAAACCCTAATGAATTTCCTGCTAAAGCTGTTGGCAGTTCAACCATTTCACCTGTGCGGGGATCAATTGTCTCGGTAATTATGTCGCCAAATTCAGCAAATAAATCAGCTTCTGTTACAGGGGGAACGTAACCTTTGTCTCCTTTTTTTCCTTTTGCGGGAACCACGTTAACGTCAGGACTTTTCGGAATTTCTCTACCTGCTAATACAGCATTCCTAGAAGTGGTATACCACTTTAATCTACGATAAACTTCCTGTGGGTCTTCAACAGTAGAAATCATTTCGAGGGCATAAACGGCTAATTCAGCTTTTCGTTTATTTCCCAAAGCTTTTGAAGTCTTTGCAACAGCGTCTTTTCTAAATGCGGAATTAGAAAGTTTTTTTGCGCCTCTAAAAATATTAATTGATGTTGGAATGGCACGTTTTAAAGCAATGTCTGTTAAAACGCCTCCCGTCGTTGCACCTAAACTTTCTATAAAAAACTCAGCAAAAGCCCCTTCGGCATCACTGCCCAATTCAATAGCTCTAGCGCCTCCGTATGCCGCTCCAAGCTCCACTAAACCTGTTCTTATAGGCTGCGTTCTTGCTTCAGTTTGAACCCCGGCTAATGATCTTTCGATTGCCCCAGTAAGTCTGGGACCAATCCGTTTTTTTTCTGCAAAATTTGTAATAAGATTAGAACCAAGGTTTCCTTTAAAAAGATACGGAGCAGCGAACCAACTGCTATAATCCATTAAAGCTTGTCCACCTTTAAACTTGCCTGCTTGGTCCGGCAAATAAACATCTGCCTCGCCAAAAATAAAATCATTTGCAGATTGAGCAGGTTTTTCAGTCATAATAGTTGATACGAGTCCCCCTATAATGGGACCTGCAATTCTAAGCGCGGCTGTCCACGGCGTGACTGGGGGTATGCCACTTAATGCATAGTTTGTTGCAGTAGCGCCTGCATAAAAACGTGGAAAAGAAGTTAGACCAGGAATGATTCTACTTTTCATCCCCTCTCCGAATTTCCCCGCTGTTATTTTTTCTCCAGTAGGACCTCTGGCAAAGTATTCAAAAATATCCCCTTCGTTTTTGAAAATATTTGCTTTTGCTTCTGGGGTCAGTTGAGAGCCTGATACAATCTCCCCCGTTCTTGTATTTTTAAAATTAAAGGTATTTAAGATTGGAGCCGTTCCATCTCTTAATGTAGCAACTGATAAATCATCTGGATTGAGATTATTTTTGCGTATAACATCTCGAACTACTCTGTTTTCAAGAGCTTGAGCCAATGTCGCATCCGCAAGGTCCCCAAATTGAATATTAAAATTATCCATTTTTTCTTGCGTGTATATTGGATTAGAAAAGTTTGAAGGGAAGCGTTCAAAATCTTCTTGTTTTGTTAAAGTGGGAACAGTGTTTAAATTTTCTTCCGCCATTATTCGTATTCACTCTCGGTTTGTGCTAGAGCCTCTGCCATACTTTTTGAAGAAGCTGAGTCAGTGATTCTAACCATTGCTAGAACACCGTCTAACTCTCGTATTTTTGCCATTGTTGAACCAATATTTTCTAAAGCCGCCGGATCTTCATCGGCAAGTGATTGTAACAATCTTTGCCTTTGTTGCTGCATCATGTTTACAAGTTTTTTAAATTTTTCCGCTTCGGTTTTAGGGTTTGTGAACACGTTGGTTGCTTTCGGTAAAATCCTCTCAACTCGTTGAATGTCATAAACAGCTAATCTTGGATTAACTGTAAGGGCCGAAACAGCAATTAAATTAAATCTTTCAAGCGCCAAACGAGCTTCTTCAGTATCTTTAAAAGTTTCTGAGAAAAATTCTGGAGCAATCGTACCACCAATATTGTTTGCAAGAGCAAACAGATTTGAAAAGAAACCCGTGCCTTTTCTAGCATCTTCTTCCGTAATATCTCCATAAAGGTTTTGAATAGTTTCTTTTTCTAGTTTTCGTAAAGCTTTCTGATCTTCATCGGGTAATGGAACTACTTCAGGGTTACCATCTGCGCCCACAACTGTATGAACATAAACCTTTGTATCAAGATAACTTGTGGCTTCTCCTAAACGCTCTTTTCCGTAATTTATAATTTTTTGTTTCTTGATCGTTGAGTAAACGTCTGAGTTACCAAGAGATTTGGCCTCCACGTCTTTCAATAACTTCATTACAGGATTACCTTGTGCATCAGTCTCAACGAATGTGTTATTATCATAACTTGTAATAATTTTACCTTGATTAGTAATATATGCTTGTGGATTTACACTTTCAGTGCCAACCTTCTTCGCTTCAGCAGATCCTTCTTCTCTTAAATTTGCTTCGTTAACTTGTTCCTGTAGTGCTTGACCTTCAGGAGATCCAATTGCAGCTATTGTTTGCGTAATTTTACCATCTGGACCTTTGATGGTAAATTTCATCAATCCGCTAGTGGAAGCTTTAAGTTCGCTTTCTTGTTTTTCCAAAGCTAATTTTTTATTTTTATAATCTTGATCGAAATATATTTTAAGTTTGTCGAGAGTAAGTCTTTCGTCGCCTTGAAGTAGCCTATGTTCTTCAAACGCCTTTGTAATCATCATATCAGCGTGTTTTAAAGCACGATCTTTTTCCGCCTCACTTAAATCAAGGTTTTTAATCTTTTCGTCAAACTCTCTTCGTAAAAGAGCTTCTTCTGATCTAAAATCTCTATCTTTTTGGTTTTCAAATTGAGTGGCAATTCTTGAAAGTGAGTTTTGAGCCGCTTGAAAGTTTCTTTCGCTTTGTGCTGCAACTCTATCAATCGCTGCCTTTTTATTTATAACTGCAAATTCAAAATCTTGTGCGTTTTCAATTTTTGCTAATTCATACTTGTTTTTAGCACCTAATACTTCTAATTCATTACTTAAATCTAATTGTGCGTTTAATGTAGCCAACTCTTTTTGAGCCGACGCTAATCGATTAGCAGCAAGGACTTGTGCCTGCCTGTCTTTACTATTTTCAGCCGCTGTTGCTGTAATTTTTAAATTCGCAAGTTTTTCTTCAATATTTAATTTTTCATTTTGTAGTTCTCTTCTTAACTGAGCCTCTGACGTTGCAGCTCCCTGCCTTGCTTTTATTTCTATATTAGTCAAATTAATACGATTTAAGTTTTCTTGTGCTAATTTATTCATCTCAAAAGCTCTGCCTTGGGCACCCGCCAATTGTCTTTCGGCGCTTTCAAGAGCACTTAAATCCATTTGTTGTTCTTGTTGTTTTTGCACATCTTTCATCTGTTGAAACCGTGCGGCCCGTTCACCAATTCTAGGGGCAAGTTGGGATTCAGCTAATGAATTTGCTAATCTTTCAGCTACAGAGCGTCCGTCAGTAGATCCTGCAAATTGTAAGCCTGCCTGCGCTATGTCAAACAACATCTGAGCTTGAGTCAACCGCTTCTGTTCTTCAAGTTGCGCTGCTCGTTCTTGAGGTGCTCCCAAGATACCGCGTCGGATTCCTTGGGCCTCTTCATAATAAGGCATTAAGGACGTGCCCAAATCCAGAGCTACAGGCTCTTGAGCCTTTGGTCCACCGGGAGGAGTACCCGTCTGAAACTTTCGGACCATCACAGGTCCACCTTGGTTAAAATTTACGGGTGGAGTGTTGCCCGCCCCCATTGTCATAAGTTCACCAATACCTTGTGACATCGGAGCGTCTTCCGACATATCCGTATCACCAACAAGACCCATCATCAATTCGCCTATGCCGCTATCTAAAGCACCTTGTTCAGTCATCATTATGGTAGGTTGAACCATAGTCAAAACACTTTCAGGAGTTCGCATAGCGTCTTCCTCACCAACAAAACTGGCAAGCTCTTGATATCGTGCCTCTAATGGAGCTTCGTTGCCCCTAAAAGCATCAATTAAACCTTTTGGATCTTGGGCCGCGTCTATACCTTCGTCAACCTGCGCCATGTACTCTTCGCCCAGTTGTGCCCCGTCCATTGCTACGTCTTGTAACATAGCTTCAGGAGCAACAACCCCGTTGCCCATAGGCATGGGCATGGGCATGGGCATGGGTGGCCCGTCGGGCATGGGCATGGGAGAAGGTGCCGCTTCCATCGAACCACCCATTTGTTTAAACAGAGGGCGTTGCATAACAGAACCTCCCCCCATATATTGTTTATACATACTCATAAAAATAAACCTCCTTGACCAAAAGCTATAATATGCCTGCTTGTCGGGCCCCTGAAAATGCGCTTAATGCACCTACGCCTAAACCTAGTGCTGATTGGAAAGGCGATACTTGTGGTGCTGAAGATGCCGTAAGTGTAGATTGGGTTGAGGGAATACCAGATAAAACATCAGAATAAAACCCAAGTTGTTGCATAGGATACGCCATGCGCTCCACATTGGACAAACGTGCCGCATCCATCGCGGCCTGTTGTACACCACGCTGGATAGCCCCCGCCTGTAAAGCCTGACCGACCTGGGCACCGCGTAAGTTTTGTCCCAACTCACCAATGCCCGCCTGTTGCACTCCTAGTTGTCCCAAGTTCAAACCTGTTTGACCATATTGAGAAGCTAACGATCCAAGACCTTGACCCAAAGCGGTCTGGGTTCCAGCCAACGATCCTAAAGTTTGAGCTTCCTGTAAACGTCTTGCACGAGACGCGTCAAATCCAGATTGACGTAATTGTCCCGAAGTACGGCCCATCTGCTCTAAAGCGTTACGAAATAACTCTTGCTCGGCAACCGCCTGCCTAGATCCGCCAAAAGCGTTAGAACCAACTGCCTGCGCCCGTAAGCGTTGTTTTTCTAAACCAGACTGACGGGCAATGTCCTGCATAGCTTGTTGCACAACCTGCTCTTCATACGGATTAAACGCACCTACGCCCCGTGCGGCCAATGCCGCCATATTAATAAGGTTTTGACCGCCGCCCGTAGTATAAAAAGCCTGATTTAAGGCAGGCATTGCAGCCCCCCTTAATATATTCTGACCCCCTTGAATAGCACGTTCACCTTGTTGCAAAAAAGGTTGAAACGCCCCTATTCCTGTTTGAGCCGCATAAACCCCCGCCGCTTCCGCAGGAGATAACGGTACTACCTTATAATCAAGTTCTTCGGGACGAGCGCCCTTTAAACGACTTTCATAAAGTTCTTTTGCATGATCTAACAATCCAAGGCGATATGCCTGAATTACAGGGTCCTCAATGTTCTGGACCATTTGCATAGTAGTGTTTTTTGGATTAACCGTTACCATTATGCTACAACCCCTCCTTCAAAATTCCGCATGATATCATACATCTTTTTAAAACCAGCTTGACGGTTTCCATTTCCAGCCCCACGAACAGCCCTAGAAGTCATTACAAATTCTCCGTCAGAAAGCATAGCGGGGATATCATCCGAAGTCTCTGTGCCCGGTCCCTCTATTTGACCCATGCGCCGCGGAAAATTTATCTCGCCCCCTTGTTTTGCAGTTTTAATAAGAGGTGGAAGGGCAGGTGGATAAGTACTAAAGCCGTATTTTTCAGGGTTTTCTTCATATAAATCTTGGCCTGTTTTAAAATCGGAAAATAAATTTTCCGATTTTATAGGTTTAAAAGCCCCCGCCAAAGCTGCCACGCCCGTTCCTGCTGCGGCAAGAGGTAAATAATCTGTAAATTTTAATTTACTATTTTCCAAAGCAATGTTTCGCAAAACTTCCTCACTTCGGCCAGGAAAATTAAGTTCTGCCTCTTGATAGGCTTGTTCAAAAGTAGGTCGTTCTGGGAGTAGAAAGTTTTTAATGTTTGCACCGTTTGCCCGCAAATAACCTGGAAGAGATTTTTTAATACTCGAATAATCGGGCAAATTTGGCTGCAAGGATTTTGTAAGACCCCCTATTAAACCCCCAAGAGCCGCATTTTTTAAAGCTTCCTTAGGTTTAGCCCCTGCTAATAAACTACCAATACCACCCGTTAAAATACCTTTTCCTATTGCGCCCATGCCAGGAAAAAGAACATTTGTAACCAAAGGAGCTATAAATTTAAATAATCCTTTTAAACTTTTAGTTAATTTTTTTAAAAAAAACTCCCGTTGCCCCGTCATAGGGTTAATAGAATTAGTTTCTGAACCAATAACATATGCCGTAGGGTCCGCGCCCTCACGCTCTATAGCGTCTCCTACCATAGCCATAATTTCAGGGTTTTTCTGAGCCACTTCCCGCGGAACAACAACCTCGTTGGTTTGAGCATGAATTATTACATTATCACCATTTCTACCCTGATCCGCTAATTTACGGGCAAAAATTTGGCCCTCCTGCAAAGAATTTAAACCTTTATTGGGACCAAAAAGTAAAACATTATCTTCTATCTCATCCATATTTGAACTAAGAAAAGAACCAAGGCCCCCATCAGGCATTCCATACTTTTGTACTCTCATGTAGTCACCACTGTTACTGTGCCCACCGATCCTGTTCCCGACAATCCACGAACATAGGGGGTGTTGATTAAAGTAATCCTAACAAATCCATCGCGTTGAAACAAGGCTCCAGTTTCTAAATTATAATCATCTGTCTGCAAATTCGTTAAAGTAAGCTGTGTAGCGCGTTCTTCACCAGGATTTTGTATCTGTTCAACATAAGTTGAAAAACTTCTAACCAGATTTGCAAAATAAGAACGGTCATAATCTCTAGGCGGAACCGCGAAAAAAGGGAGAATCAGGTTGCGAGACATTACCTTCTCCCATCTGGGCGAATATCCACCCTTGGAGAACCAAGCCTCCATCCTACACCACTTGCGCTAGATTCTATACGAAAGGCAAAACTGCGC
>TARA_R100000808_G_scaffold23966_1_pt1 | contig 20328 bp, 10 predicted proteins | sample TARA_R100000808 | Tara Oceans TARA_R100000808 (sample SAMEA2622852) | marine metagenome | biome: marine biome (ENVO:00000447); feature: marine epipelagic mixed layer (ENVO:xxxxxxxxx); material: "saline water (ENVO:00002010), including plankton (ENVO:xxxxxxxx)" | depth 140 m | reverse complement strand
AAGACTATTCGTAAAAACTTTATGCAGGCACCTAAGTATTAATGATAGATAAAGTAACACCACAGAGTTTAAATCAAGACTCAGACTCAAGAGTTAGGCCTTCAAATCAAATGATTGATGCGCTTAACCTTGTTTTTGAAGATAGCTTTAAAAATACCCCTATGACTGCTGGGGGAGCTAATAATGATTTTTCAGGAGATTATGCTGCAATAAAGCCATTACCTTCGAATAGAGACATAGAAGATATATTAGATTTAGATGACAACTATTTTGTTGATGATGACAGTAGGATCCGTGTTATTGGCTCAGTTACTGATGATGTTTTAAATGTTATTTACTTTTTTGTTTGGTCAGATGACGTAGATCAAATGGGTGTTTGGGCTTGGGATAGAGATGCTATTTTGCCAGGAAACAATTTACCAGGATCTTACATAAAAGTATATACGTCTGAAAAATTTAATTTCCCTAGTGATGGATTTGTAAAAGGTGATGTTGTTCATATCGGTCAGAGATATGAATCAACGGGGGCAGCATCAGCGTTTATGCCTGCTACGGACCAAACTAATATTGGAGGAGCCGACATTAGTTATAGCTACGATAAAAATGTAATTTTATATTTTACTGACAATAGAAATGAGCCCAAAAAGTTAGATGTATTTAGGGCTATGACATATGAAACATATATTGAACAACAATATGATGATTATGATGAATTAGATTTTATTACTGCTTGTCCTAAAACCCCTTTAGATCCTATAACATTTGAGTTTGATATAGATCCTAATAGGTCAATCTCTCATTTTGTTGATATACCAGGAATGATATTTGCTTATCAGCATTTATATATAGGTGGCGTTGAAAGCGCTATTTCTACTCATTCTAAGTTAGCTGTCCCTAGAGGCCTTGTGTCTCAAGGAGTTAATACTGGAGTTACTGTTCAAGAAAATGTTTGCATATTAACTATTCCAGAAGTTTCACCACAAAACGAAAATATTGTTAATAGAACAAAAGAGATTGAAAAAATAAGGATTCTTGTTAGGTTTGGTAATACTGGTGTGTTTAAAACTATTGATGAGATTGATCCAGTTCAATTAGGAGGGTTATTACCTGGCTATAGATTCTATAATGACAGAGTGTTAGTTTCTGTAGCCAGAAGAACTATTAATAAAAACTATGACAATTTACCTAGAGTAGCTCAAGCTCAAACTGTAATTAATGATAGGCTTGTATATGGTAACTATATAGAAGGATATGATGAGGTGGATGTTGATGCTACAATAAGCGCTATATATAAACCAGAAAATGCTAATTTTCTTGATTTAGATATTAAGGTAACTGAATTTATTTCTGAACATACAAACTCTCCTGTAGTTTCTATTATGGGTAATCAAAGAGTCGCTGGATTTAAAATATCATTAGCTGAACTTCCAGATGCAATTCCTGAAGGCAGCGTGTTTAATTTAAGCTTTACGTGTAGGCCTGAAAGAGGGTTTCATATATACAATCAATCTAGATCTTTTCATGGGAGCTCATTTAAGGGGGATATAAGAAATCCAGAAGAATATGCTTCATTTGGCGAAGATGCCGATTTTAACAAGAATATTGATGGTGGAATTGTCAATGATTTTTATAAAAATGGTCTTTCTTTTTTTGGTAAAAATGAAGGCGTAAAGTTTATTGATCCAGACGATCCAAGCGGAGCATTATTATTTAATAAGTGGAGGTTTGATAATCCTACAGCACCTGCTGGTATAGAAGAACAAGAAGTAGTTTATGGGACTTCTGCAGCTAATCCGTTTATCATACAGAGCGGTCTTATGCAATTTGGCCTTACATTTTCTACTAATTATGGGGTGATGCAAGGTGGAAAAGATTTAATAAAGGAGGTAATTGCAGCTATATTTACTGGATCTCCATTACCAGAACCTGCGGGCGTGCCTTTTGCTCAAATACTTGGAGAACCTACAACCGAAACTGAATATGCATTTGATTTAGGGTTGGATCAAAATGGATCTAAAATTATGGTAGCCAATATGAATGGAGCTCAAGATGGTCTGTCTAGAAAAGATTTTGTCGTTGCTGTTGGCCATAAAGATCATATATTTAATAATGGCCCAGAGAACGTCCCCCCTACAGGATATTTTATAATAAATAAAGCAACAGTTAGAATTGGTCTTGAGGTATTTCCCGATCTTAATCAAAGGTATCCTAATGATCCTGACGATATGTATGTAGGATTAGATATTAGAGAGATAAATGATGCTGAAATTAAAACGTGTATACCTCATATAAGGAAAGATTACATGGAATTTGCATCAAATGAAGATGATCCATATACCCCCGTTCTAGATGAAAATATGGAAGGAGGGTGGCAATGGCTAAATGAACAGGCTTTAATTGATGCGTACACCTGGATGACCTCTAGTGGTGCAAAAAAATTCCAAGCGGTAGGTATTTGGAATAATCTTTATATTGATTATTGGAAAACGTATTCTAGAAGTTATGTAGCGTCTTATGACGTAGAGACAATATTAGGTACTCCTGGTTCAAGCAATAATAATATATTCTTTTGGCGAGACTCAGAAATTCAAGATGAATATGGATCCATTCAAGCTGACACTGGTGTAAACCTTACTGTTGGGACAATGCTTGGTTGGTTACAGCAACAACAAAACATAGAGCAACAGTTTCTACCTGATTTTAGCTTTGCATCTCAACAAGCTAGTGAAACATGGAGGTTTAGAGTTGGTGGCTATTTAATAGGGCCTGGAGGAAATGCAAATACCCCAGTTCAATTAATAAACTTTTCAGAAGAAATAGAGGATAAATATGAGGATTTAATGCAGTCATATATTGAAGGCAACTATCCTACTTATCCTGACCAATATAATATGTGGGAAGTGTCAGAATTTTGGTCAAGCAATATGCAAATAAAGCCTTTATGTCGTTTTAGTTTAATAGACGGTATAACTTCTGGAATGGGAGGCAGGAGGTGGGGTACTGTTCAACACCAACACGGCGAGCATCCTGAGACTGGAGCCCCTTTAATGCAGTGGCTAACAAGTATTCCTGCTCAAGGAAGTGTAAGCGGGCAAATAGCTTGGAGTGGACAAATACGTCAACGATTTCAGATACAATTACTAAATCTACCAGGAGCGTACTGGGGTAATGATACAGGATTTGGCATTCAACATTTATCTGCTTGGCATTTAGAGTTTTTTTCTAATACTTCTTTTACTAGTCATATTGCTAGATTTAGTATTGAGGCGAGTAGCAATTTTGATGGAAGTGATTCTACTTGGAGTGATCCAACTTATGATTGGAGTGAAGGTGACATGAAATATATAACAGGTTTACCTCATGGGGGTCCTGGACAGTGGTATTTTACATCTTGGTATGAACAAATAGCAGATAATTATGCTGATTTTGCTACAACTGCTCTTGGTTTTGGGCTTGGGGCGGTGGATTATCAATCAAACGCTTGGGTAGAAATAAATACTCTTAGTCAGTTTGTAGAGTTAGGAGCTGAGTATGGTCATTTTGGATCATTTAAAAGTAAAGCTAATCATGAGTTTGCTGTTGTATATTACGATGAAAGGGGAAGAGCTGGGTTTGCTAATTATTTAGGAAATTTATATGTTGCTGGATATTCGTCTCAAGATATTGACAGGAATGGTTTTCAAGGTAGGGTAGAGGTTGAGATACGAATTTTAAATGATCCACCAGAATGGGCTCATAAATATCAAATTGTATATTCTGGAAATACAACGTATGATAATTTTATACAGTATACTACTGGTGGAGCAACCGCAGAAAGACCACAAACGGGCGAATATATTACTAGTGATCAAGGAGTAATACACGTTAATTTAGGTTATCTACAGGGTAGTAATATGATCTCATACTCTTCTGCTTATGGCGCTGTAAATAAAGAAGGGGGCAAGGATTTATATACATACAAAGAGGGGGATCAATTAAGAATACTTTCATATAGTCAAGGGGGAAGCGAAGAAAGATTTTATCCTCATGAATATGTTTTTGATATTTTGGGAGTACAACTTACATCAAAAGTACCAAGTGAAAATCCTTATCATGCAGCTGTTTATAGTACAGATGGAGATGAAGGCACTGTTGATAGTAATTTAATTGGGCAATTCTTAATGTTAAGAAATAATCCTTCAACAGGAGGGTTTTCATATGATTCCGTTATTTCTGGCGAGCATTTATGGAATAACGGAACTATAGTTGAAATTTTTTCTAGGAAAAAGGGTAAAGACGAAGATGATAGAATTTATTACGAAATAGGTGAAGTCTTTAATGTGATAAGAGATGATAATGGAAATCGTTACCATGAAACAAACCCTATTTTATTAAAAGATGGTGATATTTTTTATAGAAAAGTTGCATTAAATTACCCCCCATTTGAAAATGGTCAATATGTTAATATCATTAACAATAACAGAAAAACCCCTAACTTTGTAAATTATTGGTTAGAATCTGAGACGTTTACCGATAAGCTTCCAGGATCTGATTCTAAAAATTTCGGTAAAGCTACATTTGTAGTTCCAGGAGCTACTGCAAGAAGGAAACTAGCTTCATTAATATATTCAGATAAAAATAATTACACTGCTAGGTTTAATAAATTTACAAACTTTAATGGTCCTGAATTAAACTTTAAAAATTTACCTAATGAGTATGGTGCTATAAATTACATATTAAACGATTACGATAATATTCTTGTTATACAAGAAAATAAAGCTAGTTCTGTTCCTGTTAGTAGAAATATTTTATCTACAGCAGGCGGTAAAGAATCCTTAATAGCTTCAGATAAAATACTAGGTACGCAAAAGTATTATCCAGGAGATTATGGGGCTGACGGAAATCCAGAAAGCGTAACTAGAGCTGGAGAAAATGTATATTTTGCTCACAAAGGTAAAAGGCAAGTATATAAATGGAGTAGAGATAAAGGGGTGCAGGTTATATCTGATATTGGCATGAAGTCCTATTTCAATAATATTTTTCAAAGGGCTATAGAGGATGAAGCTATGGGGGAAGGTCTAGTTAGAGTTGTAGGGGGATACGATCCATTAAGAGATGAATTTATTTTATCCGTTCATAATATCCAAGATTTAAGAGAATATGAAAATGATTATGATCCTTTTGAGGAAGTTATAGATGATGATCCTGGTGGTGATGATCCTGGGGGTGGTGACGATACTGATGAGTGTGACGAGTTGTGTGCTGAATTTCTTGTTGAAAGTAATAGCTCAATATTTACAAGCTCTATGGAATTTCAGCCTGGAGATCAGTTTCAAGTACATTATACAATAACGAATATTGGGGAGGGAATAGGAGGTTTTGCTAATGATGATTTTGCTTCTTATCCATTTAATCAAGAGGGTCAACCTACTGCTTATATGTTTGGAGACTGGATAGACTTTGTTGTTCAAGATGCAAGCGCTTTTGTTGTCTACCCTTCATATACTTATGATCCAGATAATGGTTCAATCCCTATAATGGATCAAGACCCAAATATAAATCTAACAACTATAGATCTTGGGTGGACAATAGAATATGAACCACCACTTAATGAGCAATTAGCATCTTACTATCCACAAAGTATACCTGCCGCTCCAGGTGGATGGCCATTATTATTCCCTGGAAACACGATGTCCCTTACAGTTACTTATCAGGTACCTATGGATTATACTCCTGGAGATTATAGTTTCTTTACATCGTTTAATTTTGCATCTTACGACATTGATTCATTTAATGCAGGATTTAACTTAAACCCTGATTATGGAATAGGAGGGTCAACAAGATATTTTGATATCCCCTGTTGTTACACTCAATCAAAAACAATTATTCATCGATTTACTGTCGATAAGCCACCAACAGGCGGTGGCGGTCCTACATTGCCTTCAGATGATTATTCAGGCATTATTACTAATAATGATAATAAAAGATTAGGAAGTTCAGATGAAAAATCTATAAATATATACGACACTAACGGTGATGGTGTTGTAAATCCTTTAGATATTATTGCTTCAGATCAAACAGAAAGAGAGAATCGTGAGGAACAAATAAATACCAAAACTACTGAGATAGAACAAGGAAAGGATAAAATAAGAAAGAAATGAGACAGACTATAGCATTTAATAATAGCTTAGATTTTTGGAAAACTAGATACTCTTACACGCCTTCATGTATGATGAATCTTAACAGATTATTTTTTACCTCTCCTAATCAAAAATTACCGCTTGATGGAAATAAAATGATTTGGAGACACAATGACTCATCAAATGGTTTTAATACTTTTTATAATGAAGGTGGACATAATGGTCCATCTGCATTAGGAGTTAGTTTTAATGGGTATACAAATGCAAGTAGCACTTCAAGTGCTTCTAATTTAACGTCTAGCAATAAGATATACAAATCATTTTCCATACAAGGTGGAAATAATGTAGAAAATGTTCAAGGGGCTAGTTTGTTTAAGGTTAATAATAATTCTACAAACATCGCAGAAGATAGACATCTTATAGCTGATCTTCAATTTAAAGGGACTGCTATATATGGGGAGATAGGTAAAGAGGATGCAATGTCTGGGATGAATATTAAAGCTATAGGTAGGATACGTAACGTATATAAATGGATGTCAATCGATCAGGATGGAAATAGTTATTGGAGGCATTTTACAGGAGGGACTGCTGTTCAATCGTTAGTTGCTTTAGATGGCTTACATGTTGATGAAAATGGAAATAATGTAGCACCAGATTTGCCGTTTGTAACAGACGAACTTTATGCTTTTGAAATAGAATCATATATGTCCAACAATCCTATACCTTCAACGATAACTGGAGGTGATTTTAGTCAGTATGTTAAATTTTTTACTGGCAGGGCAAATGCCGATGGTACTGATATGCAATCTACTCCTTATACTACAATACCGTCTACTCCTCCATATCTACCTGCATTTGCTCAATATCAAGAAAACTTTGCAGAGTCTGTTAATTTTGCAGATGGTCAAAATTATGGGAGTTATCTGTCATTTGGAGATCCTTATTTTGATGATAATAACGCTTTTAAAAAAGGAAATTTTTTAATGATAAGGTATAATAGTTTAGCTACAACTCCACATGTTGCTTATGAAAACACTCCTGGTGCAAATGCGACAGCAAATAACTTTAGTGTTGCTGAGGGTGAGGATAATTTAGCGTTTCAGGGAAGAGAGGTGCTATTTGCTATGACTCCAGGGATTATAAATGGAGCAGACCCTCATGGGACATTTGCTGACGCTTATGTTACATTAGGTAGTGCGGACTTTGAAGTAACATCTTTTAATGTAGAATATGAGCTAACAGAATACGATCACGGCGGAAGGTCGAGTAATCTTGTAAGTAAGAAATAATTCCGTAAATTTGTAGTAATATGGATAAAACAAAAAACACTATAGTATGATAGGTTGGGCAGCTTTAGCGGGTCAATTAATTGGCGCTGGAATAAACTATTTTGGCGGTCAGTCACAAGCTGCAGATGCTGAAAAAATGTACCAGCGTGGTAGACAAGATCTATTAGCGGCATCAAGACCTACTCAGGCTTTACTTGATTCAGTAGCTGAAGGTAAATCTATGGCTGCTGAAGCTGGGAGAACAGGGAGAGAGCAGTTAGATTCATCAGTATCTTCATTATTAGATGCCCTTCAATCAGGAGATCAATCAGCAATTGCTTCATTTCAATCTGCAATGCCTAATATAGCACAAACATCGCAGGGTCTAGAGATGACTACAGCGCAGAATATTGCTACAGCAAATCAACCTCTTGTTGATGCTGAACAAAAAGTACGTGATACTTACTCTGCTTTAGCTCAAATGGATATAGAGCAAGGAGCGGCAGGATATCAAGCTGGAACTCAAAGACAAATGGATGCGATAGGTTCTGCTGTAAATATGCCTATGGATTTAGCTGCTTTACAGGTTTCTAATCCTTCTGGTTATTCACAGCTATTTGGGAAAGATGGTGTAAAAATAGACAGAGCAGACAGAGGGGCTTTGATAAATGAAGATGTTATTAAGGAATTGATTGGGGGTGGGTTAGTTTATACTGGAACTGGCGCAGAGGTGACTTCTTTTAGGGATATCATAGAGAAAGAAGCGGCTAAAAAAAGCGGAGAGGAAGAAGAAGAGGAAGAAGAGGTAGTAGAAGAAGGGAAAGAAGAACAACAATCTACACCTCATTCAGAAAGAATGAAACAAGTTAAAGAAACGGAGGGAGAGAGGAAAATAAGTGAACAGATAGAAAGAGAAAGAAGACAAGGTAAAGGTGTGACAGGTAGGGACGGTATTAAAATAGAAGATTACAATAGGGGCGGTGCTACAGATAAGCCTACGAGTAAAGAACTTAAAGGTGATATAGAACTACTAAAACTACAACTAGAAAAAGAAAAAGTTCAAAAAGAGCTTAGTTCTTATGCTATGGGTGGTAAAATAGAAGATTACATGAGTGGAGGTAGTACTTTATCTCAGCTTCTTCGTCCTGGTCAAAGCTTTAAAACAGGAGGTAAAGAAGATCATGATGTACAAGAGTACGATATATCAGATGCTGAAACAGGTGAAGTTGTTGCTAAAACCACTGGACAAGAAGATCATATGGTGAATGAAGATGGATCTCTTACTGTAATAAATAGTGAGCAGAACGAGTCTATCCATGATGCCTTTAAGGACATAGATGTAGAAATGGTTCTTAAAGCCTTAGAGAGGAACCCGCAAAAGAAAAACGTCAGGGAATTACTTTCAGCCCTTAATAAAGTCTTTAGACAAGAACAATTTCAGTCGTAATGGCGAATACACCAGGACCAATATATACGGGGTCAGGAGTACCCCTAAAAGGATTTGATAAGCTTATAGAAGCATCTATAGCTGGCGCTACTAATCAGCAAAGGAATGCTTTAGCTCTTCAGAGATCTCGTGAAGCTCAAAGAAATAGAATAGAAAAGACATTAAATGATGTATATGAAACTTCGGGACAAGAACTTGCCCCCTCTCTAAGGCCTTTTTGGGGGGAGTATGTAAATACGCTAGAGCAGCAGATGCAAAATATGCAGTTTCTTGACGGAACTCCTATAGAAACTATATCTGACGGTCAAAGGCTGCTTAGAGAAGCTCTTGCTTTTTATGATGAGCTTGAAGGTTATAACCATTTTGAAGGTGATTATACGGGAGAAGAAAATATAAAATATTTAAATAGCCTAATAGGAAATCCTGAAAAAATAGCAGACTTAGAAAAAAATGCTCCAGTAGATGAGATATATAATCTTTATGATGAGAAGGAGGCTAATAGTCAATTAGCTCAAATGCAAGCTTACGCAGATTATGGATTTATGGGGGTAAAAGGAGAAGAGTTTGCAGATGGTACCTACATAAATGGTGGGTATAAAAATTATGGTAGAATAGATTATTCTACTGGAGTGCCTCATATGGTTATAACAAAACCTAATGGAATTGTTAGCAGTTCATCTCCACAACAATTTATTGAAGGTGAAACATATCTTACTGGTATTTCTATATATGGCCCAAATAATGCCGCTTTATTTAGTTTAGATAGGTTTAAGACTGATAGAGCTGCTATGACATTAGAAGCTGTCGGGCAGGAGTATCTACAGCCAATAGTTGAAGACGATAGAAAAGGTTTAGGGTGGTCTGAAGCATATGCTCAACAACACATTGATAACGTTATAAGAGATCCTGGTAAAAACGGTCAAAATGCTAGGTATGCTATGCTTGACTATTATAGATCTAGAAATCCAAACTTCTTAAACGAAGATCAGTGGCGTGGCTTCCTCTACAATCAACCTGAACTAGCATTTGGAAAAGACGACAAGGGTAAAACATTAGCTACTCAGCCTGAACTTAATAATCTTCAAAAAAAGTATGAATCAATACTTAACAATGAAGATATGCGTCGTCAAATTATTAAGGGTAGTAACTACGATAGATTAATTGCTGCTGACACAAAAGAAGATGAAAGGCAGCAAGGGTTGGAGAATACATTAGCTACAATGACTACAACTAACCCTAACGATATATTCTCTCTTGATCAAGTCTCTGATTTAATCAATAGCGGAAAACTTCTTATGGGTCAGGATGAAGCTGATGCATTTAATGGTGCCTATGCAAGGCTTCTTGCTAGAAATTACGCTACATTAGCTGGCGAAATAAGTCCACAGACTGAGTTCGCTGATATATTGATGGTGTCAGGCCCTTCATTTGCATTAGTTGGAACTCAACCAGATTCAGATGCTGGTGTTACAAGACAATTCATAGAAAACTTTGAAAGCGGCGCAAGTCATCTACCTCAAACGATAGGTAATTTTGCGGTGAACATGAAGGGTTCTACTGAATATCAATTCTCACCACAAGACGGTGTTGAAGGTGGTGTAGACAATGTATTCTTTACAACAGATAATAACGGAAAGGTTAAGATTGGGGTTTCTTTAAATAAGAGTGGAATAACAGGATATGGTGTAAGTTCTTCAGGAAAGGAAATTAAACCACTTGAAGGTAATATTCAATTCCAAGCTGGCGATCCATGGTTTAGCATAGGCACAGAGTCAGATGGATCGAACTTTTTAGTAGACCAAGGAAGACTCGAACCTCAATCGACATTATTAAATAAAAATTATGGAACTGGTTCCCCAGATTTAGTATTCTATTTCGATCCTACTAATCCTTCTGATATGTTTAGATTAGAGCAGTTAGGAAGTAAGCTAGATGAATTCTATGGATATAAAGGTCAAAAGTTTACTAATTCAATAAATGAAAACTTAGGCTATACGTTAAATGCTATGTTTGCTAAAACTCAGTAATAGATATGGACGAAGAAGAAATTTTACAATACATTCAAGATCAGCGTGACAGCGGAGTAGACGACGATAAAATCGGTATGCAGCTGCAGATGAAAGGTGTTGCTGATTTTGACACGTACTTAAAAAAAAAAGACGATACTTCGATCTCGCCCTCTGCTTCGGAAGGGGAAGGTACGGAATCAGAGCAGATTACAAGTCAGCAAACAGGACAAGGAGCTGGTTCTTCGGTTGTACCTGTAACTCAAGATGATCCTACTGTAAATACTATTGCTAGCGGCGAGCAAGACTCGTCTACTAATTCTATTACTGGTCAGGTAATAACTCCTTGGACAGACACCCCTGAAAATAGAGCGAGATTAGAGATCGATCCAATGCATTATGACGGTTTTCAAAAGGGTGCATTTATAAAAACTATGGAGGTGTTAGATCCACAGTATATAACGCCAGAGATAGAGACATACTTTCATAATTTCGTTTCATCTAACGACTGGTGGTGGAATTCAGTAGGGGCTAATGTCAATGGTATAGCTGAAGAGCTTGCAAAAAATGAAGAATATCTATCTGCAAACGACATAAGCGTTCCTATGTTGGGAACACCAGTAGCAAGTCCTTATGGAGCTTATGCTCCACCTCGTAGTGAAGAGGATATAATGTTTGATAAAGTTGCTGCTGTAAAAAAACTTTTAACGCAAAATATTAATGACAGTGCTGTAGATCTTTTACAATCTAGAATGCCTGCTGATATAAAGGAGAGCAAAGAAGCGCAGTTATATATGGAGCAATTTATGTTAGAAAATTATGGGGCGATGCTAGATCTAACTGGGGAAGGCGAAATAGGTAATACTCCTTTTCTTCAGTTTGATGGGTGGCAACCTAGCACATATTATGGCGCTGCAGGTGGCCCAGGATTTAGGCCTAAATTTTCTGGGTATTTGGTAGATAGATATGATGCTGCAGGTATTGATTTAATAAATGGAATTTATAATTTCTTTGGTGGGGATGCGAAAACAGTAGTTGAAAATCGAGAGATTGCTGAAAAAATACGTGCTAATACGCTTCAGTTTGAAACTACTATGGTTGGCAGTTTTACAGATGGAGAGTTTTTGAGAGGGTTAAAACAAATGACAGGATTTGTAGCTGAAGCGACCCCAGTTATGTCAATATTAATACCAACTGCTACAGTTACTACAGTTGCTACTGGTGGGGTTGCTGCTCCATGGTGGGTTACGGCGGGCCTAATAGGTTTAGAAGGAGCAACATTAAGTACAACAATTGAAGCCGCTAGAACTCGTGAACACCCTATGTTTAAGAGGTATACGAAAGATGGGGTGACTATAGGGTATTATGAAATGATGGAGGCTACTGGTGGTGATCCAGAGCTTATGGCTCAGTATGAATACAGCTTTGATGATTCAGCAAGATTAGGTCACTTAAGTACTGTCTTTGGAACTGACTTTGTTGCTTCAGGAGTTACATCATTCTTTTTCTTTAAAGCATTAAAAGGCGCTACAACTCCAAAAAATATAGGGCCTAATATGAATAGCTGGTGGAATGCTCACCTTGCAAATATGGGTTATTCTGTACCTATTAATAGCGTAACTTCTTCTACCGCAGCTATGGTTCAATATATGAGTTTGAATCCAGATGCCACTCAAGAAGAAGTTTTTGAAGTTGGATTAGATGTAGCCTTAGGTACTGTCCCTATAACGATAGGGATAACAGGGACTGGTTCTGCTATTAATTATGCTCATACAAAAGCTACAGTAGCAAATGCTTTAGCTAGAGACGCAGTTGGAAGAAATGGTGGTAATGTTAAAATACATCAACAGCGTAAAGTGCTTTTAGAAACAATAAGAAAAAGCAAAGATCCAAATAGCGCTGAAGCAATAGCGGCTGAAAGGATGTTGGTTGATTTAGAAGAACAAAGACTCAGCACTATGACTACTGATGAAAACTTCTATTTGAATATGGATCCAGAAGATTATCATGCTATTGTGGATTTACATAGGAGTTATAATAGTAAACTTCGTCAATTAAATCAGCTTGATGATCCTGACTCACCTATAGGTAGAGCCTTACAAAAAGAGCTAAATGAAAATATACAATTAAGGCAAAATATAGAAAAGCTTTATGAGACGGACCCTGTTGTAGATGCAGATCCTACTTCACCTAAGCCAGATATATTTCAACCTACTATCGAAGGGCCTGATGGGAAGCCAGTACCATTATCATTTACACCTGGACTATCTAAGTGGTGGTACGTTGAATTCTTTGATAAGTACGGTGATGTAAACATGCTACAAAGAAGTATTATGGAGGCTTTGGACACTGAAAACCAAGGTGCAAGACTTTCTTTAATGCAAGATTTTGAAGTGTTACAAAAGCTGTCTACCTCAAAAGCCGCTCATCAAATAGAAGAGATGGTAAATCTAAGATCTCAAGATGGTGGGCTGATAGATCAACTAAGGATTCTACAAAAAAATACACCTCAAGACCTTTATCAAAATCTACCAGAGGTATACTCTAAAGATATTATAGGCCTTTATGATAGGTGGGCTGTTTCAAAATTTGCTCCAGAAAGAAACAAGCAAATACTTGCTGATAATAAAACGGAACTTAATGCTTTAAAAGCAAAAGAAAAGCCAACTTCTGCAGACAAGAAACGAATGGCTTTTCTTGAAGAGAAAATTGCAGAAAGAAGAGGTAGTGGTATGGCTGATGAAGAAGCTGCAGACTTCTTAAATTCTTTACCTGAAGATTTGAAATTAGCTTTTGAAAAAGTTAGGGAGGAACACAGATCTATTCAGCAAAACACTAGAGACGCTGCTTTAGAGTATGGCTTTATAGATCAAGCTATGTACAATAAGCTTCAAGCTAACGCTGAAAACTACGTAACTCTTACTGGTGACGGCATGAAGTCTGTTGATGGTAGTATATCTCTAATTGATAATGATATAGTAGCATCTATCTTCCCACAAAAGTCTCAACAAGGGGGTGTACCTGATGGTTTAAGAAAAGCTTCTGGTCGTAGCGATGAAACAGGTAGTATATTAGGCAAGACTATAGATCAAAATACACAGATACATATAGCAGGGCAAAAGAATGTGGCTCTTAGGGGGTTGTACGAGATGCTGCTAAACAATCCAAACTCTAAACATTATTCTATATCTGACCAAGGTAACTCGTCAGCTAAAAATACAGTAATGGTTTACGTAGATGGTCAACAAAAGTTCATCACGTTTGCTAACGAGGCATACGCAAAACCTTTTAAGACTCAAGCCCCTAGCGATAATGAAGCATACGTTAGGTGGGTTCAACCTATGCAGAGGTTATTTAGTAATATACCAAAGATGTATACCCAATGGTCTACTTCATTCTGGGCAGGTAATAGTGCAAGAGACTTTCAAGGTTCTTTAGTAAACGCAATAAGTGCAGCAGAAAAAAAGTTTGGGTATGCTTTATATAACGCTGAAGGCAAACCTATAAATATAAAACAATTAGCAAAAGACTCTCACCTTGTAGGTAGAGGTGAATTCTTTAAAGCTTTTAAAGCTATTGCAGCCGATGAGTTTGGCCCTGGAAATAATTATAGGGGTGCAGATAATGCGCTATATCAAGAATATAAAGCTCACGGAGGAAAAACTGGTTGGGCTTTTAGAACACCTTTAGAAGATCTTCAAAAAACATTACAAAGAGAAGTTGATTCTGGAGTAAAGGGTCAGAAAGCAACAGAGTGGATGTATAAAAATACATTTGGCCTTATTGAGTCTTTTAATAATACATTTGAAAACGCTTTTAGATTTCAAGTATATAAAGGTTTAAGAAATCAAGGTGTTGCCCCAGACTATGCCGCAGCTGTAGCAAAAGATGTAAGTATAGACTTTAATAGATCGGGTAATACTACCCCGATGTTAAGCTCTATGAAGTTCTTCTTAAACGCTAGTTTGCAAGGTGCTGACATGACTGTACAAACTAGTACTGCATTAAGACCTAAAGTAGATTTTGAGGGTAATGTAAGGAACCCTTGGCAGAGGATGACAAATTCTCAAAAAATTCTTGGAGGAGCTGTTGGGTTTACCTACATGTTAACTCAATGGAACCAAGGCGTTAGTGAAATAGATGATGATGGAGTTTCTTTTTACGACAAAATACCTGATCAAGTAAAACAAAGAAATCTTATTATTATGCATCCTGGATCTCCAACTGGGGAAAGAACTCTTATCCCTAAGTGGTATGGATTTGGCACGTTCAATGATATGGGAATGATGATAGCTGAGGTTCAAAGCGGTGAAAGAAGCGCTAGTGATGCAGCTTGGTTTTGGGCTTCTTCTACTGTAACAAATATGTCGCCAGTACACTTTGGAGGTGTAGCTAGCGAAGAAGATCCTACAAAAGGTGTAGATCCAGTAGATCAGCCAGGACTTGTTATCGGGGCGTTATCTCAAGTAGATCCTTTAGCTCCTATTATTGATGTTGCTACTAATGTAGATGGTTTTGGTAATCAAATAGCTGCAGAAGATAAACCTGGAGAAGCTAGATCTTCTCAGGGGTATGATTCCCCAATAGTTCTTGAACAGATCGCTCAGGTTTTAAATTCAGCCACTGGTGGTAGCGATGAGGTGAGTGGTGATATTGACTTCAATCCTGACAAATTAAATTACTTACTTCAAAATTATCTGGGTAGTACTTATATGATGTTTGGGGATGCTGCAGAAGGAATTTTAGAATTAGCAGCTGATCAAGACAATCTAGATACGTGGCCTATAATAAAAAAGTTCTATGATGAAGACTACGAAAAATCTGCTTATGGGAATTATTATTCAGCAAAACAAGTTGTAAATACATACTTGGCTGAATTTGGTAATATAGAAGATCTTCGTGAAAATAAAGATAAGCCTTTGCCGAGTCGTGACGAAAGACTAGCCGACTATGAAGCTGTAGAGGAAGAAGCGGGGAGTGCTAAACAGAGATATGGTTATGCTATGGCTATGGATGAAATATTTACAAAAATAGATGGTGATATGCAAGAGATAACAGAAGCTAAAAAATTATTACAAAATAAACAAGACGCTTTAGAGTATCATATGTTCAATCTTGAAGTGGCAGATGAGTGGGGGGCGCTAGAAGATAAGATATACAAACTAGAGCTAGCTGAAATGGAATTAATGGAAAACGCATTAAAACAATATTATAAATTTTACAGAAAACCTGAAGAATAATGAGTAAGAAAAAAATAAAAGACACCAAGCTTGGCTCTTGGTTGGCAGAAAAAGCACCTCAAGTATTAGGTGTAGTAGGAGACCTTCTACCTGATAGCGGTGGATTAGGCATAGTAAAAAACCTTATTGATCAAGACCCGAAAGTAGATTCTGAAGAAGCTCAACGCATCATTGATGCAGAGGTTCGCTTTCAAGAGAACGTCACAGAGCGCTGGAAGGCTGATATGGGTAGTGATGTTAAGTTAGCTAAGATGATACGCCCAGTAACGCTTATATGCCTTATGGGTATGTTTATGATTACTATGTTTATAGACAGTATGGATAACGTCGCATTTAACGTAAAGGACTCTTATGTATCTTTGCTTGAGCTACTTATGCTTACTGCTTTTGGTGCATACTTTGCTGGAAGAACTATAGAAAAGAAATCTAAATAATGATTCGCAAGCTACTGACAATCACTCTATTAGCCTTACTTACTTTAAGTAATGCTTTTGCTCAACCAGATGATGCTAGTTGGGTAAATGTAACAATACAGACAGACAACTATGGTGGTGAATCATCGTGGGAGATCTTAAATAATGATAATATAGCAGTAGCAGTTAGTCCACCACTTCAAAACAATACTCTCGTTAACACAATGGTTTTTTTACCTGCTGGTGAGTATGTATTTGTTATGTATGATTCGTTTGGTGACGGTATATGCTGTTCCTTTGGGCAAGGCTTCTTTGGGTTAACAAACACTTGTGGGTTAGAAGAATTTAACTATGAATTTGATTCAGCTATAGATAGTATACCATTTGTATTAGAACCTTGTTTACCAGTATTGCTTGGCTGCATGAACGAAGCTGCGGACAACTACAACCCATGGGCTAATCAAGATGACGGTAGTTGTGAAATCGTTGATTGCGACTCTCTCGAAACTCAAGTGTCTATGGAGTTAACGCTCGATACATGGCCTGGTGAAACTGGATTTACATTAGTTAATATAGCTAATGGTCAACCGTATGAACAGGTTATACCTGGTGAGTTTGATTTTGGTGATCAGCTCATTACATACACCTATAACTTTTGTGTGTCGCTAGGTTTTGAATTAATATTGGTGGACGAATATGGTGACGGATTAAACGGCTCTACTTCAGGAGGAGAAGATGGGGCTTGTGTTATAACTGCCTGTGATAGTGTTATATGGGAGTTAGAAGATTTAGCTTTCACAGAGTTCGATGATGGTAATACGATGTATTCTGGCGCTATTTTTACAGAGCCTTGTCCACCTGTACCTCCTATAGTGGGGTGTATGGATGATGATTATGTAGACTATAACCCTGATGCAACAGCTCAAGACACCTGTATGACATTACACACATGGGGTTGCACAGATCCAGAAGCCATGAATTACGATAGTACTGCAACAATAGACGACCTAAATAGTCCTTGTAGTATACAGATTATTCTAGAAGATGATGCTGGTGATGGATGGGGCATGTCTGGGATAGGTATGAAGCAAGGTGATCAACAATGGTTATTTACTGTAGGTCCTGGCGTATTTTTAGAGTCGTGGGATATTATGCTTGATTCAGACGAGGAGGTGGATATATATTATTTCCAAGATGGAGGTCAACAATCATCTGCTCAAGAGTTAGCATTCCAAACATTGCATAACTCTGTATATGCAATTAATCAAGCTGGGGATACTTTATTATCTGAAGGTTCTAATCCATTCTTAAATAATGGTCAAAGCGCTTTACAACCATTTAGCGCACCAGAATGGAAAGTGTATCATTTCACTCCGTATTGTGGAGATAGCTGCATACCTTATATATACGGCTGCACAGATGATACTGCTTGTAACTACGATGCTGAAGCTAATACAAATGTTGATTGCAACTATCCAGTACAGTATTACGACTGCAATAACAGCTGTGTTAATGATTATGATGGAGACGGAGTGTGCGATGAGTTAGAGGTAGTAGGTTGTCAAGATCCGACTGCATTTAACTATAACTCAGCAGCTACAGATCCTGGAGAGTGTATCCCAGTGATATTTGGCTGTACTGATCCTACTCAGTTTAACTACAACCCAGATGCTAACACAGAAAACGGAAATTGTATACCTTTTATATACGGTTGTATGAATCCAGATGCATTTAACTACAATCCAGATGCCAACACAGAACTTGAAGACTCTTGCATTGAAGTAGTGGTTGATTGCATGGACCCTAACGCATTTAATTATAACGAATTAGCCAACACTCCTGATGAAGAAGCTTGCCTATATGATGCTGGATGTATTACAGGGCCTGGTAATCCGTATTGGTACAACGATGGGTGCTATGCATGGATTATAGATATTGATCCATACTGTTGTGAAGTAGGTTGGGATGATACATGTGCAGAGTTATACTCATATTGCGAGCAAGGTTGGCCACAAGGTGTATATGATATACATGATGTATATAATGTATATCCTAATCCTGTGGATGATATACTTTACATTCAATCTCCAATAAATACAGAAGCTATTATATATAATTCTTTAGGGCAGATTGTTGTATCTTCTACTAAGGAAAAAAGAATTGACATGACTCATTTACCCAATGGTATATACAATGTTGTCATTAATCATATAAATAAAATAATAATTAAATCATGAGTTACAAAACAAACAAAACAACTAAAAAACGTATTGATAAGCTTTTAACTAAGAATGCTCAATACCAAGCTGCAAATGTCTGCGTGACAAACAGTAAGACAAAGAGGCAAGAAATTAATAGGTATTGTCGTGTTAATTTTATCAATCCTATTAAAGATATAGATTTAGAATTTTATAACCGTGTAATTTTAGCGTAATGAAAATAGATTGGATAAACAGCTGGAACGCTGGAAACAAAAAAGAGAAGTATGAGATTAATTTAAGATTAGGCACAGTGACTGTGCTTGAAATTTCATTTTGTCCATGCCCTAGTTGTGAAACAAAAGGACATTGTAAGAGATTTAGATTTATGATTTTAAACTTTGGATTCGAGCTGTGATGGTAGAACGAAAGGATCTTACTCCAGTTGTATATGCTCTAATAATGCTAGGGGTGTTTCTTCTTGCATCATTTACAGCCAATGGACAAACTCTAAAAAAGACGTTTAAGTTTGCTACATTCTATACTGCCTTCAGTGGTGGTAACTCCATAGCTGATGATAACATATACTCTGTAACTAATGGGTTACAGACTGATGTATTAGAAACTCCTTTCGATTATTCGTTTACAGCTGGTGTTCGTAAGATTGCTAGGTTTGGGTATGAGAACCGAGCTAATGTATTCTATGATGGAACAGAGAAGTCTTATAGCGATGCTGCTACCATTGGTAAAGTAAAAGGGTTTGAATTCTTATTTGAAGCTGACTGGCGTAGACAACAAGGCAGAAACTTTATTGATCAGGATTATTTCTTACGTTATGTAGCTAAAAACTGGATAGCTAAGGTTGAATATCTACAAGATGGGTTTGCCGATGTTGAGTATTTTGAGGGATCCCAAAGGCTTCGACTCAATGCTAATGATAAACTTAGCTTTAATATTGGGGTGGCTCAACGTATATCTGAACCATATGGGTATAATCCTTTAGAAGAATGGGTGTTGTCAAATAATAACATACACTATACAAGTCTTGCTATACAAGAGGGGTATACTGTAGATGTACAAGCTGGTGAATATTTCTCTCCAGACGGTGAGCTTGTAGCTAATAGTGTTGATGTATGGGAGCAGGTTGTTATACCTGAAGTTATTGATGATTATGTTGCTAGAAAAAGAAATGAACTACCTAATGTATGGAACTATTCTGTAGTTGTTGGGTATGATTACTATAAGTATTCTAAAGAATTTTGGATGCACAATTGGGTAAGTGTAATGCCTTATCATCTTAAGACAGATGACGAGTATTCTTACTTTGAAACCACCGAAGGGGGGCAATGGCTAGATTACGGCGCAGGCCTTATCTTTGGGTGGAGATTAAACAAGAGTCTTGGTGTGTTTTTAGAGGGAAAATACAATAAGTATTGGAATCGAGAATGGCATGACTTCTCAGTTGGATTAAATTACGTAATATTATAAAAATGGCAAAGCAGATTGGAGAGGATACTAAAGTAACATTTGACCTTAAAACAATAGGGTTGGGTGTAGCAGGGCTTGCAGCCTTAATAGGAATGTGGTTTACGCTACAAGCTGATATAGCAGAAGCAAAAGAGTTGCCAGAGCCATTG
>TARA_R100000808_G_scaffold2362_2_pt1 | contig 20383 bp, 26 predicted proteins | sample TARA_R100000808 | Tara Oceans TARA_R100000808 (sample SAMEA2622852) | marine metagenome | biome: marine biome (ENVO:00000447); feature: marine epipelagic mixed layer (ENVO:xxxxxxxxx); material: "saline water (ENVO:00002010), including plankton (ENVO:xxxxxxxx)" | depth 140 m | reverse complement strand
CTATCACGACTACCTACACAAGCAATATCAGCTGCAAGACCTTTTTTGTGTGAGCTTCCTATACGTGCACCTACGACGTTATCATTCCAATGTGGGGTTCTATATCCAGATGTTATTTTAAATGCAATAGAAGCGTTCCCACGTGCATAATCAAGCTTTTCAAGAAAGTCTTTATCCATGTTAGCACCTGATCCGATTTCATCAGGTGAATCAAACTCTGAAAGAGTAAAATATTTTAAGTCCAAAAAATTAGTTTCTTGGTTCTGTGTACACCCACACTTTAACTCCTTTAACTTCTTTCACAAATTCCTTATCCATTCCTTCATATTTATCTTGTTCTTTTGCTACTTTTTTATTATACTTAGGGTTTTTACTTCCGAGTTTTTTCTTTTTCATAGTTTATAAATTTATAAATACTAAACACTATTGCTATAGCTAAGGAAACAAAGGTTAGTATTTCATTAATTTGCACTAATGATATGCCTATCGCTGTACCATTAGCTAGTCCTACTTGTGCTGTATCTTGTATTTCTTTCATCTTTATTCGTTTTAGTCTGTAAGTAAGACTTTAATTTAGTTTTATTTATGTTTTTTACTTTATATCTTTTTTTCATTATGTAAGATCAGGTGTTAAAAAATCTCTTAATGTTAATTTGCTACCTTGATTCATTGGTCTTTCAAGGTTCATTCCTGCATAGTAAGCATTGCTATCAGGATTAACGTCTGCACCAGAATTTGTCGAGTATTCAGGAAAGCTAGATATATTGTTTTTAATGTAGTCTATTAATCTTTCTGTGTAATATTCTGCTGTATTTCTCACTTCTTCTCTAAGGTGCTGCGCTTCTTCTGTGCTTAAAGCTGTTCCTGTTTCTGATGTTTTTGAATAGATATTACCATTCTCGATTTTAAATCTAAGAAAAGGTATAGCGTGATAGAACGCCCAATTAGGCAGCATATCACCAATATAATCATCTACTAAAGTCTTATATGCTGCGTTTGCAGGGTCTCCTAGTGTTCCTGCTATTATAAGGTCTTTCAGCTTTTGGTTAAGGTCTGTTCCTAGCTTAGTTTCTACATATAGCTTCTGTGCTTGCCTTACGTATGGAAGCAACAGGTCTACATCCACATTTAGATTAATTGCTGTGCTGTCTTTTAATTTACTTTCTGATATGAATAATACGTATGCCATAATTTGTTGATTATCAGTTATTTGTTAGTCTAAATATCCTCTGTTCACCATTCTTTGTGGTGGTGTTGCTACTAGCCTGTCATTTCTTTGTGCTGTAAAACCTTCTGATATTGCTTTTGTGTACCCTATCATTGTATCATCATCTATATTATCTTTGTAATATACAGCATCATCATCTGCTGCTGGAGCACGATAGACCTGACGCAGCCAAAAATGCCTGCATTCAGGACCTCCCTTATAAAACCATATAGAATAAGTCGAAGCCCCTCTAGGCCCAAACCCTGCATTTACAGCTTTTGAACCCATATTAATAATATCCTCTTTTCTATATATCTTTTTTGCATTTATCATTAACCTGCAAAAATCCCTACTTGTACCAGATTTATTTATTAAAAAATTATCTGTAGTGTAAACATATCTTACTTTGTAAAAGAAAGTACCACTTTTATTAAGACCATCTTGCTCACTTCTTGCATTTGGATTTGCTCTGCCTGTAGATGCTAGGTTTATCTTTTCTTTTGCTACTTTGTTTAATTCAGCTTCAAAGTCAAAATCTTGGTGTTCACCATCTACTACTTCTTCATGTACTAATTCCCAGTCTTCAGGAATATCTTCTAGTGTTTCTAAAAAACTTTCTAATTCTGTTTTGTTAGAAAATCTTTCTATTTTCTCTTCACTACAATTACATTTGTTTAAGCTAGTTATTTGATCGTGACTTTCACAAGGCATATAATAAGTTTTGCCGTCTTGCTTGTGTTCATGATGTCCTTTACATCCCATCTTTTCTGCTTCTGCTTCTGCTTCTTCTATACTGTCATATAATGGTAATTCAACACCATCTGTAACCATAGAACCTACTTTAGCAAACTCCTCGCTTACTACTTCTTCTTCTTCGTTTAATGGTGGTAAACCTAAAGATTCTCTAATTTCGTCTTGCGTCATGACCTCTCTAACTGTTTTAGAATCAAATTGTACTGTGATAGGTTTAAGCTGTACAAATTCAACAGGCATATCCATATTGTTTACTTCAAATATTGTATGTAGTGTTTCTAGTATATTTAACTGGAATGGTCTTACCACAGTATTTTGAAAAAAGTTTGCAGCGTTTATCAGTTCATCAGTATTTGACGAAAACCCATTTGTAGAATCTATCCCCATTAACGTCTTAGAAGTCACCCTATGGGCTGTAAGTATGTTTTGAACCAATAACTCCTGTAAAGCAAGATATTGCTTGTCAGCGTTGCTAACAGCTATTGGTGTGATTTCAGGCACTCTGTTTCTATCATCAGAGAAAGTTAATACAAATTTACCACTATTTGATGCTCCTGTAAACTTTTGAGATAAACTTTCTTCTATCTGAAAGCGTTCTTCTTGCGTTGGTACTCCATTCGCAAAAGAGATGAAATAAGAGCCGCTAAATCCATTCTGTATATTGTTTAAGTGAAATTCAGCTACTCTTTGGTCTACTAATGCCCAATTGCAGCCAGAAACGTAATCAGGAGTATGGTATATATCCATATTAGGACTGTAAGAACCTGTGTATATTAGCTGACTAGCTGAAGTCCTGTCATTAACATTAAAGGCAGGAATTGAATAAGGTTTGTGTATTCTAGTATTACTCCAGTCTGCACTAATATAATAAGTGTCTACTTTGCCCATAGCATTAGGTCTACCTGCTCTTACTCTTTCTACAGGAACGTGATAGATTTCTGCTATTTCTGTACGTGATTGATTCCAAATAACGTGAATAGCATAAGCACCTTGCAGCTTAAAATCAAAAGATAGTTTCTTAATTACTTGATGTAAACTTTCTTTACTATTTGCGAATTTAAAAAACTTTTTAAGTTTTACATATACATCTATGCTGTCATTATATTCATCATCTATAATAATGTCTTCACCTGCAATCATTTCTGCTGTTGCGTTTATAATTGCAGCGTGTGTACTAGAATTATAGTATAAGTCTATTAAGAACTGTGGATATGCATTTTTCCAATTATCAGTTCCATATTCGATATAGTCTTTACCACGCACTTCTTGTACTTGTGGTGCTGTTTCTGTTTCTAAGTTTACTTGTAAAATATTATCTTTCATAGTTAATCTTGTTCTGACCAGTCTGATCCGTTTAATATATCCATAATAGCTGAATAATCATATTCTGTTTTGCCTTCTAAAAAGCTAGGTGTTTCACCTTCAAATTTAAGTAAAAATTCTGAACTATCTAATGAATATCTTAATGTACTAGCTGATGTTTCTAATACTTGACTAAAGTCTATATTTGATAATTCTGATGATGGTATAATTACGTATTTCATTTTAGTTTGCTTTATATGGTACGTTTTTTGCCCACGTTGGTGTATTAAATAATGTACCATTAAATCCATTACCTGAACTGTCTACAGCTACACTACCTGAACCACTATTAAACTGCCAATATCCTTTTAATCTAGCCATCCCTGTTAAATTTATAGGCTCTCTATTAGCTACAAATAATTTACCTATATCTATCACATCTGCAAATACACCTACTTCTGCAATAGTACCATTAAAAAAAGCACCACCTTGTGTGTTTTGTCCTATATCTGCAATACTTGGTGTTCCTGAAAATGTACCTAGACTTGTTCCTGTTTGTTTTAAAGTGCCGTCTAAATATAGTTTTGTTTCATCTTCTGATGTATCCCAAGTAGCAACTATATTATGCCATTTTCCATCTGCTTCTATAGCATCTGTAAAAGCTATTGTAACTGCTGCACCACCTGCTTTATATGTAAACCTTACTTCATTAGAAGAAGCGTGGTATAATAGGTTTATCACATTATTAGAATCTACCCTAGTTTGAAACATTACACCTGATGCACTCATAGTATTTAGCTTTGCCCATACAGAAATAGTTCCATTTGAACTATCTACATTTTCTGCAACACCATCTACACTTACATATTCATCTGTACCATTTAATCCTAAAGCCCAGATGTTATCATAAAGATAACCACTTGTTGTTAAGCTGTTTCCTAATTTTAATGATAACGCCATATTATTCTACGTATGCTATACCAATACCTGAAGTAAGGGTAATAGCGGTAATATTCATGTATAACACAGTACCAGCAGGCATTGTCGTTTGTAAAGCACTTTCGCCTGTTGCATTTGCCACTGTTATTGCTGAAATAACTGAAGTTACAGGAAAATGAACTGCATAATAGTCTTTACTTGTTTGTGCTGCTGTTGTAAATATTTCTGTTGTACCTTTTCCTAATTGTTCTGTTAATAGTTGTTGAACATTTTCTATTGCCATTGTTTATTTTTTTTATTGTCCGTAATATATGTAATTAGTGCCTGATGGTTCAGGATGTTGCGTATATTGTACTTGCCCTGTTCCTGCTAAATCTGACATATTTAATTTTCCTATTGCTACTAATCCTTGCACTACTCCATGTGTAGGCCCTACAGGTAGTACATCATCTTCTGTTACAGGTGCATTACCTGCACTTATTGCAACAGCTCCTGTCCAAGAAACTTCATAAACTTCATATTTATAATATCCTGATGGTATAAGTTTTGTGTCACCTGTATAAACATCTGGTGTAGCGTTATAAGTAAAAGACATCTTAGTATATCTATCGTATATTAAGTGATTATTAGGATAAGCATATTGAACTGATTTGTCCATGTCATTAGTAAACTTTACTAAGTGCCTAATCTTATCAGAGCCTACCGAAGTGTCAATACGGTTGTCTTCTGTACTTATATATGCGTCAAATGAAGATTGTGTTACTGCTTGAATCATATTATATAATAGAAAAACTGTTTAAATATTTGCATATAAAAGAAAAAGAGAGCCTAAGCCCTCTTAATCAAGAAAAATATGAAAACACTAATTAAAGTGAAGTGTTATGATGTAGTAGGGAATGTCCCCGCTTTGTTAGTAAATCCTGCATTATCGAATGGTTCAGTAGTATAATCCTCTAAGAATGCGAATGGAACACTCTCCAAACCGTCAAAGGTCAGAGTGTAACCTGAGCGGTCCCCGAAGCTACTTCCGCTTTCAGCAGTACCTGCATTTAAACTCATTCCATTTGTCATACCTAAAGCAACTATCATATCATGACCATTAGCAAGTGTGCCATTAAGTTGAGCAAATATTCTTACTTGCGTTTGTCCTAATAACTTAATCTCTTCTTGGTCTTGTTGCGTAAGACGATTTATTACCATATTTACAGTTGGAGTATAGAAGATTGTTCCATTTTCTACACTTCCTGTAATAGTATCTGTAATAGAAGTTGAACCTCTAGGCACAGTATATCTATATATAGTATTACCACCAAAATCAATAGTGTCGATAGTTGATTTATCAACTGCATCATAAGCAAAAGATGTGATTTCATCATAAACAGAAAAGTAGATGTATTTTACGCCACCACTGACTCTATTACAATCTAATCCTCTTCCGCGCGTTAAATTTGTACATGCCATTGTTTTTTGTTTTAAAAGTTAAAAACAGGGGGTTTTGACACCCCCTATTTTATAATATTATGATTGTCTTACTATATCTGCACCAACTCCAGTCTGAACACCACCAGAGAATCTACAAACCACTCGAATATTATCTGAGCCATCTAGGCCTGACATATCCATTAGGGCTATTCTAGGCCCTGTTCCTGTTACTCCAAAGTCCGAAACCAGATCCGTACCAAAATAAAGATTTGATTTTTGAGCTGCTACCATTTGGTTATCTGGTAAAGAAGGGCAAACTGCAATTTTGTATCCTTCGAATACAGGCTCATAGTCGCCATTCATGTTGTATGCATTCACATATCCTAATGTAGATACTGCTGAAATATAGAAAGCATAAGTTTTATTGTTCATGTATATGTATAAATCTTCTTTGCCTAGTATTGCAGGTACGTTAGCAGCCATATCAGAAGTTAAAGTCTGTAAGTTAGCTATAATGTTTGCTGCTGTATAAGCACCTGAAGCTGATGATTGAATTACAGTTGCATCAACACCTGGTAATAAATAACCAACTGCTGCACCTAAGAATCCTGTAAATTCACCATTTGTAGCTGTTACACCATTCCATATTGAATTTTCTACTCCTTCTGCAATAGTTGAACCCATATAAGAAATTACATAATCTTCAAAAGAAGCAGGAGGCATAGCCTCAGGCCCTCTCATTTGTAAAGATTCCCAGCTGCTCACCAAGTTTTGCTTACAAAGATCAATATTTATTTGCAAAGGTTTTACTTCAAGTACCTTTTCAGTCATTGTGAGAGTTCCGTGATCTGTAAAGTCGCACGTAGCATCTCTTAATAATGTTGCCCCAGCAACAGATTGTACATTTGATTTATAACGAACATTAGTCATTTGCGTTATAAAATCTAGTGATTTCGCTTCCTTTAATGCTGCAGAAATATACATCCCCGCTGCCGTCCCCGCGAAATTACTCGTTACGTTAAAAGCCATAGTTTTATTTGTTTTTTAGTTAATATTTATTTGTTTAAATTGTATAAAAATCTTTCTCTTTTAGAAAGTTTATTATAATCTTTTCTGCTTAATACAGGTTTGTCAGTTGAAAATTTGTTTACATTAACTGGATTGTCAGCAGGTTTTGCATTTAGTTCAGTTTTAAGTTTTTCGTTTTCAGCTTTTAATTTTTCAATTTCTTCTTCTGCTGAAAATTCAACTACTTCTGTTGTTTTTATTGATTTAGGATTTGTTGAAGGCTCTTCAGTTTCTTCTGACATTTCTTCAACATCACCTGTTTCACCGATTTGTCTTTTAAGGTCAGCTACTGCATCTTCAAGGTTTTGGATTCTTTTTTCCATTCCTCTCCAATCACCAACGTCTGCTGTTTCTTTTCTATCATCTTCTTCATCGTAATCTTCTTTGTCTTCTTCTGCTAAGTCAGTAGATAAATCTTCTTCTTCAGCAGTATCTTCTTCTTCAGTTTCAGATTCGATTACTTCTGCAACAACACCTTCTTCTTCTACTCTAAAAGAAACGCCAGTATCTAGCTTATAAGTACCTATTGGTAAAGGTATAGTTGTTCCATCTTCTGTAAGTACAGATATATCTACTCCTGCTTCTAGTTCTTCAGCAGTAGATACTAAAATAGTGCCATCCTCTGATTTGGATTGCCACCCTAATTTCACTTCATCATTCTCTAGACCAAGTGCTATTTTGATTTGCTTTTTTATGTCCATAATTGTATTCTTAAATTTAAGTTGATACTATATAATAGATATATAGTTTATTTATTTGATTTTTCAGATTCTTGTATAATTTCATTAAGTGCTATAAGTATTTCTTCATCAGTAGGTTGTTGCTGTGACATATTTTGCATCTTATCGACAAAGTACCCTTCAATACTTAAACCTCTTAGATTCCCTGCTTTAATTTCTTGCCATAAATCATCATTTTGTATAGACATAGAAACCATCCACGTTCCTCTAGGTAAATTGTAACCATAAAGTCTTGACTTGTCCATTTTTGGATCTTCTATTATCCAAGATTCTGTAGTCAAAACACCTGATACTCTATCTTGGTGTTCATAGGTTGCCTTATGATGATTATTATGTTTTAAATAAAGTTCTGCTGATTTGCGTACTGTTTCAGGGCTAAAATAGACATAAAATTCTTGATCTTTTTGTGGGTCGTATCGGAAGATTTGCTTATTTGGGATAAGGGCTGGACTGACCAACATACGTTTTTCTTCATCTACTTTTGCGAAAGTCAAGTTATGTTTTTCTTTCCCAAAGTAAACAAAGTCCTGTTCTATGGCGGGTGCTGAAACTAAACTTATAGCGTCTATTGCTAATTCTTGATTATCTTCTTCAATTACTAATTCTACTATTTTAGTTGTCTTAAGGTCTTCTTCATAGTAGTCAGCATTAGCTTTTTCACATTCTTCTAAGGTGTCATACTTGCATTCACCAGTATTCCCCCATTTATATTTTCCATCTTTACATTTTTTACACGGCATATTATTATATAGATTAATTGTTAATTTATTTGATTTTTATATTACTGCATTACGTCTTATTGTGCTTAGCTTATCCTGTCCTTGTGTGACATCATCTGTTACCACAAAGGCACGTACAGGCTCTTGTTCTTGAGCAGGTGCTGTTAATTCAAACTTACCAGACTGCATATCTGGAGCAGGTTGACCGCCACCCACTCCACCCATTCCACCTCCTCCACCTCCACCTGCACCACCACCAGTATCTTGCTTCAGTATTTGTCTTACATTTGCTAAACCTGCTGCTACTGATAAACCTGCTGCTATTGGTGCTGCTATTAGACCTGCAGGAGCAGGTATTCCATCCATTGCCTGATTGTAGGCAGCAGTTGCAGATGTAAAAGTGTTTACTAAGGCTTGTGCTACTTTAAATGCCTTCTGCTTTTTTGCTAATCTTTGTCTTTTCTTTTCAAACTTTTGGTCAATAGCTTCTAAATCACCACCATTCTTTTCTGCTAATTGCCTTTCCTTTTGATAAGAACTTTCTAGGGATGATATTTCTGTATCTAAAACTGTTAGGCCAATATCTAGTGCTTGTTGTGCAGCTTGTATTTTAAAATCTTCTAAATCTTTAAGACTTAATACTTGTTTGTCGGTGTTGCCCAGTATTTGTTCTGTTAATTCTGCATCTGATTGTATTATTTGGTCATTTGTTTCTTGTGTTCTTACTGGCAACTTTTCTAACGTTCCTAGCCTTTCTTTATCTGCTTCTTGTAGTTTTTTTAGTGCTTCTAATTCTTTTGCTTCAGCTTCTCTTTTTATGCCATTTATTTTATTATTAAGTTCTATTTGTTTAGTTATACTTTCTTGTTTAATATTAAATAAATTTATTTCAAGTTCTGCTTCTTTGTCTAAATCTTCTGCTGTCGATTCACCTAATGCGTTTTCTTCTCGCTGTATTCTTAATTCTTCTTCTGCATTTGCTATTCTTTTGTCAAGTAATTCATTCTCTATATTAAAGGCTTTTTCTGCTGCTTCTAATCTTTCTTCTTCTGATTTTGTAACATCTTCTGCTATTAATTTAAGCTCTTCAATTTCAGACCTTCTTTTAGCTGTTTCTACATTTAAATCTCTATTGCTATCTCTTAATTTTTGGAATGCATCTTTTAAAGCTAAGGCTTGTTTTGTGTCATTTACAATTTCATCTCCTATATCTTTGAATGTACCTTTTACATCTTCTAAAGCACCTTTTGTATCACCTTTAAATAGCTTAACAATACCATCACCAAATTTAGACACTCTATCTACTAAAACATTAAATGCAGCTCCTAAACCTGCTAAACTTTTTTCTAATAATTCAGCCCCTCTTTTAGTTTGTGTAAAATAAGTTACTAATGAACCTACAGCAATAACAAAAGCACCTATACCTGTACTTATTAATCCTGCTTTAATACTACTAAAAGACTTTGCTGCTGTAGATGTTAATTTTGTAAATCCTCCTTTTATATCATTAAGAGAAACACCCATAAACTTAAATTCATTAGCTAATTCACTAGCGTCTTTTGCTGTTGCTCCTATATTTGATTTTATTTCTAAACTTACTGTTTTATCTGCCATTTTCTATTTTTTTAAGGTATATCTACATTAGTAGACACTATTTCATGAAGATACACAACTGCACTCCAAATATTTGTTACATTATTTCTATCACTACATTGTATAGACCAAGATTTATTAACTCCTGATGATGTATCTATTTCAGTAAATGTACCATTAACACCACCTACTTTACCTATGTTTCTTGTGAATCCTACAATAAAATTCATATTATATGAACTGTCTATTTGTACTACTCCTTTTCTGTTTCTATATGAAAAATCACCTACTGTTGCTGCTGTACCTGCTAATTCTAGTCTAGTGATATAGATTTCATATCCTATAATTGAACTTGGTTTTACATCTATAAGACTTGATCCATCCCCACCTACTGTTAGTGTGATATTACTATTATCTGTACTTACTCCTGATAGTTCTACAATAGACATTTTTCTATTAGTATAGAGATATGTAGGTGAACCTAAAGTTGGGTCGTCAGCTACTGCATTTTGTCCACCCCCTATTGCAAATTCATTTTGTCTATTTACATTACCATTAACACCAAATACTGCTGCATTATTCCTACTGCTTTCTATTATATTTTCTTTACCTGTTATAAAGCCATTATTACTACGTATGCATTGATTATCTACACCTGCTAAAAGCATATTATTACTATTAACACAACTACCATTCCTAACAGTATTGCTTGCATTACTTAAAGCAGCATTAACAGAACCACTATTCAAGCCTTTTAATCTACAAGTACCTGTTGCTGTATCATAATAATATCCATACGCTTCACAAGCAGCCTGATTCGGAACTATATCATTAGTTTTTCCATCTGTAAATAGAACAAAATTTGTAGGTTCTTGTATTTCATAGGGTTTTATATTATATCCTTTTAAATAGTCCATTTATGGTATAAGTATTAATTCTAATTTGGTTAAAGCATTCGGTTTGTAGTCTATTTTATTTACTCTATATTCTCTATTTTTAATTCTAACTTTGTCAAAAAACTCAAAGTTTGCAACATCCGCAGGTGTTAATAGTGCAGATAATTTTACTATCCTTGTATCAGGATTGTATAGTTCATTAAAATAACCTTGATAAAATCTGTTGTATAAATCATTTACAGGGGGCGGTCCTATACCTATTAATCCATAAGTATTACCAAAATTATATCCATTTGTAGTTGCAGAAACAGATGGTATTGTAGACGTATGACTAAAACGCTGATATGTTGTGTGATTAAAAGCACCTGAACCATTTTCTGCATCCATAAAAAATGTCATATTTTGTAATTGGTAATTATCATCACCTGTTACATTGTAAAGTATTCTAGGGTTGTTGTCTATTCCTTTAAATTCACCACCTTCTTCATCTGCACCATATATACAGGGTGCTATCCATTCAGGAAGATCTTGAAATATTGGTTTTACAACTGTTGATGAAAATATTTTTAGTTCTATTTTTTCTTCACCTGTTAAATTGGTTAGCTGATTTGAACCTTGTAATGCTGTTGAACCATCCCTTTCTAAACTACCATATTCATATTGGAAACAAGCATCCTTAAACACTCTAGCACAATAATCCTTATCATCTGTTTTATATTTTAAAGTGATAGTTCTTTTTAATTTTAAAGGCTCTATTTGAATTGTTGTAGCATCTACTTTATGCGTCCAGTCATAGGTTACTGAATTTGGATTATTTAAAAAGGTGTCATCATAAGTGTCTATAATAAGGTTCGTTGGGTTTGTTTTATCTTGTAGTGTAATTAGATTAAACATTGTAAAAATGTCTTTTAGAAAATCCCATTGTTTTAGTTTCCCTCTATGTTTGTTTAGTAATGCTGCTTGTGCTATTGCATCACCTTGTATAAAATAATAAACACCACTAATACCACTCGTTGTATCAAAATGTTGTTTTGTAAAATTAGAACCACCATCATCTCTAAATCTAAAAAATAAAGTGTCATTTTGATTTAAGTTAATTATATGCTGTCCTAAGAAATAAAATTGAGACGTTGTCCCTGCTGAAACATTTGTAAAACTTATAGCATCTATAATTGTTTCAACATTTGTTCCATTTTCTACTTTTACTAATTGTATTGTAGCAGAGTAAGTATCTACTTCGTTTATTATCGTAAATATATATTGTGGTACTTCAACTATTAATCCATCTCTATCTGCTGTTAAAATACCTGTTGCAGGATTTATTTGTGAAGGTAATGGACTTGAATTGTAGGGAGCTGAACTATTAGGAAAAATCATTGTTTTAAAACTACCAGATGGTGTAGCAAAATTAAGAGGTGTATTTAAGTATTTTATAAGCACCTGTTCATCTAGCGTGGTTGGTTGGTTTCCTGCACCCCAGTTAAAATCCATATATAAATTACTAAATTCTGCTGAATCAAAAAATGTAGACGTATAAGTAAAACCTGCTGCTTTAAATATATTCTGAATAATATATTTCAATTTTATAAAAGGCCTATAAAATGTAGCGATACCCTCATTAGATATAGCAGGAAATTCAGCATTTGCACCAATTGCTGTAACTTGGGTGCTTGTTGGGTTTCTTCTTACTTTACCATTCCAATTACACAAAGGATATCTAAGTACATTAGTAGTTGTAGCACCTGCAGCTCCTGCAAATGAATCAGTAGGTAATGGATTAGATAAAGCTAGAACGCCATTATTACTGTTAGCAATATTCGTGCTATTATATATATGGTTTAATTCTTCAAAGTTTAAATCACTAAATGTAAGACCTTTCAGAATATCTGCTAGTGCTATTGCATTTGAATACAAGTTTACATTATAGCTTAATTCTCCTTCTTGATCTTTTATTTCTATAAGTCTAAGAAAACCTTCAAATATAGTAAAGCCATCTTCTTTTAAAATAGCTTTTGTCTGTATGTATGGATTAAAGGATTGTGTGTTTCCTATGGTTCTAGTAATTTCATATATATTATCAAATATTAGATTATTTCTTTTAGTTCCAGGCAGGTTAAAATCCTTAGAATAACTTTGTACTTTTTCTGCTACATTTTTAAAATCATCTACACTTAATGTAAGTGGTATTCCTTCTTCTTCATATAAATCAACTATAACCTGACCATCTATAGGGTCGGCATTAAAAGTGCCACCTGTAGCACCACCTGCTGGACCTGATATTACAGTTGATTCTTCTATAGACATACTATCTATTGTAATAACACCTGCTCCTGCTTGTTTCCATTGTAAAATAAATATTTCTACAGCATTTTGTGCTACAAATTGTATTGTAAGAGTAGTTGCAGCTGTAACTGGATTATTAGAAACAAATTGACCACCACAAGTATCTGTTCTTGGTGGTAAACCTACAGTTAATACACCTGATGCTGTTACTGATGAAATATCTATTGTAACAGTATAGTTTTGACCTACAGTTAATCCTGTTAACTTTTGATAAACACCACTATTGAGTGCAGGAGCATTTTGACCTGTTAATATTAAAGTATTGTTTGTGTTTTGTGGTGCTGTTTGTCCTGCAATATAAAAGCCTTTCCAATTTGCACCTGCTGAGAAAGAATCAACAACAGTATTAGGTGTAGTTGTATAAGTATATACAGATGTGGATAAAACAGATAGAAAAGATTGACTATCTGCTAATATATTTCTTGATACAAGGGTGCTATAAAGATAGCCTAAATAATTTTGTGGGTATAATACTAATTGTACACTCATTTTACATTCTTTGGGTTCTTCTGTTAGTTACTCTTTCAAATTCTATTGTGTATTGTATTAGCTTATCATTACCTTTTGTTTTTCTTGTAAAGCTAGACGTTGTTAATACAACAGGTTGTACGTGTCTATTAATATTACCTGTATTTGGAAAAAAGCCTACACTTGAATCATAAGGATTAATGATGTAGACTTCTGGACTGTTAATTAGCTGTTCCATCATCTCATTGTAATCTTCAGTAATATAATCTGTGTTTACTGTTATCTTCTCTTTTGTGTTAACTCTAAAATTCTTTTTACCACCTCTATCACCTCTTCTTGAATATGTTTTACTATTCCAAGTACCACCAAGTTGCGTATAATTTGTTCTATTTGTTGTTAGGCTTCTTATTGACTTTTTAGTAAAAGTGTAGTAATCCCAAACACCCCATTTATTTAGCCAACACAATCTAAAGTGTTCAAATCTACAATCACCTTCTATTATGTTTATTCTATAGCTTTCACCTATTGGATTTGAGTCATTACCAAATGCTTGAACTGTATAATATACTGTATTTGCTTTATGTGTATTCCAGTCTGCATATGTTGTATTATCTGCTTCATATCCTCCTGTTAAATTAGCAGGAAAAGCACCAATATATAATAGTCTAGTTGTTGCATAGCTGTTACTACCAATGTCTTGACCATTACCTGAATATCCACCTGTTATTTGTCTATTAGAAACTATTACTGAGCCTAATTGTGCTGATGCATCATAAAAAGTAAATTTAATTTCTTTTATTGTATTTGGTGTTGCAGGAAATGGTGAGCCTGTAATTACATCATTAAGGTTATTTGTCATATTATTAAAGAAAGCAAAAGTACCATAATCTGTAATTCTAGCATCAACACTTTTAGGTGAATTGGTTAGGTAACTACCTTCAGCTGTAGGTAAACCTCCTCCTGAGTGTGTAAGCACCATATCATTACCTGACAAATTATACCCAAAATCAGGGCTACCTGCTGAAGTTATTAAAGGATCAGTTTCATATAAAACACCATTAAATATAGTTGAATTTGTAATATAGCCTACCATTGAAAGGTCAGTATTAACTTGATTAGGGTATTGTGAATCTGCACCCATATATTCTATTTGAAACACTATTGATAGAAATTTAATTGAATCACTAGCAATACAATATCTATCTATTAAGTGTATTGGATGGTAAGCATCAAATTCATCAAAGTCAACACCTGCATAAGTTGATACTATTGATTCATTAGCATTAATTGTTGTGTTAACACCATTATAATCAGGTTTTAAATAATTTTCTAATATTGTACTGAAATCAAATATAGCTACACCTTGACTATTTGGTGTTGCTTTAAAAATTCCATTTATTACTACAGGTATTTCAGAACTGTTTACTCTAAAAATTACACTTGCTAAAAATTTTACTCCTGTTTGATTTACTACAACTCCAGTATCTTCACTCACTACATATATTAGTTCCTGTCCTACTGCTGCTGTTCTGTATTTTGGTTTTTGATCTATTACTATTGCCATTGTTTATTCATTTTTTTGTATTTCATCAGGTATTGCGTCAAGTATATCTTTTGTTATATTGTCTAATACACCTTCTCCAAATCTTTTCCATCCTAATTCTATTGGTCTTTGGAAAAAGCTAATTCCTTTTATTCCATCTCTTTTAATTGTTCTTGCCATTGCAAAAGCTAAACTTAAATTAGTAATGAATCTACCTGTTTTTTTATCTCTACCTTTTATCCTTCTTTTACTAATCCATTTAGCTAAAATCCCTGCAGGGGGTTGTTTATTACTGTATTCGTATGGACTTGCTACTTTTTTACCTGTAAAATCTTTATAAGTCCTTTTCTTTTGACTACCTGAAACCCCTTTATCTATATATTCACCATAGTCTAGCATTAAAAATTCAAGCCCCCAAATACCCCCTGCATCCTTTACAACTCTAAATTCTAAAGAATTATACAGGTCTTTTGTGACGTTCTTTTTAGCTTTTGATAAATTAGTACGTGATTGCTTAATTACATACTTACCAAAACTTTCTAAATACTTTTCTAGGTTTTTTAGATTCATTACACAAGCCCTGCAAATATTTCTACTTGTACATCTGTAGTTGCTGCTGGTCTTACCTGTACACTTGTAATATCTTCTAATGTACCAAATGCAGGAGATGTATCGGTTTCACCTATTGCAGCATCTTCTGCTTGAAATAAGATATGTGAACCACCTGCTCTTACTGTTACTTGGTAATTAGTGTTAGTTGTTACTAATGCTAATTTTATATCTTGGTCTCCACTAAGATTTGTTATCCTAAGATATTTACAATTCTCTACATCCAAAGCCCCTGCACTTGCATGAGGTGTTGAACCAAAGACTGCTATTGTAGTTGTATTTGAATGCGCACATGTTAATATACGTTCAAAGACATCTACTATACCTGTTGTTGTTATAGTATTTGTAGAACCCCTTACTGCTCCATTTAGTGTAACACTTTCTGTTACTGTTGTTGTTAAATCCGCCATAATTATTTTTTATCTATTTGTTTTAATTTATTTATTGCCCATTCTATTCCTGATGTACCACCCCATGCATCCCACATAAGACCACCACACCCTTCTGAATAAGGTACATCTTTGTGTTGTTGGTGTCTTTTAAAAGAAGCCATTCTTGCTATTGTATCTCTACTTATGTTTTCTCTATTTGCTAATTGTGCTGACCTAGTCCACCCAACTCTAGTACCACAATCACTACCATTTTCTTCTTTCCACTTCCTTGCTCTTTTAGCATTGTTTGTAGCACTTTGTGGATAGTCATTATAAGTTTCTAGCTGTATGCTTATTTCTTCTAATTTTTCTAGTATTTTATCGTAATCCATATTATTTATTTTTTAGAAACTCTAATATAGTATTTAACTTATCTTTAACTTCTTGCATATTTTCTGCATTCTTTTCGTGGTGTTTCTCAAATGTCTTTTTAACCTCTCTAATACTAAAGAAAAAGAATTGATACAACGCATAAAAAGCACCTATCAATAATACTAAGGTTACTCCATAACTTTCTATTAATTCAAATACCTCTTTCATAAGTTTATAGTAATTTTAAAAAAACCTATCTCTATTTTATATTTTCCTATTTTAAATTTCATTATTTTCCTATTGAATCATTATCTACAGGTATATTACAAGTCTGAAAGTCATTATGTACTGTTACAGGTAATTGAAACACCCATCCTGTTAGCATATTGTCAAATCTTTCATTAAAAGGTTCTAGTGTAAATTCACCTTCACCAAAATATACAGGAGCATCAATATCTAATGCTAATTGTGATTGCCATTTAGAATGCCTAAACATTCCAATAATATCTGTACATATTTGTAAACACTCGCTTAAAACTTCTTGCTCATTACTAAGATAATCTGCTGATTGAAAATTAGCATTTGTCCAGTCTTCTTTTTCACTTACTGCATCCATTACAAATAATTGAAAGTTGTAAGTGAGTGTTGCTTGACCTGTTGATACATTTACAGGATTTATATGAAGCAAAGGAAACTTTGTGTTTTTAGATAAATCAATATCAAATATGTCACCAGTAGTAGTAGTGTGTATTTGATTGTGTTCTGCACCTAATTGCTTTAAAGTATCAATTACATTATTGTACGTTTTGTTATATACCGCCATTTTTATTATTTAATTTTACGCTTCTATTAATATTTAAGTCTGTTTCATAACTTAACCAAGTCAAGCATTCTAAAAGACCTAATTCAGTTATTCTTTGCAAATTCACAATTTCAGCATTAGCTAATCTATACATCACACCGAACCAGCCCCAACGTTCAGCAAAGTCTTCACTTACTACAGCTCCTTCAGCATTTGATTCGCCTGCTCCTTCAAAGACGATGGCAAAATCTTCAAGAACACTTTCACGAAAGTCCAAAAAAAAACCATTGCACCTTGTACTTGTTCTGCAGTCATCTTTTTCATTATCTCTGATCTTATACTTATTTTACCATCATACGCTTCAATAGTGTACACATCATTTTTCTTTTCAACAATAGGTCGATACAATATAGCCATCATCTCTGGTAAATGCTTGTCTATTCCATTTTTTATAAATGTTTCAATATCTGCATATTCACCTAAAGTTATTTCTGATAAGTCAGGATGAAAACCATACTCTTTACCTTCTATTTTAATTATCTTAGATAGTTTGTTTTCTGCTGTATCTTTAACTCTATTTATGTGCTTAAGTATTAAAGCTATATTCTCTATACTTAAGGCTTTTATTAGTTTTTCTGGAATATCAGATAATAACTTAATTTGCTCTAAAGCTGATTCAGATGTTATCTTTTCTTCTGCTGCTATTAGCTTTATCCAGTCATCTAATGTTACTTCACTCCACTTCTCTACTACTTTATACTTTTTTACTTTTTTATTTTTCTTGATTTTTACTTTCATAATATATAATAGAAATTGTTAATATTTAGTTTACAGTAATATAATTTTGTTATATTTGCCATTCCATTATTCTATAAGAAAATTACTGTTTCCATTTTCTTATCTAGGGGTTTGCCTTGTGCAGCCCCTTTTCTTATTGTACAAAATACCTACCATAGTTACTATCAATTTCATAATACATACGCATTGCCATAGCATCTGAATAGTCAGGTGATCTACCTATTATGTCTTTTACTGTATCTTTTGGTAATATCTGTAGTTTATTGTCTTTGTCTATGTCTTTCATTCTTACCTGTTCAAGTTCTTCTATAATGTCATTCTTTGCATTTACATTATTACAGTTTATACCCACTTGACCATTGTTAATAAGTTCTGCTAACTTATAATAGCATTGTGTTTTTAAGTTCTGAAAGTTTTCACCTTTCAAAGCTCTTGCATTGTTTTGAAATTGCTGACATCTAAGGTAATCAGTAACACCACCACCTACACCATCTGAATCTACAATTATATTTCTCAATGGTACACCATTCTCTTGTTGTAATTTCTTTATTTCATCTACAACATCATTTACAGCACTTTTAAGCATAGTTTTGATGTATCTAAGGTGTAGCCCTTGCCAGAGCATAATAACTGTTCTATCAGCCCCAAAACGTGCTACATCACAAGATATATATTTATCACCATCTATGCCTTTATTGTCAAATATTCCTAATATTGCATTGTAGTCTATAAGTGAATCTTTACTAAGGTCATATTCCCAATTACCAAATAATAGTCTTTGTTTACTTAGTTCATCTAATTTATTAAGCTGTTCTTTGTAATGCCTTGATATATTCTGATTATCATCTACTAAGGCTTGTATAAACTTTCTGTATTTTGGTAGTTTACCTTCTTGATGTTTTTTGTAGAACTCTGTATATACCCAATTCTTTGAAGGATTGCAAGTTAATATAAGTTTAGGTATAAGATTATATTCATCTAGCTTATATCTTATTCTACTACTTACTATGTTTTTCGCTTTTTCTGTAACCTGATTGCACTCATCAATCGCTGCCATAGTAAGCTCAAGAGAACCCAAAGAATCGAAATTACGATCAGAAGGATACTGAAACAAGTCTTTAAGAACAACCTCAGAATCATTAAAAAATTTAATAATGTTTGTTTGTGCATTGTATATGTAGTGTTCAGGTGTTGTTAAGTTCCATTGTTTGCATACTTCAAAAAAAGTATTTAATGTTGTTTTCTTTAATGTATCTAATTTAGCACGGCCAAGTAATACTCTTATTCCTTTGTACTGAATACAACTAGATATTATTGCTGCACATATAAACCAACTTTTGCCACCTCCTGCACCTCCACCGAAAAGTATTTCATTTGTTTCAGTATCTTTTAGGTATTGAAAGGCTTCGTCTTGTTTAACTGTTATTGTTGGTTTTATTCGCACCTATATTAAATTCTATAGTTATTGGTTCATTACCTGAAGTAATATCTACTTCTTGTTTTTCGCTATACCCACGTTTACGCCCTCTTGTTCTTAAAAAGAATGTAGTAGCTTGTGTGCTACCTTTTTCTATTTGTTTCTTTAAATGAGATTCTGCAAAGTCTATAAATTTACTATCTATGCTATCAACTGAATTACGATACGCTTCATCTTCTTTATACCACTTGTAGTGTTGCGTTCTACTAAGACCTGTTTTATCACACGCTTCTGTAACTATGCCTAAAGACTTTTCAAGGGCTTCTAGCATTGTTTCTTTACTGATTTGTGTTCGCTTTTGTTCGTATTCCATACTATATAATAGAAATTATTCGTATTCATTTGGTAGCATTAATCTAATACCTAATTCACTTAATGCCCATATTCTTATTTGATCTGCATATATTTCAAAGTCTTTTGTGTTCATTCTAGCTGAACTATTGACTACTTGCAGCCCTACTTGTTTATCATTTACTTCTATACTTTGCCATTCACTTGCAAATTTTACTTTTAGTATATCATGCATTTCATCAGGAAAGTACCCTATCTCTTGTGCTAATGGTTGTACTATACAAGCCCAGTAATAACTATTCTGCATATTTGATCTATTGTTTCTTTGTTTCTTTACATCTACTATATAATCACTTTGTAATTCTTTTAGATAGTTTATCAGACTTTGCTTATCTTTATCACACTTTATTACAAACTTCATTAATCAAAAGATTCATTTACACCTCGTTCACCTATTAGTTTTTCTTTTGCAGAAGCCCATAGCTTATCACCTTTTTTTGTTAATGTAGGTTCTGTTCTTATAAGACTAGGAAAGCCTTTAAATTCCTTATCGTATTCTTGCATCCATTCATCACACTTTTTACAGTACGCCTGTTCTGTACGCCACTTACCATCTATATTTTTTATAGTGGCTTTAGTAAGTTCTAAAGTATCATTACATTTATTGCAC
>TARA_R100000808_G_scaffold512_2_pt1 | contig 20398 bp, 21 predicted proteins | sample TARA_R100000808 | Tara Oceans TARA_R100000808 (sample SAMEA2622852) | marine metagenome | biome: marine biome (ENVO:00000447); feature: marine epipelagic mixed layer (ENVO:xxxxxxxxx); material: "saline water (ENVO:00002010), including plankton (ENVO:xxxxxxxx)" | depth 140 m | reverse complement strand
ACTATTTGAACGCTGTTCAAATATCTACGGACTTAACCCTATCAGTAGTCATAAGATCATGTATCTGAAGCTCTACATAACTAGGCCAGCAACCTTCTCCACCTATCACAGACTTCACAACAGACACTACTCCGCTAGGCTTCGTCTTACTTCCTCCATTAACTCTAGCCATAACAAACGGTAGTAACAACTTCGCACAATTATCAAAAGTAGAGGGAAACGCATAATTAGATAGCGCACAATCATTAATAGTTGCAGTAGAGTAATCCAATACAGACCTATCCCACTCAACCATAACCCTACCAAACATAGCTCTCATATAATCTATTACATCGCTCATACCTAAATGGATAAGTGAACCATAAGTAATAAACCTTCCCTCCTCTCCCCATAACCTCTTATCATTTATCTTCCTAGTATGTAATGGGGTATCGCTATACTGATAATGGTAATCCCCAATAGCCCCCTCATCATCTAAGTCATACAGAGTTTTTGTCTGACCCTCTTTTACAAAAGAATCATACGCACCACGACTCATAAAACTAACTGGTATAAAGCTCTCCCACTCATTTAATATATACTCCCTACAAAAATCAAACGCTCGTAAAACCTGCGAAGGCGTAGAATTATCTACGGTCTTCTTTAAATCTGACTCTAAATTAGATCGCACACTATGTATTAGTATAGACTCATAATAATCCCTATCATCTGCTTTGTTATCAGTAATATTTCCAGACCTCCATCTTCTATTACGGCAAGCATAAGAAGTCTCTTCCTCGGATGGGCTAGGCATACTTACGCTTTCGGACATTCTACAAACTAAAGACGCACACATATCCCACAACTTATCATTACCGGGATAACTCTCTTTAAGTTCGTAACAAAGCCTATAACTAGATTTCACAAGATGACTAAAAGCATTACCCGACATAGCCTTAACACTCTCCATAGCAGACCTTAGGTCGGGTTTCTCAGGGCTACGCCCCTCCTCAGTAGTCTCATAAATATAAGCCTGTGACGCTCCTTCAACTACAGCACAACCTAAACTAGCGTACTTCGCTACGAGTACCAAAAGCCGCTTCTCATCAATTAACAAGTCTGAATTATTTAACGCCTTACCCAAATCTGGCCCACTATATTCCCCCTCACGCACCCTCACTAACAATCCCAAAAAATTAACCGTACCACCTGACAATGAGCATACTTCCGGGTTAATACTAAAATCGAATATTGTATCTTCTACCTTATCCAACAAGCCATTAACGCTATTATCCTTATCAGATAAGCCGATTACCTTATTATAAATAGTAGAAGCAGTCCACGCCCATACCAACGGCATTAACCCCCTATTACCATTAACCAAAGCTATGTTACAAGCCATATACATCTTCATAGAAGCATAAGCTAATATAGGATTCTTAGATTCAGAAGGGTCGTAAGGTAATTCGCCTAAAGCTTCAAGCCCCAAATTAATAGGGTTACCAACTGGATGATTTAATAAAGACATTTATATAAAATACCCCTACCACCCTAAAGTGGTAGGGGCGCAATTATTGTTACAGTTACGTCGATACTATACCGACAAGTCCAACCACTCGGTCACGATGTGATGCAAAGCCTGAGACTCAGAAGTATCACTACCAATAACGCTCTTAGCCTTATCAATAGCTTCCTCCCAAACCTTAGCTTGGTCATCGTGTGCAATAAAGGTGAACTTCACCTGAGTTGCAGTATCAAGATTACCGTGAGTCTCCTCCCCAGCATCAACCAACGCCTTACGAACCTTATCTCCAAGCTCATTTGAGGTACTGGTCTTAGCCTCATCAATCCACTCATCGACATTATCCGTATTGATAACCTTACGAAGAGGTAGCATCTGACGGAGCTTAGTCCATCCTATCTTACCAAGCTTAGACTCGGTAGTTACCTGAGAAAACATCTCATACAGGTCAACGTAATACGCCGCTGTTCGAGGCTCAATACCCAAGGTATCCTTAACGTAAGAATTAAATCCTACATTCCCTTCGCTGTATATAGCTTCACCATCCTCAAGAATAGTAAGAAACGTATTATTACGCTTAATATAAGCAAGCAACCCACCAAGCGTAAACACGGTACGCTCCTTGCGCTCAGTATAAGCCATCGCCGCATCAAGGGCATTACCATCATGCTCCTTTAGAGCCTTAGTAACACTAGTAGTCTTCTTAAACACCTTAATGTCATCAGACTCTTCCTCAGCTTCAAGCTTATCAGCAAGAGGAGCCTCTTCCCCTACCTCTACCTCTTCCTCTGCCTCTACCTCTTCAGCAGGGGCTTCAGTGTTTTCTAATAAAACAAACTCCTCAAAGAATAGGGAATCTACTTTCCCTGTATCTACAGAGCTTACATTATAGAGCTTTTCATCTGGATCATACCCAGTAATCTCTACTATCTCATATTGGGAAAGTTCTCCAGCGTCACCCTCTTCGTGATACCCTTTAAACTTAACCTTAGTCCCGGTAGGGACTGTCTCTTCTATCGTTATTGTAGCCATAATAATTAAATCGCTACCAGTTTTGTTAAGTTAACTCAAGCGAAAAGGTAGCATTCTCACTTGATATAATAGTATAGCACATCCAAAGAACTTTGCAAGTCTTTTTTTATTTATTTTGAACGGCGTTCAATTTTCTTTTGCGGATAGCCTTAGATTTAGTCCTAACTGCTCTCTCATCCTTAGTCTTAGATGCATGACAGACCTTACATATAGCTTGAAGATTATCCAACTCACAGAACAGCCTATGAATAAAATCATCCCAGTTAGTAAAACCCTTAACAGGGTCAACCACTGGTATTATATGATCCGCAACCATGTCCTTCTTTGCTACCAGAGTAGAGCATATCGAGCATCTATGTAACTTGCATCTCCTCCCTGTATCGGGATTAACGCCATTCTCCACAAACGCATCGCTAATTATCTTAGATCGTGGCGACCACCTCACTGAACCCCTACGAAGTAAACTCCTTATAAAAGACCTAAACTGAGCCTCAGTCCATCTACCACAATTTCTATTCCTAGGTATTTTACTAGCCATCAATTATACGCAAAACACAAATCAACACATTCGCAACTCTTAGCAACAGAAGTATCACAGGATGAACAAACAGGCAACCTTCCCGGTAACTCATCCAATGGGTTATCCATAGCGCAAGTATTTGATATTACCCTAGCCCTATCCCACATCATATCTAAAACCAAATCGTGGCTATGATTACTATCTACATGAAACTCCTTATAAGGTGACTTAAAAGACCACTCTTTATTAACATAAAATATAGTAACAGCGTCATCTACAAAAAAACCATTAAGCTTAAGTAATTTACTATACCCCATAGCTTGATGCACATGATCTGGCTTAGGAGAATCCAAGGACTCAAACCCTTTTCTATTTATACTCTTACACTCCACTACTCTTAGTTTATTATTATCTGGGCGTTTGTATATAAGATCTGGGTTACCAGCTATCTTAGCCTCATTATCAAAAAGGGTGACCTCCTCGTAATGTATAGCCTTACTTCCGCAACCTCCGCAAAACTTATAGTCGTAATAATAGCCCTCATATTTAACTTCCCCACAATCGCACACCCACATACCATAGATATCCTCCCTATTCATAGCTTTAATAAACTGCGCCCTAACATGGTTCTCTGCCGCCCTTCCAAAAGCCCATAGAACCCTATCACTAGATTTGGGAACGCTAGTAAACTCCATATTAGATGTATTAGCTAAAATATGCTTTCTCGCACATATCCCTATTAAAGAGGTAAGATGTAAATAATCTCCCCCTACTCTTGCAACCTCAGGTTTACTATCCATAGAGGTAATAATAGATTTCAAATAATCCTCCCCATGAGTACCATTACTAGACGGTTGATCAGTTACCTCTTTAACGGATAGTTTATTAGTAAGATTATTTAATAACGACATTATCTAGGTTGAGAGAGTATATCTAAAATCCAAGTAGGCACAACAGCTACCTCACCAACAGGCTTACCCTCCTCTAAAAACTCCACGACCAATGCTGGCAACTCATTACTAGGTAATGCGGCTTCCTCCAATTTATCCAGCATATCTCTAGTAACTCTAAAAGACTTAGCAGAAGTAGTCTTAGCCTCTATCCTACAAACCTTTTCCAGCCTAGCATCTCCTTTCTCACTACCGCAACCACTACCTCTAACTGTCCTGCCTCCCACACGTTTAGCTAACTCCCTTTCCTGAGAGGCAGACCTTATGTGTGCAGGGCTACTCTTACCCTTAATTCTTTTCGGTAACCTCATCTGATAAAGAAACAAGCCTCCCTAACGTAGAAACTAGATAACCATCGGGAGGTAAGGCCGGAATCCCTTTAATGGTTCTTTGGTTTGCTATAATCGACCTAGCAAGCGTATCCTCCTCCTCACGGTTAGCGTACAGATATTCCTCTATCTCAGACAGCCTACCGTATTTAGTAGTAGGATCTATACCTGTTAACAGTCTCCAAGACGCACCTCCACCTTTAATAAACCCCATCTTCTTACCAAAGGTCATAAGGGCTGGTACATTATCATAAGACCCTATAGGCAACCCCTTATCATTATCTGGGTTAAGGTAAAACTGAAACTCTCCCTCCTTAATCGAAGACCCGTGCTTATTCTTTTCTATTTTGAAAGCTTGCTCATTAAAGTCAGTAACATCTATAGAGTTTCTGTCTTTCCCCATGTGTTCCTTCTTAAGCTTAAACCAAAGCTTAGTTGTAGGGTTATGGTTTATTTGAACACCTCCCGGTAAGGTTAGAGGACTCCCCAAAACAAAACCTACTTTATTCCTAAACTGATTAACCAGCCACACACTTGTCCACTTACCTTTCTTCCTGCCAGCCGTATTATTAGATGTCATCTTACTACACATCTTACCCATAAGCCTAGGTAAAGCCGCCATAGTGTCATCCTCTGCTGAATTATCAAGAACCTTCATAGGAACACAAGCAGGAATCGAATCAAGTACCACAAGAGAAACTGAATCTATCTTCATCCAGTCATCCATTATATCCACCGCTTGCTCTCCATACTCAGGTCTACCTACCATCATCCTATCAATATCCACCCCCATCTTAGCCGCCCAGCTAGAATCGAACAAACCTTCGGCATCAATCCAGCCTACAACCTTATCGGGATGCTTCTCTTGAAATTTAGCTACAGCCTTAAGATAATGAGTAGACTTACCAGTAGAGTGGTAGCCATAACTCATCGTGCTATAGCCCTCAGGGAAGCCGCCCAGTAGGGCGAAATCCAGAATAAAGCAACCAGTAGGTATTGAATTGCATAAGGGTACTTTACTAGCAGGGATCATAAGACCGTCACCATGAATCTTATGAGACTCATCTATAGCCTTTAAAACATCCTCAGGTAACTTATTATATTTAGCTCTTTTCCTAGTCGGCATTAGACTCTGAAACCTCCCCGCTAACTCTCTTGAACTCCTCATCCATAAGGCGATCCACCAAGACTGATACATCCGTATATCTAGCCTCAGCCCCCTCAATGCTTGGCTCACAAGGTAAGCTAACAGTTACCCCAATCTTAGCTGACTCATAGTTTCCTAAATTCTTAGTAATTCCTGCGGTCACGCTAACATATCCGGGGTTAACAGAGCTAACGTCAGATTCCAACTCATCCATTATCTCTACTTCTAGGTCAGGAGCATTAGTAGTTACCTTGGAAGAACCACGGGCTACGTTTTTGCTACCTCTACTTCTTACTGCTGTTGATGCTGTCTGATTCATATAGTATTCGTTTTATATAAATTAGTTATTCTCTATCGAGTCCCAAACTCTTTCTATTGTATATGTATCTGTAGTCCTAAACGCCGCCCTTCCCTCAAGATCTTCCTTAAGAACAAAAGCAACAGCATTAGCTTGATCTAAGGTATAGCATTTTTGCCCCGTACTTAATATATTAGTAGGCTCAGGGAATTTACCTGTAGTAATCCATATAGACAGAACCTTAGGAACAACCCCTATAAACTTCGCAATCTCATCAATAGTTAAATACTTAGGATTTACCTTAGCATACTGACTAGCATTACCAGCATCAGCACCAAAAGACTTAGGGCGAAAAGACGGATTAGTCTTCTTATACCTCAGCCTCTCAGCATTAATAATCTTCTCTCTATAAGCTGGATCTTTAGCATACCTCTCCCTCCTTTTATTAAGGTACTCTTTCTGGTACGCCTTCGATGCGGCAATAGCTTCAGCCTCGGTATGATACTTCCTCGGCCTCCCTCTTTTTGGTTTATTATCTTCACTCATAAACTGTTTTTTTCTAAATAATTAATGGTTACATTTGTTGATTGAAATCCTTTAAGTCTTACTCTGGTATACGCCTCAAATAAAGGAATACCTTTATCCGATATAGAAAACCAAAGAGGCTTCCTCTTACTCTCTAACGGCCTCCTTACCCTCCCTACCGCTTGTATATTATCTGGCGAAGGTAAAGCCTCTATCCCTGCGTCCAGTCTAGGTATGTCTACTCCCTCCTTCATCATAGAGTATGTAGCCAATATTACTGGGCAATCCTTTTTGATGCCCTCTAAATAATCTAAAGTAGCCTTTGGTCTTTTATTACCGCCTTTCTTTTTCCCTTTACTATTCCCACAAAAATACCCAATGTCCTCTACGGGTATGCCGCTTGAAGCTAATAACTCTCCAAGTAATTCCGCATGATCTATAAACTTAGTTATAATTAATAACTCTCTACCCTCATCATAAAGGCGACACGCAAGTCTAGTGATAAGGGCATTACGCTCACTAAGATTAGACAAGTATTTAAGAGGCTTAACATTAGACTTACACTTCTCAATCCATTTATGCTTATCGCCTATATGCTCAAAAGGAACAACCCAGCAGTTACAGTCCAACGCCTTAGAGGAGGCCACCACCTTAGGCTTTCCAAAATAATCGAGATACAACGAATCTCCTCCATCCTTACGCTTCTCAGTAGCAGTAACAGCTATACGATATAAAGGATTAAACAAAGTCATAGTAGAAGCAAAAACCCTAGCACCAAGTTTATGAGCCTCATCCCACGCTACAAACCCAAAAGAATCATAAAAGCGTTGGGGCCACTCCTTCATAAATAAATTATGTATAACTGCAATCACTAAATTCTTATCCCATAAATCCCTATCCTTTGAAGCACCAGATAGAATACCTATCTCCTCTTCCTCCATCCCCAAATGCCTCATTGCCTCTTGCTTCCACTGTTCAGCTAACACTTTTGTAGGAACCACCACCAACGCAGTCTTTCCTAATGTTCCAATAGCATTAAGAACTGCCACTGTCTTACCACTACCAGTTGGAGCTACAGCCAATACAGCATACTCAGTCACAAGTGAGTCCACCATGTCTCTAAAGAACTCTGCCTGTCTAGGAGGAGCCTTAGGGTTATTAGGATCGGGAAGTCTCCTAACCTTAAACTCCTCGCCTACCGAAAGATCCTTAATGAACCCCGACTCTCCCCACCTAGAAATCCCATAAGCTACGGGTACTCCTATCTTATACTCTTCTTCTATATACTGAGGAATAGGTAAGGGAGGTTCGGTGTCCATCGGCGAGGGCTTAGGATTAATGGTCAATTCTTTCTTAATATCTTCTAACGCATCTGGTGAAAACCCAGAGCGATTAATCCAATACATTGTAGAAAGAGTTGCTTTCATAGTCCTAAGCCCTTTGAACGCCGTTCAATTTAATCAGCGAAGTTTGGTTCCGCATCAGCCTTAGTTTTGCTAGAGACTCTACGTCTACGAATAATCGGGGAGGTATTCTCCTCTTCCTCAATATAATCCGAGTATTCCTTAGTAGATCCCGGTGACGGTGAACCACCTTGCTGGCTAATAAACTCGTCAGGATCGGGCTGAGGCATTAACGCCATATAATCGTAAGGCTTAGTGTCCTCGTCCTCAGCTTTAATTACATTACCTTCCTTAGTTTTAATCTCTGGGTGACCAAAAGCCTCACAGAGATCTGCTTCACTGTAATAGTCACTTATGATATTGCCTGTCTCCTCTGAGGGAACGGGCATACCTGTAGAAAAGCTTGTAGGCTCATTATCCCTAGATAATGTCACTGTAACTCCCTTAAGAGTTTTATGATTCTTCTTAGCTATTTTTTCCACTCTAAGAAAGTCCTCAAGCTGACCTCTCTTAATGCATAAAAACATCTTAGTATACTCCTTCGTCTCGCCAGTTTTCTTACTAACATAAGGACGGTGTACAAGCACACTTAAATACAAAACTAAAGTAGATGCGCCATGCTCTTTACACACAGGGCAATCTGATTCAGTCTTAATACACGGTACAATATTACCCCACTTACCATCTGCGCCTTTAAGGTTATGCTCATACCTAGCAAATCCATCTTCAATAGACTCATCTAAGAAAGTAACATCGCATTTCTCTCCTCTCTTCTGCCAAAACCGCCACGGCATAAAACCGCCACTACTCTTCTTACTTACACTCGCCGCTTCATCAGCGAACATCTTACTTATTCTTCCTACACTCATATTTATTATTTAGCTATTTAGCTTTTTTATTTGTTATATTAATATTGAAATCTATATTAACACAGGTTTTATACTTTGCAAGAGAAAATTATACAAACTTAGATGTATAGATTTCATTATCTTCTCCTAACACCATTTCCTTTACTTGCTCCAAGTTAAGGTCATCTGGATCATCTATACCTTCTGGATAAAGGCACATATAAACTGGTACATGAGGCAACAACATATCTAACGCCCCTCCTCCACGAAATGCCCTACCAAACATACCTACCTCCCCTGCATCATCATTGTCGTACAGCATATAAACTGGATTATCCAGATCCACAATACTGTCTCTTTGCGCCTCGCTCATACTACTCCCCATAGTAGCAACAGGATTACAAAACTCCCTTACACCTAATGAAACCATATGCGCTAAAGCAAACAAACCCTCGACAACTAAGATAGGCTTCCTATCTGGATTACCCTCACTCCAAGGAATAAGATGCTCCCCAAGTAAGAGGCAACTCTTTTTAAGGCCAGCGTAATCCTTAACCTTAGGTTTTAGATCATCATATATAGCCCTTCCAGTAAACCCATACAAAGAAGAATCTATACCTCTAACAGGAAACATAATCCTCTTATCCTCTTTATCATATCGTAGCCCTAACTGCTCAGCCGCATCTAAAGTAATTCCTCTACATTCAAGATAATTACACGCTTCACTAAACTCATGCACCCTAGGGTATATCCTATACAAAACCTTCTCAGTATCCTCGTCTATAGACGTTAAATAATCAGACTCTCGTTCCTCAAACTCAAATTCGCCGAAAGTATTAGGAACCTCGTCCGTCCACGCCCTAACTATAAGATCAGAATAATTCTCACCTCTAATTATACCTAAAGAGCTTAAAAATATAGTAAGATTTCCATGCCGTTTACAGGTAAAGCAATTAAACCCAGAATACCCCTCAGGATTAATCTTAAACGAAAATGAAGGTCTGCTATCTGTACCACTTATATGATCAGTTGACGCAAAAGGGCAACGGCATACGAGCCACTCACTGCGGCTAGGCGATCCCGTCTTATCTACTACTGGTATCCCTAACTCAGCCAACAATTCCCTAAGCTTAGCCTCAGTCATTTTTCTCCCCCCTCACATATAAGCTCTGTCTCCCTTAAATAAATACCACTAATGTACTTATCGGAAGGACAGGACGCTAAAGCTATAGGGCTTATCTTTTTGTGCATCCTCCATATAGCACAACCAGCGCAACAGGATACAAAAGGAATACATGGCCCCACAATAGGCTTAGCCCCCTCTTCCTCTTTAGTATAATAAAACCTTCCTATAAACCTAGCCTTACGCCCTTCCTTACAATAAGGCACTAAATCAGCCAGCATATCCCTAACAGCATCATCACCATAAGTTTGATTTAAATTATCTGACCCTAATGACTCCTTCTTTAACAAATCCCATAAGTCACTCTTATCTTTTTCAGAAAAAGAATCATCAAATAATCCGCTTACAGCGACTACAAGACTAGCTAGAGCCTTTTGAAGCTCTTCTGGTAAATCATGTAGCTCTTCTGGTAAATCAGAATCGTCTAACATTACTTCTTAGGCTTAACAACCACGTTCTCAGTAAGATTCTTAACCTCAGAACAACGGGTAGCTACCTCTGTTCCTGCCACTCCCACTACACTGGACTTTGTAGCAGATACGCACTCCATAAAATCCTTATCGTTAACCAGCTTCCTAAGTTGATGGACATCAACAACTGTTCTCGTAGGAGTCTGAAATGATGCCTCAAGAATTACCCTTCCCGTAGAGCATCTAGTATCAAAAACCTGAGAATCAAGCTGTTGCTCCTTCATCAAAGAATAAAGCTTTTTACGAGCCTCAGTAGCCTTACGGGTAGCTTTATTAGCTTGTTGGTTTCTCTCATAGAACTCGACCGTAAGCTCTTCAAGTTCGGCTTCTATATCTCTTTTAACTCTCTGTCTATTAAGTTTATTACTCATAATTTTATTATAACACAGTTTAAAACCTTTGTCAACTAAATATATCAACTATTTGAACGCTGTTCAAACCAACTAGGCTTAACTGCCTCCTCAACCTCTATCTCGTCCATATCTCCTAGATTACTTCCCACGCTAACATCAGCAATCATAGGAAAGGGTGACTCGATTCCAAACCACTCCATAAGAGGTGGATTCTCCATATAATACTTAACCGATTCAGCCGCTTCCTGTACTCTATCCTCCTTAACCGCAAGTACGACTGCATCATGTATGAACATCAGAGGGCGCATCAAATCAGTAGGCGCATCCCTAGATAACCTTATAAGAGATATAAGCCCCAAATCACTAGCAAACCTCTGAACAGTAGAGTTTATAGCCTGTCTTTCTGAGTTTCCCTGTATACCTTCATCAAAAGACAGGATATTCGGTAACCGCCTTAAAGCTCCATGCAGTCCTCTAACATAACCATTACGCCTAACTTCCCTTTTCCTATCCCTATGCCATTTACTAAGTGCTGGATATTTCGTAAAGAACTCCTCTCTAGTAGATTTAGCTTCTTCATCGCTATACTCAATCCCATACTCTGTCTTAGCGTATACTTTGAATCCCTTCCACCACATACCGTACAGATAACCAAAAGCTACACTTTTAGCTTGGAACCTCTTAAGATCACAATAATCCTTAACAGTTATATGGCTTCTCTCATCAGCAGTTAAAGACCTCAAATATTTATCTGAATTAGGCCAGTCCTCATAACATTCAGTCAAAAGCGTTCTATCGCTTCTGCCAGCCAGAAAATCACTTTCGGAAACGCCCATGATAGCCGCCGCTGTAGCAGAATGGATATCCCCACGCTCCCTATATATACGAATCATATTATGCTCGTTAGCCTCCCAAGCCGCTACACGAAGCTCAACCTGAGAATAATCCGCTTCCATAAACACATACCCCTCAGGAGGGACAAAGACCTTTCTAAAAGACTTAGCCATATCACCACGCTTAGGGATATTCTGTAAGTTAGGGTCACTACTCGCAGTCCTTCCAGTAACAGTTCTATGTAAATGAAAACTAGAATGAATTACTGGATTCTCTTGTATATATCTCCAAAACCCAGACGGCTCACTAGTCATAACCTCATAGACATTTCCGCACTCATCAACCCTCAGACACTTCCCAGCCGTATACGGGACATCAGTCAAATCCATATACGGCCTCCTGAGCCTCTTTAGATTAGTGATAGAGCAGTAAGAAATCCCTGCAACGTCCAACGCACTTTTAACCCTGCTAGGCAACGCTCCCGACTTCAGCCTCTTAACGGGAATAACTACCTCAGAACCCTCACTCCCTACATAAGTAGACCTCATCTTAGCCAACTTAAAATATTGAGTTAATTTACGAACAAAAGGTATATGCTCAAAATAAGGTAAATGCCCTTTAGCCGACGTACTAGGAACCTTCTCCCCATCGGGCAAATTTTTAGTAGCCTTAGTAAACATAATTGGCTCCAGCCTATTGCCCTCAGAATCACGAATACCCTCTTCGCCAAATAAAATATCTACCACAAACTTCTGCCTTGTAAAAGACCAAGCCCCAATATGCTTACGCAATACGGGTGCTGGAACCTCTTCTATTAACTCGTCATACATCTCTTTCTCCCTATTGGTCAACTCCTGCTCCAGTCTACGCAAAGAATCTACATCAATATTGATCCCCTCCTGCTCCATCTTTAGGAAAGCTCTTAAGCTAGGCATTTGAACCTTAAGAAAGCAATTCCATTGCTCCTCATCCTCCTTAGCAATAGGAAGGAGTGCATTAGCTAATCTATAAGTAGCATCCGTATCTCCTCCTGCGTACTCCAGCATTTTATTAAATGGAACATCCTGCATACGAGACTTATTAGTAGTCTTATTAAAATCATCTGCATACCCAGCCATAGACGGAACCCATCTTCTAACACAATCGTCTAAGGACTTACTCATCATATTCTCATCCGCAACAAAAGCTAACTGCATAGTGTCGGCATACCAATTAGCTACCTCTATATCCAAGGTATTAAGAGCATGAATATCGAACTTAAGGTTATGCCCTGCTACTGCTATATCCATAGCTAATAACTCTTTAAGCTGACCTATTAACCTATCTCTATCATCTACGGTATAGCTAGAAAACCAACTAGGAGTATCTTCAGAACTAAGCGATGAGTCCCTCACATAATCAACATCAAGTGGAATAACTACAGCCGTTCCTTTTTTGGTAGTAATACTAACCGTTAATACACGAAAGGTGCTAGAGTAGTGATCCACCCCAACAGTCTCACAATCCAATGCTAGTGACTTAGGAGGATCATCAATAATATACTGAATATCAGAACACCAAGAATACCCCTCTGAATAATCCCTCCTTCCATACTCATCTAAATCCCAGCCCTTATCCTGTAAATCTTTAATCTGCCTAAAATCAGATTCATATATCTCTTTAAGCTCAGGTCTACGCAAAACATGATAAGGAGCCAATAAAGGTAAAACAGGTATATCTCCTGTAGAAAGGGATGTAATAAATGTGCCTCTAGCCTTCGTTATCTGAACAGATTTTCCGGCCAACTGTCTATTACCTATCTTGCCTAGCGGCAAAATAACCTTAGCCCCCTCAAGCAAGGGCTGTAGCTCCTGTAAAAAACCCTCTCTATACTCAGATACAAAATTACCTATTCTGCTCTCACTACCATCTAAATCTATACTTATAGGGGGGCAGGGAGTAATGAACGTAAACCTCTCAGGCCCAAACCCACAAATCTTAGCCTGACGAAGAAACAACTTCATAGCAACATCAGTCATAACCCCTCCAGACCTAAATACACTCTCAGGAATAGCATCAGTGATTACCACTATGTCTCCAATAGATCCCTCAACTACATTAATACTGCTCATAAAATATAATCATTATCTGAATTAGAGTCACCCACTGTCTCGCCATCCTCAACTAAAGGAACCTCAGATAAATCAACAGGCGTAAATGTAAAGGCCGTTGCAAATCTAGGAGAATCCCCCTCCCTATTCTTCATCACTTCAATAATCCTCTGAGTAGACTCATTAGGTGATGCTCCATCCCTCACCCCCAGTACAATGCTTGCATCCTGAGGGATAGAATCAGAGCCAGCTATATCACCTAAGTCAAAAGACTTCTTAGATCTATTCTTCTGATTACGATTAAACTGCACACTCGCCACTACAGGGATATCATATCTTATAGCTATCTGCTTAAGCTCTCTAATAACCTCACTGATACTCTCCCACCTACTTACATATCCCATTTTCCTACCTGACGGAGACAAGAGATATGCCGCATCGACATATACGCACGAAGGCGAAAACTCCAGTACCATCTCTTCGATTGCGCCACAATCTTTCTTCATGTCTCCCGACAAAAGATGTACAGGGCTTCTACCTGACTCAGAGTCTATAGCTTCCATCATTCTCTGTTCTGGATGAGAGCCTACCTCACCAGCCCTAATGAAATTAGGGTTTATCCTAGTAGATCTCCCTAACCAACGCCTAGCAATCTGACGCATACTCATCTCCATAGATATAAAAGCTATCGGATTATTTGCACGGGAAGCCGCATAAGCCATCTCCATTAATAACCATGACTTCCCCATACTCGGCCTACCAGCAATCACCACAAGGTCACCTCCCATTAATCCACAAGTAGCCTCATCTAACGTATCCCACCCAGTAGGTATACCACGCAATCCCGGTGCATTCTTAGCTTCTAAATAATCAGAAGCCACACCTACCAACTCATCCGAAATAGTAGTAAATGAACTAGTGCCTATTGCCCTTCTAGCCTCCTGCAACATCTCAGACAAAACGTCTATAACGCCATCGGTATCCCTATTACGCATAGACTCAACCAACCTAGGATGCCTCTCATTCACCTCAGAGTAAGCAAACCTCTTCCTCAATAAGTCATAATAATAATCGGGAGACGAAGACTGCCTAAGGGTAGAAAGCGGATGCCCAGCGGATGCCACCTCATCAGCAGTAGGCAACGCTCCGTAAGTATCTAAATGGTTCTTTACATAAAGAAGTGCTGGAACCTCTTCTTCCAAGAAGAACTCAGTAGATGACTTTCTTATAATAGACTCATTTGAGTGTTCAATACAGGCTCGTAATAATTTTAATCCTACAGACATTAATTTTTATATATTAATAAACAGGCATTAAACCTGTATAAACTTTTTTACAACTCGGTTTTCAATAAGACTACGGAAGCTCTGACTAAATACGTCATCCCCTATCAGCCTCTTCTCAGTATGAATTAATAACGATTTACCTTGCATCAACCATTTAGACATCACCCATTCAAGAGTTTTTAACTGACTATCCGAATGGCTCCCAGATTCGCAATAATTAATACCATCAACTACAAGCAGACCCTTACCCTGTAACTCCTCCCACATATCATCATTAAGGTTAGGAGGCATAAGTTCAAGCGCATGAACACACTTAACCGACACACCTTTTAGGACTGCCGCCCTAGCTATCAAATAAAACACCTTCATCATATCAGAATCAGAAGTATAGACTAATTCAACTACTGAAGACTTAGTGCTTAAACCTGCCAATCCCCCTTCTTCGATCCAATCCAACGCCTCAACGCAATGATTAAATACACTAGAATCCTTATCCCATCTTGAAAGTGATTCATCACTTGTATGTAAAAATGACGGTATCCCAGCTAACGCAAAAGATTTTTTAATATCATTAGATTTCAATACCTGACTCGAACTCGCCGAAAGATCCTTCTTCATTATTTATAGCCCTTTTATTTCTTTTCTCTTCTTGTCTACTCATAAACTCCTCAACACTTATTCCAGCCTTGAGAGCTTCGTTTTCAAGCTTAACTCTTAATTTCTCTAATAACTCCCTTTCTCTCCTCAACTCATCCTTAATATCCTTATAACCAGTTTCACGCTTAGCTATACCCTCAGCTTTTTCGTGATCCATCCCTCTCTCTATAAGCCTCTCATACTTTCTCTCCCACTCATCAAGGCTACGCCAACGCTTCACCTTCTCCTGCTCATTATAGGCATCCTCTATCTTATGCCTTATCTTAGAGTTCACCATAATATTAATACTAGGAGAATCTGGATAATCGCTCATCCAATAAAAGCACAACTCTTTTAAAGCCTTCCAATTCTCAAATACCCAACGTAAGTAATCCAAAAACTCACCTTCGTCCCTAGACTTAGTCCACTCCACCGCATATTTATGTAGTATAGACAAACTAGCTTTAGCAACAGGAGGCAACTTTCCCTTAGGGTAGTTATCAGTAAACAAACTTCTCCATATCTCAGGCAACGATGATCGAGAAGGCACGAACCCTGACTTCTCTCCATTTGCACGGCGTTCATATTTACCTTTAGCCCTCAACCTATCTAATCGTTGTGCGCTTTTTTTAGTTCGCAACCGAATAGCCTTCTCCATCTCGATAAGAGCATCCCCTATCTTATCCGCACCGTCAGGTGCGACTGTTGGAGAATTTTCTCTATTATTATTTATCTCTCTTTGTTGTTCCACTATTGGTACACTTTCACTGTCCCACTTTTGTACCACCTCCTGTTCCACTTTTGGTACAGTTTTATTTTGCTTAAGTCTCTTAGGTATCTTCATTTTTGGATTCCAATCTAAGTTAAGGCAGTATTTATATGAGTTTCCAGTCCTCTCTCTGAGGATTGCTCCTCTCTCAATAAGATTCGCAACCACTCCAGATACATATCCTCTATTAGTAGATATAGGGGAGGCATAGCACTTTTCATCTGACCACACGCCTTTACAGAAGTGCTTTCCCGTAATCCTCTCCCACTTTTTACCCCATCCCACTGTCCTATCATATATAAAAAGAACTGTTCGGAACTCTAGGTTACTAAGTGAGTTTCCCCACTCTCTAAGGATAAGTCTAAGTACGTCTTTGGAAAACTCCCAACTACGATATTCGCCCTCTTTCACTAAGTTAAACCCTATTTTCGTGATAACTCTTAAGAACTTTATCTTTCCTATACTCGTATAACGTCTTATAAGGTAATCCGCATCTCCCACATCTTCTAGATAGCAAGCGGCTTATACCACCTTTATTTTCTAAACTACCATAGTCCATCCATTTATGGGTTAGGTAGCCATCGGCACAAGGGAATAATCTTTTCCCTTCATCGTTGTATGTTTTCTTTGACAGTATCATTATATTATATTAGTTAATGTTATTATTTTGATACAATTACTCATTAAATCCTAATTCTAATGAGTCTCTTGCCTGAGGGTAGTGGGGATAAAACCCTACTACCCTCATATTATTAATAGTCTTAGGTACTTAATAATTTTTTACCACTTCTCGTATATAAGTCCTCTATTCCTTTAGGAATCCAAAATGGTATCCTACGTCCTTTAGTAAGCGATTGGATTACTAAAATTTCCGTCTCTACTGCATCATCGTAATCCTCAAAATAAGCAATCTCCTCACCTTCGGGTAGCTTTGTATGAGGCAGTACACTATCCATAATAAATTTAGTAGTCCAACGCTTATCCGAATCAGCCCATCTAATATACCATTCTTGGTAATCCTCATCCCACTCGATTAGGGTGACTCGCTTTACTTTAGCCTTTCCAAACTTAGTAAGATCCACTCCCCTACCTTTTTTATGCTTAAGCCCGAACAGAGATCCGTCGGGCCTTACTGTAATTAATTGCTTAGCCATTAAAGTCCCTCCATTTCTAATGTCTCGTCAGTATTAGTATTGTACATCTCTTCAGTCTCCTCAATCTTGGCGAGATTCTCATCCCCTCCAGTAAGAGCGTCCAGTATGGGCTTTGTAGCATCCGTACACGCCGACCCTGTAAATCCCTCAGCTTTAATCTTCGGAACTCCTATCTTATCAATTTCAATATATATTTTAGCCATTGTCTTATTCTTATAAATTAAACTTCAACCTCAATATGAACTGACCCGTCTTCGTCTGTATACTGATTCATCACTGTATATCCAGAGTCAGTAGCAGAATTTATAGCGGCATTAACTGAATACGACTGCAACGCCTTACCCATAGAGTGTAGTATTTGATCTGTATCAGACTGCTCACCCGACCAGTGTTGAGTATCTGCCCCATCATACTTAGCTCCTAAGAACTCTTTAATAGCCCCTTTACCCTCGGAAGATCCCTCCACACAATGACTTGCATAATCATAGTCATCAAATATAGGAACGAGATTCCCGTCCTTATTTTTAATAAATCCAATATCATAGTACGCATCCTTAACCTTAAGGACATAATCGCACTCGTCAGGATTAGCATGGAAGACTAGGTCATCATTCTTACCTACCAAGTGCTTAGCGATTTGGTTATTGTAATACATCCTAGGGACTGCATTTCGCACCAACTCGACGTTTATACCCTGAGATATTAAGTCTTGTTCCATCTGACGCAGGGTTCTCTCGTCATCACTGATGGTGACTTTATTTACTGTTGCTGTATGGCTCATAGTTTTATTATATTATACCAAGGTTTTTGACAAATCAAGAAAATTAAATATTTTAAAGATTAATGCCTCGCCTCTTTCTTATTCTTGTTACTACTTTTCTTTTTTCTCCCGTGTCGAGGTCTACAACCTCTTTCACAATCTTTTTATCAGCAGATAACTTCTCAGGAACTAATACATCTGAGACAATATTTAATGACTCAAAAATATTACTCCCCGACAACCTCCTAATATGCTCCCCTATAGGGGCTTCTGAAGACAACTCATTCTCCAACTCTTCAACATCTAGTATATCAAACTTACCTTTAAGGAAAGCTGAGGTATACGCCACCCTAGCCTCTTCCAGTAATGGGATAGTAAGATGCCTAAACGCCGCATTATCCCTCACTCTGATATGGAAGTATCCTGACTTTTCCATATGCCCGTAACCTCTCCTAACATTAACCTTAACTCTAACCAATGCCCCCTCTTCAAGGCTATAAGATGAGTCAACAAATCTACCGCATATATCGGGCTTAACGCCCGGCACTGAAGGAACAAAGGTTGGACTCCCAACTTCCTCTATAGAGCTATTATTCGGGTTTCTAGCGGCAACATTAAGGAACTGAATACCTACTGACGGAGTTCTAGATACACTAAACGCACTTACAGAAGCACTTTGCTTTTTTAAATTAACCTTACCTGTCCTTATACTTAATTTTATCATACTATTTATATTGCTTAATTAACTGCTCTACGCCCTTTAGTTCTTTTCCTAGCAATCTTAGGTGAGGCACTCAATCCTCCATCAGCCCTAGAAGCGTTACGAGCATTATTTTTAGCCCAGTTCTCCATAGACTTAAAATCCTCAGGGAACGCCTCGCTAAGAGGCTTCATAATCTCAAGCTGAGCTACCAAGCTCTTACCTGTAATGCTTTCGCCACTCCTAAAGCTAACCTTCTTAGCCTCTTTAACTGCCGCCTCTATCTCTGCGCTCACAAATCCTTTAGATGCTGTAACCGCTAAATACAGGTCGCTAACCTCTTTAGGGTCTTCATTACGCTTCTTAAGATGGATATCTAATACAGCCTTCCGCTCAACCTCATTCGGTGGAAGCACCGCAAACACTTCATCCATGCGTCCCTTTCTCAGCATCTCGGAAGGTAAGCCCTCAACCCTATTAGCGGTTAGAATCCAAAAGATATCTGCCTCAGACTCCTGCATAGCTGTAAGGAATATACCAAGAACTCGCTGGCTCACTCCACTATCGCCTCCTCCTTTATGCGCTCCTCCTAAAGCCTTATCAACCTCATCAATAAGAGCAACGCATGGTGACATAGATTCTAACTGCTTAATTGCAGACCTAGCTTTAGACTCTGAAGACCCTACGATCCCAGCAAAACACTTAGATACGTCCACCCTAACCAATGGCCTATTAAGAACTGTTCCAGTAGCTTTACCAAGCAGAGTCTTACCAGTTCCCGGTGGCCCTACAGCAACTATCCCCTTAGACTTATCCACTCCTGCACTATACGCCTCAGGAGTCATACACTCTGAAGCAGTCTTGATCCACTCTTTAAATACCTCTAACCCTCCTACATCCTCCATGCTGACACCCTTCATCAATTCAAGCACCTCAGATTGCTTAACAACATCAGTCTTAGAATCAAGAATGGTTCCATTAAAATCAGTAAACTCAATCTCATGCCACTTCTTCTTAGAGTCCTTGGGTGGGCGGTTCTCCACTATCGCCTTAGACATCGCAACTTCAGCTTCCATCTGAGTCATTCCAGAAGCAGAACCGACGATGGTATCCTTAAGGCTATCTTCATACATAACAGGCACTTCCTCTCCCTCAGGAGTAGAAGACTCTATTACATAATCATAAATCTCTGCTATCTCCTCCCTATTCGGAAGATCGTAGTCCACTACGGGGATATCATGCTGTAACTCCTCAGGGAGATTCTGGCACTCAGGTACAATTAGGACTAGCCTCAAAGCGGTAGACTCGGCAAAATCCCTAGCATAGTGCCTAAGGCACTCTACAAAACCGGGGTGCTTAGCCAACCAAGGATGCACGGCGTTCATAACAAACACTCCAGCTTCCCAAAACTCCTTGCCCCCTCCATCGATATCCATAATCTTTTTCAATGCCTTATAAACATCAGCTACCCCATCCCCATTAACAATAGTACCTGATTCAAACTCTTCCGAAGTATACTTAGTCCACCCATCCCGAATATTCCAAATTCCGAAAGGCAGTCCCTTAGAGAAGGCGAACTCTCTTAGGGATTCAATAGCCCTAAATGGTTC
>TARA_R100000808_G_scaffold245_3_pt1 | contig 20476 bp, 25 predicted proteins | sample TARA_R100000808 | Tara Oceans TARA_R100000808 (sample SAMEA2622852) | marine metagenome | biome: marine biome (ENVO:00000447); feature: marine epipelagic mixed layer (ENVO:xxxxxxxxx); material: "saline water (ENVO:00002010), including plankton (ENVO:xxxxxxxx)" | depth 140 m | reverse complement strand
ACTGTAAAAGCAGAACGCTCAAGCGTGGCAGAGTCAGAGCTTGAGGGAATGTTTGGGGCTTTGACAGATAGAGGTATATCAGAAGCAACGGCCAAGAAGTTTGGGGTTAAAATAATTACAAACGCTCAAGGTAAAGTTATTCAACACATATACCCTTACTTCACATCGAACGAAATCACAGCAGCTAAAACAAGGTATGTAGATCAGAAGTTCTTTTCTTGGAAAGGCTCTGCTCCTAACACGGGACTGTTCGGACAGCAGATAGCTCCGAAGTCTGGTAAGTTTATTACCGTTGTTGAAGGCGAATGTGATGCGATGGCTGGCTTTGAATTGTTCGGCGGTAAGTGGCCTGTAGTAAGTATTAAGTCTGGTGCTGCTGGCGCGGTCAAAGATATTAAAGAGTCTTTAGAATTCATTGAAGGCTACGATAATGTTGTAATCTGTTTTGACAATGACAAGCCAGGAAGAGAAGCAGCTAGAAAAGTAGCAAGAGTTCTAAAGCCAGGTAGTGCTAGGATAATGACCTTACCTAACGGGTTCAAAGATCCTAATGAGATGCTTAAAAAGAATGCTCATTCTGCCTTTGTAAAATCTTTTTGGGAAGCGAAAGTCTACACACCTTCTGGTGTTTTGAATGTGTCAGACAATAAGGACAAGTTCAAGAACAGAGAGAAGAAAGAGTCAGCACCCTATCCGTGGAAAGGACTCAACGATAAGCTCTATGGACTCAGGCAAGGAGAGCTAGTAACCTTGACAGGAGGTACAGGTCTTGGTAAATCTTCAGTAACTAGAGAGCTTGAGCATTGGCTAATTAAAACAACAAAAGACAATGTAGGAATCATCAGCCTTGAGGAAGATTGGAGAAGGACAGTTGATGGTATCTTATCCATTGAAGCCAACGCCAGAATGTATATTGATCATGTTAGAGAGCAGTTCACAGAAGAACAGCTTGATAAGATGTTTGATATATTGTATGATGGAAAGAACAAGAATCGAGTATGGATTCACGCACACTTTGGAACGAATGACATAGATGAAATCTTTTCCAAGCTACGATTTATGATCGTGGGGTGTGATTGTAAATGGATAGTCGTAGATCATTTACACATGCTTGTTTCTTCCCTTGCTGTAGGCGATGAGAGAAGGTCTATAGATAATATAATGACTAGGCTTCGATCCCTTGTAGAAGAAACAGGAGCAGGTCTGATACTCGTTTCACACTTACGCAGGGTAGATGGTAACAAGGGACATGAAAACGGTGTAGAGACTTCTTTAAGTCACTTGAGAGGCAGTCAAAGCATAGCTCAACTGTCCGACTGTGTGATTTCCCTAGAGCGTAACCAACAATCAGATGATGCTACTGAAGCTAACACCACAAGAATAAGGATATTGAAAAGCAGATACACTGGTGATGTAGGAGTGGCTACGCATCTGATATATGATAGAGAGACAGGCAGGCTTTCTGAAATGGACACGGACGAGCTTACACTTTCAACTGACAAGGAGCAAGAGACATCTTTAAATCTTGACCAGCTATGACAAGAGTAGTTTTTGACATTGAGACAGACTCGTTAAAGCCTTCTAGAATCTGGTGTCTGGTTGCTAAGAACATAGATAGTGGACAGCTATATACGTTTGGGCCTGACCAGATAGAGGACGGATGTGACCTGCTTGAGAGAAGTAATTATCTGGTGGGCCATAATATCTTGGGCTATGACATTCCAGTGCTTGAGAGATTAACAGGAAGAAAGGTTGTTGATGAAAATACTAAAGTCGTAGACACTCTAATTCTATCTCGGTTATTCAATCCAACCAGGAGTGGCCCTAACGCACATGCGCTTGCAACATGGGGTGCGCCTTCTCGTTTAAACTTTCCTAAGATCGTGTTTGAAGAGTACGATAGATACTCGGCAGAGATGCTAGACTACTGCATCAGGGACGTAGAACTGAACTTGGAAGTCTTCAAGTATCTTCAGAAAGAAGGTAAAGGATTTTCTGTGAAGTCTGTTATATTAGAGCATGAGGTATCTAAGATATTAGAGAGGCAAACAAGACACGGATTCCTGATAGACCAAGAGAAAGCCTATCTTTTGTTAGCTAGACTAAGAGAAAGATTAGGAGAGGTTGAAGAAGATGTTAGGAAGATATTCAAGCCTAAGATAGAAGAGATTGTTTTAATTCCTAAACGTAAGAAGGACGGAAGTATTAGCAGAGTTGCTAAAGGAGGAAGACTTACTAACGAAGAGTACGAGAAGGCTACCGCTAAGAATAACCTTGAGCCAATTAAAAGATACAAGACGGTTGAATTTAATCTAGGCTCACGAATACAGATAGGACAATACTTACAAGAGTTTGGGTGGAAGCCTCAGAAGTTTACTGAACACGGAAGACCGATTGTAGATGAGAAAGTTTTGATGGGGGTCAAAGGAATACCTGAAGCTTCCCTGATTGCAGAGTACCTTCTTGTTCAGAAAAGAATAGCTCAAGTGGATTCCTGGCTAAACGCAATAGACGACAAAGATGGGAGAGTACATGGCTTTATTAAAAGCACAGGCGCAATTACAGGACGCATGACACACATGAAGCCTAACATGGCACAGGTTCCTAACTTGGCTTCGCCCTATGGGAAAGAATGTCGAGAGTGCTGGATTGTAGACAAAGGAAATAAACTTGTTGGAATTGATGCGAGTGGTCTGGAGATCAGAATGCTTGCACACTACATGAAAGACGAGGACTACAGAAATGAAATCATTAACGGAGATATACACACCACTAATCAAAAGCTTGCAGGACTTGAATCAAGAAATCAGGCGAAGACATTCATCTATGCCCTCATCTACGGTGCAGGAAATAAGAAACTTGGACAAGTGGTTGGAGGAAATACAACAGATGGAGAAAGACTTAAGCAACGTTTCCTTCATAATTTGGGAGCATTCAAAGATCTCAAGAAGAGAGTGTCAGAGGCATCTGGACGAGGCTACTTGAAAGGATTGGACGGTAGAAAGATTCTTATCCGAAGCGAGTACGCCGCCCTTAACACGCTCTTGCAAAGTGCAGGAGCAGTAGCAATGAAAGAAGCTTTAGTAATTCTAGATAAGAAGATTAAAGAGAAAGGATACGAGGCTGAGTTTGTAGCTAATGTGCATGACGAGTGGCAGATAGAAGTAAGAGAAGATCATGCAGAGGAGGTAGGTAAAGCAGGTGTTGAAGCAATACAAGAAGCAGGAATATCTTTAGGATTGTTCTGTCCTTTGGACGGAGAATACAAAATAGGAGACAACTGGAGTGAAACTCATTAAACAATTATCTTTAAAAGGTCTTGAACTAAATATTGAAATAAGTCCAGAAGACAAAAAGGATATTACTGAGTGCGCTGTTTTCTTTGAAGGAGAAGGACAAAGAGTAAAAGATTTAAATCGTACATCAGAATTTTTAGCCGCCTTGCCAAAAGGGAAGTACACGGTATATAAAACCGGAGGAAAGCATCTTCTACCTGCTTATAAAGGAAGGTCTGATTTTCCTTTTATACTTAATTATAGAAATTATTTGCTGACTCCTACATTCAGCAGGGGGGTTTATCCGTGTTATAATTTAGAAGGAGAGGAAGGAATTAAAAATTCTTATTTAAGAAACAGACGAGTGTATTGCCATAGAATTTTTGCTATGGGATTTATCAGATGCCCTAGTCCAAGCCTTACTTATACTGTAGATCATCTTAACGAGGACAAATTAGACTATGCTATTCACAATTTAGAATGGGTGTCTGCTAGTGATAATAACCTTCGCATAAATAACAAAGCAAAAAGCAAAGGAAAGAAATATAAAATAACTTCTAGTGAAACTTATTTATAACAGGAGAAAACACAGTGAGAATTTCTAAAACAAGTCAAAACGCAAACATCTTAGCCCGTTTACAGGAAGGGAAAACTATCTCACCAATAGACGCTTTGATAGACTTCCGATGCTTCCGACTAGCTGCCAGGATAAATGATTTGAGAAAGGCAGGACATAACATAGTAACTCACAAGGACAATGACTACGCGGTGTATTCGTTGAGCGAATAATGAAAAAGCCTGAACATTGTGACAGTAGAAAAGGTGACTTGGCGGAGTTCTATGCCGTAACATGGCTATGGGATCGTGGGTATGAAGTATTTAAAAACTGTGGCTGTACAGGGGCCGTTGATTTGATTGCTATGAATAAGGAAGGAGACATTAAACTTATAGACGTTAAATCTTTCATGGCTCAGAAAAGACCAGGAGGAGTCAAAGGGCCTTTCTCAAAATCAAACCATCGTTCCCCTGAACAAAAGAAATTAGGCGTTCAACTTCTTGGGTTTAATCCAAACACTAGAAAGCTTCGTTTCATCGAGCATAAGGAGGAACAAGATAGTGACGATTAAAAAAGTAGATACTGTTGTAGATGACATCTATGAAACTCTCTCTTGTTTGTGTGATTCAGAAGAGCTAGTCATATCTGATGAACAAGTAGAAGAGTTTGGAGAAAGGATTAAAACAGTTTTAAAGTCTTGGTCTACTCCTCGTAAAGAAAGAACCAGTTTACGAATGTCTATCATAGGAAGACCTATGCGAAGGCTTTGGTATGATTTAAAGAATGGAAACTTAGCACATAATCGTACACACCCTTCAGTGTTTATTAAGTTTTTATATGGACATATTCTAGAAGAGTTAGTCCTTCTTCTTGTCAAGCTTTCAGGCCATGAGGTAGAGGACGAGCAAAAGGAAATAGAAGTAGACGGTGTGAAGGGACACATGGATTGTAAGATAGACGGGCAGGTTGTCGATATTAAGACAGCCTCTTCGTTTGCTTTCAAAAAGTTTGTTGAAGGAACGCTACATGATGATGATCCTTTTGGATACATGGCACAGTTATCAGGATATGAAACCGCTGAAGGTACAGATGAAGGTGGCTTCTTGGCAATGAATAAAGAAAGTGGAGAGCTTGCCTTCTATCAACCAGGCCCACTAGTTAAAATAAATATAAAGGACAAGATAAAAAGCATAAGAAGCGCAGCAGACCTTGACAAACCTCCTTCAAGATGTTATAATCCTATACCAGAAGGAAAACGTGGAAACATGAGGCTTCCTCGTCAATGCGTATACTGTCCTTATAAAATGGAATGTCATTCAGACGCTAATAATGGTTTTGGTTTGAGACTTTTCAAGTATGCAAACGGAATCAAGTATTTTACTAGGGTTGTATCTACGCCTAAAGTTTTGGAGCTAACGCCTAGTGAACGCTAGAAAAGCAAGGAGAATAAATCGAAGAACCAGACAGCTTCTTATAGAATGGGTTCAATCTTTATTGCCAGATGAAGAAGCTGAACAGGTAACGAAGGAAAACATTGAAAACTTGTTACCAGACGAGACACACTTCTTTGCAAACAATCGTATTCACTTAAACGCTTACTCTTTTAAGTGGGTAAAAAACGGAATCAAGAGAGTAATAAAACAAAGACCAGAATTAGAAATTGAGAATGTTACAATGGAACAGATTCAATGCAGCTTAAACTCGACCCCAATGAAACAGAGCACACGTTACCAGATATTGTAATAGCTTTAGCAGGTTTTATTATGTCGGGAAACTCTGTAGATTATGTAGATGAAGAAGTTTTAGTTCTTTTAAGTAAAGCCATTGACTTGGAATTAGAAGCCAGGAAAGGAACATTCCATTAGAAGAAAGCCTAGAAAAGCTAGACCTAAGTACGATTCCAGATGGGAAGAAAGTTTACATGATGGTATTTTGAAATCTTGGCAACACCACCAGGACAAGATCCATTACATTATAGAGCACCACTACGAACCAGATTTTGTTAAGTCTTTCAATGGTTTAACAATATTACTAGAAGCAAAGGGAAGGTTTTGGGATTTCGCAGAATACAGGAAATATGTTTGGATTAAGAAAGCTTTACCAGAAAATACGGAGCTTGTCTTTTTGTTCTCAAGCCCTTACTCGCCTATGCCTCAAGCTAAAAAGAGAAAGGACGGAACAAAAAGGACTCATGCTGAATGGGCAGAGACTAATGATTTCAGATGGTTTACTGAAGACACCTTACCGGAGGAGTGGACAGATGTTGGACAGTGATTTGATTGTTCGCAAGAAAGAATATAAGTTTCAAGAAGATGAGATGTTAAGAGAGATGCTGAACTATATTGATTCTACTTATCATAAACATTATAGCTCTGGAAAGTATCAAGCAACTGATATGATTATAGATGCAGGACATGGAGAAGGGTTTTGTATTGGTAACATAATGAAGTATGCAATGCGCTTTGGAAAGAAGTCTAGCAAGAGGTTAGAACTTGCTAAAATAATTCACTATGCAATCATAGCTCTTTACCTCGTAAAAAAGAGCAAAGACAGTGACTGATTGGGATCGAAAAGCAGAACGAAGAAAAGGATTCTTAAAACGAAAGAAAGCTAGAAGGAACGCAAGAGAAAAGAAAATAAAAAAGACAAGGAAAGAAGATTTTAAAGAGGAACACGCTGAAGAAGTTCTTGAGAAGTTATCGGAAATGTATGAAGAAAATGAATCAGAGGGATTATTAGAATGAACTGTTGGCAGTGTGGACATGAATTAACTTGGGGAGGAGATCACGATATTGATGAAGAAATTGAAGACTTCAGAAAAGAATATCTTATTGAAACGAATCTTACTTGTCCTTCTTGTGATAGTTTTGTTTTAGTTTATCATCAGAAAGAGAGAGAAAATGCAGACTGAACTACCTACAAATTACCAACAATTTATTCATCTAAGCAGATATGCTAGATGGAATGAAGACAAAGTAAGAAGGGAAACCTGGGAAGAAACCGTAAGAAGATACTTCGACTTCTTTGTTAATTATTTAAAAGACACACACGACTTTGCTTTATCTACTAAAGAAAGAAAAGAACTAGAAACCGCTGTGTTAAACTTGGAAGTAATGCCAAGCATGAGGGCTTTAATGTCAGCAGGTAAAGCATTAGAACGTGACCATGTTGCAGGGTTTAACTGTAGTTATCTGGCTGTAGATACTCTAAGAGCGTTTGATGAAGCTCTTTACATACTAATGTGCGGAACAGGGGTAGGGTTCAGCGTTGAAAGGCAGTACGTTAATAAACTTCCAGACTTACCAGAAGAACTACATCCAACAGACACGATAATAAAAGTAGCTGATTCTAAAATAGGATGGGCTAAAGCGTATAAAGAATTAATTTCTCTTTTATATTCTGGACAAATTCCACAGTGGGACGTATCGAATGTTCGTCCACACGGAGCAAGACTGAAAACTTTTGGAGGAAGAGCCAGTGGGCCAGCGCCCCTAGAAGACTTGTTTCGATTTACTATTAATATTTTTAAAGACGCTATAGGCATAGGATATAAAAAGCTAGTATCCATTGATTGCCATGATTTGATGTGTAAGGTTGCAGAGGTTGTAGTAGTAGGAGGGGTAAGGCGAAGTGCTTTGATCTCTCTCAGTAACCTTTCAGACGCTCGTATGCGTAATGCTAAGTCTGGAGCATGGTGGGAAGACAACCAACAAAGAGCCTTATCTAATAATTCTGTAGCTTATACAGATTCTGTAGAAACAGGAGCCTTTCTTAAAGAGTGGCTATCCTTATACGAGAGCAAGAGTGGAGAACGGGGTATCTTTAATAGGACAGCAGCGGAGAAGCAAGCAGCCAAGAACGGAAGGAGAAAAGAGTATTCAGACTTTGGCACTAACCCCTGTAGTGAGATTATTCTACGCAACAAGCAGTTCTGTAACTTAACAGAGGTTGTTATTAGAGCAGAGGATACTTTAGAAGACATTCAAAGAAAGACAAAGCTGGCTACCATCTTAGGAACTTTCCAAGCTACACTTACTAATTTTAGATATTTAAGCAAAGCATGGGAAAACAATACAAAAGAAGAAGCTTTGCTTGGTGTTTCTTTTACAGGGATTCTTGATAATAAAGGAATGGTAGACGGAAGTATTGATCTTGAACGCTTAAAACGAATAGCTGTTGAAGAGAATAAAAAATGGGCAAAGAAACTAGGAATCAATCAATCAGCAGCAGTTACTTGTGTGAAACCTAGCGGAACTGTTAGCCAATTAGTAGACAGTGCATCAGGAATCCACACAAGGCACAGCCCTTATTACTTGAGAACAATCAGAGCAGATAAAAAAGACCCACTAGCAAAACTTATGGTTGATCAGGGAGTTTACTACGAAGACGATATAACTAAACCAGACCATACGTTTGTGTTTTACTTTCCTATCAAGTCTCCTGAAGGAGCTATAACTAGGGAAGACATAACAGCCCTTGAACATTTGAGTATTTGGAAGCGTTACCAGGATAATTGGTGTGAGCATAAGCCTTCTGTAACTATCTCTGTCAAAGAATCAGAATGGTTGGAAGTAGGAGCATGGGTGCATAAGAATTTTGATTCTGTTTCTGGTATATCTTTTCTTCCTTATTCCGATCACTCTTATCAACAAGCCCCTTACCAAGAGATAACTGCTAAAGAATATAAAGAGTGGCTAAAGAAAACTACAGATACAGTTGATTGGTCAAGGCTTCCTGAATATGAGACAGAAGACATGACAGAGAACACTAAAGAGCTTGCCTGTTCCGCAGGAACCTGTGAAATTATATGACAAAAGAAGGAAACATTTTATCATTTAGAATTTTGATTGATTCAAAAGGAAACCTAGTAACCGAATTAAGCGGTCTTCCAGAAAAGGATGTTAAAAAAGTATTCAATAAAGATGAATGTCCTATCATAAAAAAAATAATAAGGGAAGGGCGAATATACTTGGAACCTCTTCACAAAATTCTTGAAGAAGAATTAGGGAATTTAAAATGCGATTAGAAGATACAACGCCTAAAGATAAATTGTCCTGGTGCATTAAATGGGCCGCTTCTTTATGCTTAATAGCAGCGATGGCTATAAGAGCTTCAGACGGGTCTAATTATTTAGACACTCTTTTATCTTTTGTAGGAGTTACTGGATGGTTTTGTGTAGCGTGTATATGGAGAGATAGGGCTTTAATAACATTGAATGCTATAGGAATGTTTATACTTCTTAGTGGAATCTTGCAACGATTTGTTTAACATGAAAGTTGTAGAAGTAAAATGGGGAGATGCTTGGATAGACACAGATGATTTTACTTTAGAAGACGCAAGAAAACTAAAGCCAGTTGTCAGGTCTACCATAGGGTTCTTGATTAAAGAAACCTCCGATGCTATTATTTTATGCACAGATTTTTATGAGAAGGATAAGAAAACTATCAACACTCCAATGATTATACCTAGAGATATGATTTTAGATTATTGGATATATGAGATTGTAGACGATGCCACTTAAGAACAAGGAGAGACAGCGTGGGAAGACACCCAAAAATAAAAGCTTTGAGACTTAAGTACGAAGCACAGATAGAGGGAATTAAGATAGACATAGAAAACTACCTAATGAGTAGCGTGGGAGTAGCCGAACATCCTAGCATAATGGAATCTTTAGACGGGTTAATAGCGTTACTAGCTGAAGCAGACGATAAATTACAAACTTTAAACAGCCACTTCCGAAACGGTTGTGCCAGTGTGGGAAAGTAAAATGGGTTTGAAGTTATCTTGGCTTCTAGTGGTAATTACGATAATAGCTTTTCTATTTCTCTTGACATAGGACTATACGATGTGTTAAAAACGATACTTACTCGGTTTAAAGAAAAAACCCGTATTGATTCTAATTGGACAAGAAAGGCGAGGCTTGTAGAACTAAAGACTATAGATGTTTCCGAAGATCCGGTTAGACCAGAAATAGATTTACAATGGAGGAGGTCGTTTGATAGGAAAATTTTTGGCCTTAAACACGGGAAAGAAACCAAAGCGATTATATGTTTAGCCTTTACTAATGATGTACCTCATACTGTTCGTGAGTTGGACTTAATGAGTAAGGTCAGTAAGTATGAGAAAAACGCAAACATAGCCGTTGCTTATACTGTCTGGTCAAGACAGAAGGGAGCGGGAAAGAAAATAATGCAAGAGACTCTTAAATATGCGAAGATCAAAAACTTAAAAAGAGTTGTTACGCTGTCTCCGCTTACACCAATGGCAACACATTATCATATTAGAAACGGGGCAAAGCTTGTAAGTCTTAATGCAGAGACACAGAATTTTGAATATAGTTTATAACTAAGCAGAAATTTCAAAGGTTATTTTATTTCTTACACCAGGGACTTCAACAGCTACACCATCAATGACTCTTGGTTTATACTTAAACTTTAAAGCAGATTCCATAGCTGCACGTTCAAACAAAGTACTTGTAGATTCTACAACGCCTACATCTCTTACTGTTCCTTGTCTAGTCACTGTAAACTCTACAATAACGTAGCCTTCCAAGCCCCTGTTCAAAGCCCTTGCTGGATACACAGGAGCTACCTTTACAATAGGCAGATATTCTCCATCACTTATACCAAAGCCTACTCCGCCTATGCTCATACCTGTTCTAATTTGAGGCGCAGATACAGAGACAGCCATAGAGTTATCAAAGTTATTTAACATATCAGGCGTAGGCATTTCAGGCATTTGCTCTGGTTCTGGAGGTTTCTCAGGCTTTTCTTTCTTTACCTCGACAACTTCAGTTCGTTCAACACGCACGAAATCTCCAAGCCTGAAGTTCTCAGTCTCCGTCATGGCCTGTTCTCCAGTTGAAATTAACAACTGCATTATGAACAATAAACCAAATGTAATCCCTGTTCCAAATGAAACGGCTGCTGCAATTCTAGTAAACATGTTATCTCCTTACCATGATGTTTCTCTAGGCCAAAGTTTTTCGCAAGTATAGAATTTAGGAAATCTAGGATCACCCATCTTTAGTGTTCCTCTTGGGCAGGGATAATCTACAGGACGATGTTCTACAGTTAAAGCGCCGTTACGCCTTGGCCCAACAGAACATGATATTTGAATCAATAATATCATATAAAAAGCTAGTCTAAGAGGACGGGCTTTCATTGTTTTATATTATCTCCTGTTTCTTTTCTCTTCTTCTTCTTTTAAAAATTTTGCGTAAGCCTTAAACCATCCTGTCCATTTAGAGACAGCCCATACAGTAGACCCCCATATAAATGTCAATAAAAGAATGGCTAACCAAATAGAGAAGGAATGTCTTATTACCTGATCCATCCAGCTATAGATTTCGTTTATCATTACATTACCACTTTACCTTGTCAGCCCAATAAGCTGCTGACATTTTTCCTTTCGATATATTCTTAGCGTGACGCGCCTTAAAGGATTTCCTTCTTGCCTTTTGTCTTGCAGATTCACCAGCTTTGGGTTTACCAGCCGTAGAAACCCCCTGCTGACCGAAGCGTATTGTCTTTACCTTATCCCCTTCTTTAGCCACGACAACATGGGACTTTGTTTTATGTCCAGGGGTTCTCTTAGGCTTATTGTAGCCTGACACTCCTGCTCTTGCTAATCTTGGGTCTTTTTTCTTAGCCATTACTTACTCTCTCTTGATACGCCTTTCATCTTCTCAAACGTCCTAAGTCCACCAAGTCCTAGCATACCCATCAGTACTGTAGATAGCTGACTAAAGTCAAACTCTGGTAGTTCTTGATCTATTCCTCCAACAGCGAATCCAAACTGTAAAAGCGGAGCCAGAATAAAATGATAACTAAGTGCAACACCACAGACCCAACCAACAAACGGCCTCCACCCCGCTACAAAGATGCTCTTATGTGCAGCTTCAGCCTTGTTAACTTCTATCTGTGCCATGTTAGCATCGTGTAATGCTGTCTCAAGTTCGTGTTGTAATTTCATCTTTAAGTCTTTATCAACTACAAACTTATCTACAATGCTTGTTACTGGCCCTATTAGTTTATCAATCATTTTATTCTACCTTTATTTACTTTATCTAGTCTTTCTTTAGTCTTTTCAATATGATCACTGTACCACCAATCAAATATACAAGGAATAAGACCATGTATAAGCATAACGATACAAGCTACTAAAGATCTTACACTTTCTTTTAATGTAAAGCATAGGTGTTCTATATATCCCATGTTTACATCTTTAGGATGATTAAAATTAAATGTCTTCATTCTACATCGTTTAAAGGATTAGCCAATATCTGCTCTATCCTTTCTTCTAAGTCGCTGCGTATCTCTCGCAAGTCTTCGTTTATAGATCTGATTTCATCATCCAGATCGCTTCTCATGGTTCTTAGTTCTTCGTTCATGTCTTGAAATTGTGTTTGCATAGCTCTTTCTATCCCGTATATATCATTACGAACTTCCCTTTGCGTTTCAGCAGTAGAAGATTCGATGCTTCTTGAAAGTCTATTTGACTCGTCTATGTCACGGGACACATCTTCAATATCGTTAGATACTCCAGCTATGTCTGCTACGAGTTCTTCTCGTATAATGTCATAAACTGTCTCAAGCCTGTTAATTTCAGCCGTTATCGCTGCTGGTTGTAAGGACGATAGCTTTGCTTCTGCATCCAGAAGTCTATTATATAATTCAAAGCCTCCCCACAACCCACCAGAAAGTGTGCCTAGTAGTGGCAATATTAATAACAGCTTGCCTCCACCGACCTTTATTCCTTTGTATTCTACTTCTGCCATTCGTTCACTCGCTGTATAGTTAGAAACACTATTTGTTTTCCAAAATCTTTTAGTCATTTAATTATATTCAACATTTACCATATCATTCAACTTCTTCTGAGACTTTCCAGCCATCATATAAAAGCTAAAGTTGTTGTCTTGTACATCTTCTTCAGCGTACATAGTCGTACTAAGATACCAGCTAGATCCATCAGGAACTTGAATCATTCCTGTGTACTGTGAGAAGCCTTCTCTATAGCCCATGAAAGCTACTGCTGCCGTCTGATCAGTATCAAATCCACCATCCTGCATCATAGAATCTAGCTGTTCTTGTAAGTTCTCTTGAGCAGCCTCTGCCCCTATCTGATCTGCTAAAGATTCTACGGCTTGTGCAATCCTCTGTTCACTGACTGTTGGTGGAGCTATATCAAACCTTCCGAAGTCTGGATCTTGCTGACTAAGGAATGTTCCTATGTCTCCTCCTACAGCTATCGCCACATTAAAATTATCTTCAAACTGCATGTCAGCTTGTGAAAAGGTTTCCCCGTCTTCAAATACCAACTCATCTTGAGCCTGTTGTTCTTGCTGCTGTTCCGCTATTTCAAAAGGTGAAGCAGCTATTTCAGGGCCTATCTCTACTGCCTGGAACGCTTGAAGACCTGATGATTGCTCTTCCTGATCTCTTAGGAAGCTTCCGCTACCATCGTCCTCAGACGCACTGAGAGCCTCTCCAGACCCCGAAGACCCCATAGCCTGTGTCCCTGTATCTCTTACAGAGTTTAAGGCCACAGAGACAGCCTGGTTAAAGCTAACCCTAGAAGAACTAGACCCTCCAGACTCTGCAAGAACCTCTCCAGGCTCTTCCTCACCAATCAAAGCTTCTTCTTGCTCTTCAATCGCCTCTATGTTGTCCTCTTCTACTAGCTCTTCGTAAGCTTCTTCATTTGTGAGAAGTTCTAGTTCTTCCTCATCTATCAAATCTTCTAAAGCTTCGTCTTCAATAAAAAGCAGTTCAGTCTCTTCTACTATCTCTGCTAGTTCTTCAAGTACTTCTTCGGCCTGTTCCTCTAAAAGTGTAGGCTCTAATTCTTCTAAAGCTTCGTCCTCTAGCCAATCATCTTCAACAGCTAACCAGTTTTCAGTGATTGCCAAGTCTTCAAAGATATACTCTTCATCTAACTGTGCAATATAAGAATCTCCATATTCTGTATCTACATCATAAATAACAAACTCATCAGCAGTAGGATCGAACTCCATATCAAACCAGACAGGATCATATAGATATTCTGGTTCTAATGCTAGCGTTTCCTCTTCATAAGGCTCTTCAAACGATTCCAAATCTTCTTCATAGTAGTACTGATCATAGTAAGGATCTTCCCAAGTGTCTGTCTCATATCCGTAAAACTCCTCTTCTGATTCATAACCTTCACTCATATACATTTCGTCAGGAGAAAAGCCGTACATATCATACTCTTCCTGACTGTAACTTCCGTCTTCATACTCCTCATCCATTGTATACGAATCTTCTATCGCCTGTTGTTGAGCCATTGCTGACTCATATCCTTGACAAGAAGTGTGATACAATGGATCAAAAGTACATTGCTGATCTATGTATGCCTGTTCATATCCGGTACAGTCTGTATCATATAAAGCATCTATACCGCATTGCTGATTAAAATAAGCCAGTGCGTAACCATTACAGTTCACAGAATATAAAGGATCAGCGGTACATTGCGCTGTTATATCTACCTCTACCATTAGAGACTTATTCTCTAAAGCTGTATTATGGGCTGTATTATTCCAATCACTAGTTACACAAGATTCAGAAACATTTGTAGATCCTGTAGAGCATTCATCGTGAAACAGGTACTGCTCATATTCTGTAGAACTTCCTTGAGTACCAATCAGAACATCATGTCGGATAATGTCTAGATCTTCGTATCTGAACTCGATGTTATTAGAGTTCTCATATAACCACATTTCAAACGTGTTATCAGAGGCTCTATGGTATTCTCTTAAATCATACCAACCCGCTATAAAATAGTCATCGCCATTAGGATTATCAAAATACTTGGTAAGCATTCGAGAGCCGCTATCCCTGATAAGATCTGTCCAAAACGGGTAGATAGTATAAACTGTATCCGGTAGCGGATCTGGTGTATAATCATTGCAATAGACTGTCGTAAACGACCAACAACCATTCGTAGACATGTATCCTTGAGTGTATTCATTTCCATAAAATCCAAATGTAAAACCTAAATTAATTGCTCCTGATCTACCATCGTCTGATATGTTCCATTGTGACGTGCCTGACTGATTCCTCAGATCGAGAATAGACGCTGACCCTATAGTGAAGTCGGTTGCGCTTGCAAGTCCTCCTAGAAGAAGGCTAAGACTGGCACACAGCTTCGTCAGGCATTTCATTACAAAACTCTTCCTTTGTCCAAACACGATATTCATATTCAGAATCGCTATCGGCCTCTTTAAAATTATGAGAAACACTAACCATCCCGTCTGGTTGATCCTGTGGATTCCTGTCCCAATTCTCTTGGGCTTCTTCGCCTATACTGCCCATATAAGGACAAGGCGTTCCTGCCATTTCCATAGCTGAAAATACTCTTTCATCCTGACACATTAGACTAACTGCTGCTACCTTCATGCCCATATCGTATAAGGTCTTTGAAAGCTTGATACGCTCACAGTTTGTATCAGTTACGCTTCTGCCTCCAGAGAACCCAAAGATTTGAGTCTGTAAAGCACCACTCACTCCTGTCGTACATAGGTCTTGTGAATAAGAGCTTCCTATGCTCGGAGCGATTGCGCTTGGAGGAGGACTATTAATGTCCTGTTCAATGCGTTGTACCGTTTCATTACGGTTGATGTTTTCGTTGGTATTGACATTTGTATTATTTGTCGTGACTTCCGAAGATGAAGTACTTTCAGATACCGAATTGTTATTATTCGTATTAGTAGCCGTAGCATTGCTTGTACTGGTTGATGTATTTACATTGCTGCTACTTACTGATTGATTAACAGTAGACGTATTAACATTGGTATTGGTTGCTGTAGAAGACGAACTAACTGTCGAGTTGTTGTTATTAGTGTTCGTGTTTACGTTTGTATTACTGTTAGTGTTTGTTGATGTATTTGTATTAACATTAGTATTGGTAGACGAGCCTGAATACGAAGTTGTATTTACGTTAGTATTATTATTTGTGTTGGTTGCCGTAGACGTATTAGTATTCGTATTTGTATTAGTGTTCGTGTTTGTATTAGTATTAGTATTGGTGTTTGTATTAGTATTAGTATTCGTACCCGTTGTGGTTGTCACAAGCGAATTTGCTTCACAGTATTGTGATCCTGCTGTACATGTCCCTGTCTGCTGAGAGAATACTTCATCTGGAAGCAATCCAAGCATAAGCAAGATAAAAATTATTGTAAAATGTTTGTCGAAAACAAAGTTTGCCATATGGTTCATTCTTCCTCTTCAGTGAATACAACTTCATGCTGTAACGTCCTTTCAACTTCTCCTAGTACCCATCCTGGTAGCTCTTCTAAATCAATATCTACAAAGATGTGGTCTTGAGCCTTTTCCATATATAACTCTATAAGTTCTTCATAAAGCCCTCGAAACTCTTCCCTTTGTATCCAAGGCTTGTCTTTCTTTGTACGCTCTTTACAATCTATTTTGTAAGCGTTGTCAAGATCTGTTTCAAGGTATAGGAGCATTGCTATGATTTAGAATCTATGACAGCATCACTTGCAGCTTGCAATTTTTCCAAATCTTTTCCAGCATCAGAAATAGAAGTCTTAGTAGACTTTGGTTTAGATCGTTTTAAATTTTCTAATACGTTAGCAGAAGGAGTATAATCCCTTACAGAAGCTACTTTAGGAAGAAGTTTACCTGGTTCGTCCTTCATCAATAATGCTATTCGTGAGGCCATTCCACCCTTATTTAATTCAGTTCTTTTTTCTTTGTCCTCTTCATCTATAAAAGCTTTACCAGCTTGTACATTATAAGGAAGTCCTGTCATTTTATCTATTCTTTCATCAGGCTCTTCTGGTACTTGAGGTACATTTTCAACAACTCCACCTTTAGCTAAAGCTCTTCGGTCTACTAATGGATCATCTAGGAGAACTTCTCTTAAAGCCATGATCTCTTTTCCTAAAGGCGCTCTATCTAGAACTTGAACTAATGCTCCTTCTGGATCATCATCTGCTAAATTACTCCAAACAGTACCTACGTTTCCTTTAAACGGAACAGGAGAAAACCCTGTCATCATGTCCCACATCCACCCTAAACTAGGAGCAATATTAGAAACAGGATTATAAGCGGTGTTTGTTGACATTAATTGAGCAACCTTGCCTATATACCACGGAGTAAAGTTTCCTGACAAGTCGCTCGCTCTTCCTATTGTTTCTAAGCGAGCAAAGTTTTCAGGATAGCTTTGAACTCCCTTTCTATCTAATCTTTTCCCTGTAGGATCATTTAGAAAATCTCTAAAGGTTAAAATACCATCATAAAGAACTAAAGACCCTAACATTCTAACAGCTAAAGCCGCATCTCCTGATTCCATCCTCTTAACCAGAGAATTTGTTTGTGCGCTTTTAGCCTGCGCCCAAGATAAGAACTGACCTGTAGCACGAATAGCAGGGTTTTTAGATTGTGAAAAACCTCGTCTATTGCCTATCTGAGGAATAAGGGCATCTCTATCGGCAGCCTTAACACCAATTCTGTTCAAATATGTGTTAGCGGTTTGGTCTTTCCAAGCTTCGTCTACTGTTTTAAACTTTCGGAGATAGTCTGCTACTTCATTAGAAATTCCCAAATTATTGGCACTCGTTCTTAGTGATCTAGATTGACTTGTTCCTAGTTTCTGTGCAATTTTAAAACCCTCTTCTATTCCAGTATTGTAAGCAAACTTTCTAGCAAAACCTGTTAAAGCTGCTAATCCATTAATCTTAAACCACTTCTGGTTTGCAGCATAAGCAGCATCTTGAAGAGTAGATCCATTATTATTTTTCATGGCATAAGCCCGTAACTCATGCTCTAAAACACCTACATCACCAAACCCATCTTTGTGAAAACCTTTTTTACTAGAAGTTCTTCCTAATCCTTTCATGGCTGAAAATACTCCACTGTTTTGAAAAGGCTGTACCAGATCTCCTAAACTAGTAATTACAACTTTCGGTAGGTATGTCAAGTTTGCTAATGTTGTTGCTACGGCATAAACATTATTAGCTATATTATTAGATGTTACACCATGAGCAGCATGAAGCCTTCCATGATAAGCGTCTACCATATCATGTATAGTTTTCATTTCTTTATTTAAAACACGTTGTAATGCTCTTTGTTCAGAAGGAGATGAAGCATTATCCATTGCTTTCTTAAAATCTTTAGCGATAGCGGCTTTCATTGAAGTTATAACTTCTCCCCTTCCTCCAAATGTCCTCGCAAAAGACAACGAAGGAATAGTTGATTCTACATACCGAGACATGACTTCTTCTACGTCCCACACCATAAAGTCTTCTATTTCTCTAACAGCGTTAATATCTTTAAGTTGTCTGTCATATTCAAAATTCTTAATAAGAGGACGCATTCTCATGTTAGGATTAGTATAATCTGCGCCTATCCATTGTCCTCCAGTCTTTTTTCCTGGAGAACCTGTTCTTATAATATCATCTATATATTTATTAGCGGCGGCTACCGGATCTTTTATACGACTATCTGTCTTAGCCTGCACTCTAAAAGCCCTTGTATAAGCTTCTCTAGCAGCTTTTTCATTTTTTATAATCTTGGCATAGTTGTGAAATTGAGGAAGACCATAATCGTCTAGTAGCTCAACCTCTGGTAAAACTGCTTTTACTTCATTCGCTAATTTGCCAGTTTGATCTTTCATTCCTCTAGAAACAGATCGAATCATTTCTATTTCTGCATCATTAAAACCAGCCTTCTTTAGCCCTTCAATGGCTTGTCGTGTTTCAACTTGTCCATATAATCCTCTGGTATATTTACCAGCGGCTTCTCTATAACGAACTATGTCTTTATTAAACCCTAACAAAGAAATCTTTGTATCTCCTAATGTTTGATCCTGTAAAAAAATCCTCCTTGTAGTGTTTATTTCCTGGCTTACTAAAGAGTTTTGAGTTTCTAAAGCTACTCTAGAAGCTCCTCTAGCGTCTGCACCTACCTGATTGAAGAGCATTCTAGACAAAGCTTCTAATCTACCTCCAAAAGCGTTTGCTCTTGTAGCCATAGTTCCTGCAAATAAAACAGAAGCATGTGACCAAATGGTATTTTTAATTGTATCGTCTACCGCTTCTTTTCCTGCTTTTTTTATTAAAGGCGAAAAAGTTGAATTAGCCAGTTTAGCAGATAAAGCTCCACCAGAAGCGCCAATCAAAGCAAACATTATAGGATTTATATTGTCTTCTTCTGTGTATAGGTTAGCAGTCGCTCCTACTCCATAGCCTCCTGCTGCACCTATTATAGGTCTTATAATAGCTCGTCTTATAGACGTAGGAGAAAGAAGACCATCTTCAGCTAATTGAGAGATTCCTGCCATAGCTCCATCAGAAATGTCAATCGCTTGATCTATAGTATTATACCCTAACTCTTTTTTTTCTTTGTAAGCCCTAATTCTTTCTTCTCTTAAAGCTCTAAACTCTTTATCGGACAAAGCCCCGACTTCTTTGTTAACCCTTCTAAGTCTTTCTTGTTTAATTCTTGCATCAAGAGCTTCAAGATAAGCAGGAATTTCATTATTATTAGGAATGTCCCTTACGTTTTCCAATAAAGACTTAGGCATATCAGGACGGGTTCTAGCTGCTATTAACGAGCTATGTATAGCCTGTTCTTTGGAAGCAGTTAAAGGCGTATCAACTATCCTCGGCCTCATCTCGTCCCTATATTTTTGTAATGCTTCAGAAGGAGAAATCTCACTAGCGGGTTTATAAGAAATTGGATTATCTATTTGTTGAGGAGTCAGCGGCTTTAAACCTGTTTCTTCTTTAGGGCCACCCAATAATCTTCTTCTTTGTCCTACCATAGGAAAAACCGCGCCCAATCCTCCCCCTAGTACAGAACTTAATAAAACATTTGTCGGATCAATTTCTTCTCCTCTGGATGCTTGATAAGTAGCTGAACGAACGGCTCCTTCAGCACCGAAAATACCTGCTGATCTTGCTCTTAACGCCAACCGAGATAAAGATGCACCCTTTGCAGGAGCAGCTAAATACATTGTTCCAAACACAGCAGGGTCAGCCATTAATCCAACAGCTTCTCCAAATAAAGCAGCGCCACTAGAAGCCTCTTTTGGAGTTATATCAGGATACTTTTCTTGTAAACGCTCTAATCTTTCAGTTTCTAATCTTTGTATATTTTCTCTGTAGTCTCCTGGCTGTAGTTTAGCTTTACCCATACGATAAAGCTCTCCTCCCAACCAAGTCGAACGAGATAAACCATATCCAAATCTTTCTAAAGCAGAAGCTCCTCTGCCTGTTAAAGGCTCAGAATAAAATTGATCTTTATAATCGGAAGATTTAGCCATTCTTTATAGCCCGTACTGATTTAAAATATTTCTTACAGATTTTTCCCAATTACTTCTAGTTCCTGACTGCAAATCAGGTTCGGTGTGGTGGAAATCATAATAGAAGGTATTCAAAGCTTCTATATCTCCTTGAAGAATAGAAGAAACAACTTCATCGGTTCCCTCTCTTTCAAACATATCTCCTTCAAAAAGAATCCTTTGTCGCATAGGAGAAAGATCTAATATTCCTAGAGTTCCTTCAGCTACATCTACTACCCATTGAGGAGGATTTTCTTTTCCTCCTGTGATCCTATTTGACATATTAATAACTCTTCTAGCAGCAGTTTTTGCAGACTCT
>TARA_R100000808_G_scaffold4903_1_pt1 | contig 20490 bp, 35 predicted proteins | sample TARA_R100000808 | Tara Oceans TARA_R100000808 (sample SAMEA2622852) | marine metagenome | biome: marine biome (ENVO:00000447); feature: marine epipelagic mixed layer (ENVO:xxxxxxxxx); material: "saline water (ENVO:00002010), including plankton (ENVO:xxxxxxxx)" | depth 140 m | reverse complement strand
GTCACAAACGTCACGACACTCCATCTTTCAGAACCTGAGATAAATGTTTCCTCTGGAACAGTTACCAATGCCTCAACTCTTTACATAGCAAATGGCCCAAGTGAAGGCACAAACGACTATGCTATTTTTGTGGATTCAGCCAACCTAAACAGGTTTGATGGCAGTATGCAGATTGGTGGGGATATAACGATGGATTCTAATGGTGGGTGGGTTTACATGAAAGGTGGGGCTAGTAGCACCAATGCCACAGGAATTGCGTGGACATTTAATTCCGCAGATACCCGATATTCTGAGATTCAGATGGACTACGATACGAGGGCTTCTGTTGGGTTCCTCATTCATTCAGGTTATCCGATAACGATAGACGCAACCACTCAGATTAATTTCGACCTTGCTGGTGCGACCCATATGAGGGTATCGGGTGCAAATCCAGTTGTAACAATCGGTGATGGAGGAGCGGAGGATACGGTATTACTTTTTGATGGAAACGCTATTAATTTTCATGCGGCACTAGATGATTCTGCCGATGCCTTCGTAATAGGGGAAGGTGATACAGCAGGGACAACTAAAAGATTTACGATAAATGCAACTGGGAAACATTATTGGGGCATGTCAACATATGGAGCATATACCAGTAGCGGTTCTTCTTCGGTAGCTGTTGGGTTTGCTTTTGAGACTGCCGTAACAGCCGTTGAAGGAGATAACAGTTATCAAGCTCATGTTATCGCAGGGTCTAATACCTCTGGCTCCATTACCACGCAGAACCAAAGTGAAACCATTGCCGTAGTGTCTACGTTTTATATAAACGAGCCTGACATAACAAAGGGCAACGATACTATTACGAATGCTGCAACGGTATATATAGCAGGTGACCCAACTGAGGGAGAGGATAACTACGCACTGTATGTCTCTTCTGGTACTACATACTTTGGTGGTAGGACAGAAATTCCGTCTGCAGGGCTATGGCTGTCTACAGCTACTAGTACTAACTATAAGATATCTGGCACTTCTGTAGGTTCTGGAACCTCCAACGTATATATAGGAAACCAGCAAGTAACAACTTCCTCTGACATGAGACTAAAGACAGATATAGCTCCTACGAGTGTTAATGCCCTTGAACTTGTTGATAAGTTTAATGTTGTAGACTTTGGATGGAATGACCCTTCAGAGTCCGAGGCAATACATGGTAAGAACTACAGGGGTAAGTACATGGGTATGCTTGCACAGGATACCGTAAAGGTAGCCCCTTGGGTAATCAACGACCAAGGAGGAGGTAGAGACTGTACAGAATGTATGGCAGGCTTAGAGTGTGATAGTCACGGGATGTTTATGGTAGAGTATCAACACTTAGTCCCTACCTTAATAAAAGCAGTACAGGAATTAAGACAAGAATTACAGGAGGTCAGAAATGGCAACGGGTGATATAACAATAGTAGTAACAGTCGAGGGCGGTAGTGCTAAGACTGCAACGATTCCTTCTGCAACAAGGGTCAACGCTCTTGCTTGGATGAACAGGGAAGAGGCAGGAAGAGAAACAGATTTAACTGATACTACATACTCCGTTCATATTGCAAACTCAGCAGCTAATGGAATTATCCATGCAGCAGAGAAACAATTGATACAGGCAGCAAAGCCAAGCACGCCGACATTTACAGCCGCATCATAAATACTTATTTATATATATGATGACAATTGACAAGCGTTGCAGTGTTTTCGTGCCTATAGGTGACAGATGATTGTCAAAAAAATGACAAGCGTAGGAAGCAAAGGTGTAAGATGTTTGACTTTTTTAAAAGACTATTTACGATACCCGGGGTGTCTTTTCCCGGTATAAAACCAAAGATGCCAGACTTGGATGTCGAGATGAAGACTCCAAGGTTCATGGGATGGTCGGCAGACCTACGGATGTATTGGCCCAAGCTAAGCATCCCCGGAGGCTCTCTGCGCGTTGGTGTAGTAGCAGCTATAATAGGGATAGGCATAGCTGGCGGTACATACTTCTTTGCGGCGAAGGGAGTGACACAAGCTCCTACATATCCACAGGCTGCTGTATACGATGTGGGGCAGAACTACAGACTGGATGAGAAACAAGTCAAGGTAGGTACGCGCCCCGAGCAGGGCACACAAACGCTGAACCTTGTGATAGGAGGAGCACGAATAGATGCTCTTAACTTTGATACAATCAGCGTGGGTAAGACTACAGGACTGGCAGAGGCTGTTAAGGTATCTGGTACTTCTTCTAATACCTTACAATGTGATACCGTTGTGCTGGATGGTATTGAAGCTCCTAGCCTGTGGCTGGGTAACAGCAGCATACACGAACTAGAGATAATAGACAATGCCGCGGACGGATTGAGTATCGGGGCTACACTGTCTACAGTGAGCGATATAACAGTAGGTAGTACTCGTGGTACCATCAACGTACCAAATGCGGCGAACAGCACGTATGACCGAATTATAGTGGATACCTCCTCGGCAGACAGCATCTGTAATACGATGACGCTGAAGGACATTAAAGCATTCGGAGCATACTCAGGCAACGCCATACATCTGGAGCATCTGGACGTAGGCAAGCTGACAATAAAGAATAGTATAATAGGTTCGGGTTCTGGCATAGATACACCAGACTTTACGGTAGCTACCAGTACAAACGTAACCACAACAACACTGACGAATAACCTTGAACGAGCCATCACCATCAAATAAAGAAAATACGCAAATAACGGGAGCCCAGCTCCTTATAGCGATAATCTTTATGCCCGTGGTGGTTGTATGGTTAACGCTGGCGGCGAGGATTATATGGTCATCGACCTCTAACCCGGAAACGCTGGATAACATTGAGGGTTTGTTGACCGCGCTGGCGGTACTTACAATCCCGGTCAGTGCAGGACTGAGTAAGGTATTTGAAGCCTTCAGCAAAGACGGCTAGACATTTTAAGCGAGGTGTGGTATAATAAGGTATGCCGAGTATAAGTGGACTTGATGATAAAATAAGTGCTGTTCTGGAGTGTACCAGACTAGCCATAGACACCCAGTTAAGGTCAACACCTTCTGGCAATGCTAGAGTAGATACACTGATTGATGCTCGGGCACAGCTCGGTGGGATAGGACTTAACCGAGTACAGTTTGAAAATAATACAGAGACTAGGGAGCAAGCGGAGCGGAGGACGATAAATGATGCTTTGGCTAATATTGACCATAGCGGCTGCAGTAGTTGTCTTGAGCTTAGGCAAGCCCTCTAGAGGAGGAAAAGATGATTACTTTATGTAACGGCCCACTAACAGGACGCGGTGACGTACCACTGACTATAGCTACCCCGGAAGGGGAGAGTGCAGGTATGACAGTATCAGGCATTATGGAAACTGCTTGTTACTACCGCGCCAATAAAGATGCGCAAGCGGATACAGCCGACCTTGCCACAATGAGAAAGATAAACAAAATTCTGGATGCTGTGGAAGCTGCTGATTGTTGTGTGTCTATTGATGATGACCAGTACGAAGTTATTCGTCCTGACATAGAAGACATAGTTACACGAAGCTGGCCTATACACGCTCCCAGTGTAATAGACCAACTGGATGACTATGAAAATAATAGTACCGACAACTGCGATTGTAGCCATAGCCACGATTGAGCTTTACGCTCTCTCGCAGGGAATAAACGGACATTTAATGATGATGACTATGGGGCTAATAGCTCTCATAGCAGGCGTTAAATTAAGGGACTGGTGGGATACTCGTGGCCCGAACTAGGACACAACTTAGACAATTAACTATTGAGCAACTCGAAGTACCCCAGATTACTGGGACTGCCGAGAGTAGCGGCAATAGCACAAGCACCCTAAAGGACGGAGACCTTCAACGCTTTGGAGATAACGACCTCATTGGAGCGTGGTTATACCTCTCAAGTGGGTCTCCTACCTACAAAGACGTTAGGATTACCGACAACGTACAGAGCACAGGGGTGGCAACATTTCGCCCCTCTCTGGCGGCAGCCCCGGACAGCCTGACCTATGAGGTTCTACCATACGAGTCTGGTGCAATTCACCAAGCGATAGACGAGTCGCTGGACGAGTTGTATGACTCAGGTATGTTAGTACGTAACCTATGGTTAGACCACTGGGTAACGGGAAGTCCTATCTATAACTCAACCTTTGAATACTGGACAAGCAGTAGCGCGGTAGATGGTTGGACTGTAGGAACTACCTCCGTATCACGGCGTAGCTATTCCTCCGACCACATTGTGCCGGGCCAGAATGCAGTGCGCTTAGCCGCGGCAGGTACCCTGACACTGGATGATAAGTATGCCCAGTTCTTACAGGACTTGAACGGAGACAGCGTTACACTGAGAGCATGGGTACGTACAGGTACAAGCTCTAATTCCCGGGCACAGTTACTGGTTGACGGTAGTGTTGTAGCAAGTACAGACTATCACTCAGGAGATGGTCAATGGGAACTGGTGAGCGCAGATGGATATACTATCGCGGATACAGCTACTAAAATTACAATACGGTTACATAATAACGCGGCAGCGACAGGAGACTTCGGCGCGGTCTGGGTGGAAGGCGGTACGAGAATTCGTGAATACCCATTCCCTATCGGTCTGGCTCCTAACGGGCCTGATTCTGTCCATAGTTATCACGTTAACGTGGACGAAGGTAATAAGGTAACAACAGTTAACCCACGCAGGCTAGACAGTGTGCGCTTCGGGTTCAACAAATACAGATACACAACAGATGAGCTGGGAGTGCTGGAGTTACAGTCTACACCTAGTAGGCTACAGGTATTAAGAATGCCAACCTCAGTACCTCTCACTCTGCCATCAGCAGACGATTCTAACGTAGAGGTGAACAGAGTCGATAGCCTGCTCATTGCTAAGATGGCAGCGTCCAAACTACTCATCAAAGATATGATGCACGGCCCGTCTACGTTTAGGCAAAGAGCTTCAGAGCGCGCAGGAATACTAATGCAGGAGGTACGTCAGCTTTCAGAGGGGCGAGGTGCTACTGCCAGTAACACCGCTCCACTTTCGCCGACATGGTAAATGAGAACGATAACACTTCAAGACAAAGCGAGTTCCCCGAGCACCGAGCTGCGTGCAGTTGTGGAGGAAGAAGAGGGTGGAGTAGAGAGATGGCGCGAGTTCCGGGCTCCCAAGCTACCACCCAGACGTACACAAGGTGCATTGAGTGTGGCAGAACAAGACCCCCTAGTAGACTTCACATGGTCTCAGGATGATTGGTCAGGCGGCGCACTAAACCCATACTATCGTGAGGGGGATAGGAAGTATGCACTCTCCAAGGCGGTTGATGCCCGGTGGGAAGGTGTACTCTCTTTAGGTATGGCACAGAGTGCCCCTATGGACTTCCTTGTTATGGGGATGCACGCTGAGCGAGATGCTGATGTTTCTAAATGGACAGTGGATGGTTCTGATAGAGACCCAACACTAACTAGGCAAACCTCTACGGTACAGGAAGGCAGTTATTCATACCAGTATGTAGTAACTACTGCTAGCTCGCAGGACAGTTGGGTATATCAAGACCTCGCTAACCCCACACTCTTCCGCGGCAGGGTAATTGACGTATCGGTATGGATAAAGACAGGCACTCTTGGCAGCAGCTTTGCTCCTAACATATACATTGATGATGGGCAAACCACACCAACTGGCGGTACCGCAATCACTGCGAGTGATACAGACTGGACACTGGTAGCCGCAGTCAAGACAATACACGCTAGCGCGGACAGGGTGCGTATCATGATTGGAGATGATGATACAGCATCAGGGGCAACAGAATGCACGTTCTACTTTGACAGCATTAACATACAGGTAGATGGTGGTGGAACCTCCGACCAAGAAGTTACTGGTGGTATGGCTACATACAGTGGTGATATCTATTTGGCGCAGGGAAGAGTTGTAGCTAAGTGGGCTGAGAATAATGATGTCTGGGAAGCGCAGTACATACATGCGAGTGCTAATGCTACAGACATAGTGCACTTTGATAATAAGTTATGGGTAGCCTATGGGTACTCAGCCGCTTATATCTACGGTACTGGCACTAGCTGGACTGTAAGCACACTCTCCAGTGCTATAAAGTATGCCAAGTACTTTGCGGTTGCGCGCAACAATGCAGGTAACCTAGCACTATGGAAAACAGAGACTGCCAATACTGTCAAGTCTGCAACCGACCCTACTAACAGCGGTAGTTGGTCTAGTGCTTATACTATAGGTTCTTCTGACAGGGCTATCACAAATCTATACGGCTCCTTTGATACGGTGCTGATAGGTAAAGAGGATGGGCTATGGCAGTACAATAGACACTATGCAGGCACCGCAACAGCAGAGAATGTATTCGCCCCAATCAGTACCGAATGGGATAAGGGGGTGTCTAACTCTAACTTCTCTGTAGGTACAGAGTGGCATGGCTACTTCTATACCAACGCCGCATCTCAGTCCTTTGTACGCTGGGCACCGGGGCAGATGCACGACTTAACATCCCTTATCATGCAGCCTAGAATACCGGGCTATGGTGGTGAGGTTAAGGCTCTAGTTGCCAGCCCCCATGACCTGTGGATAGCATCAGACATACCAGCTACAGCAGAGGCTGGGGTATTCGATGACTTCCCGGTAGACATGGTATCTAGCACTAAGTCTATCAAGTTATTATCATTACGGCAGAACGCTCACGGACAGTTTAACCTACACACTATAGACGAGGCTACCTTTGGTGAGATAGACTATATGCACGTGTACACAGATGCCTCCTCCAGTTCTACCCGACAGCGGTACGTAGTGGCGGCAGGGAGAGTGTTTGACCAGAACGGTGATGACATATTTAGAACTTACAGATGGCAGTTGCCTATACGTTCTCCAGCACCATTCATTGATGCGGAGACTATAGTGAATAAGACAGGAGAGTTTGACACTTCTATCTGGCACGGTGGAGTCCCGGGTACGAGCAAGGCATTCCTCAAGGCTGTCTTCTGGGTAGAGAATCTTGACGCGGCAGACTCTGGAGACAACAGAAAGATAACAGTTAAGTACGGGCTGGATGGTGCGGACAGCGAGACATACACGCTGGGCACGCTAGCCTCTACAGATAAGATACAGACACTCTACTTTAATGACGCTACTGTAACTACGGGCGGCGCGGCAATCAATCCAATGACACAGGCAGTAGGTAGAACTATACAGATGCGGTTTAGCTTCGCTACTGACTCAAACGTAGCAGGTAGTGACCCACCTAGGATGCACGCCTTTGAAGTACACAGTACACTAAGGCCACCCAAGCTGAGGACATGGGAAGTATTCCTTAGAATCGGTGAGGACATAATGCAGGAGTCAGGATACTATGACCCGGTTTCAAAAACGAAACAGCTTACAGACCTCGACACGCTCGAAGACCAAGTGTATCCGATATACCTCAAGCATACCTATGACGGACATGCAGGCTTTGATGAAGAGTCCTCTATCAGCGTACAGATTGTTGATAGGGAGAGAGTGTCAATTGGGGACGAATACGAAATACACAGACTAGTACTACAGGAGGCTGACACAAGTGCCTAAAGGAAAAGGAACATACGGAAGCAAGCGCGGTAGACCACCTAAAAAGAAAAAGGGCTACTAGTCCTTATCAGGGGGGAAGATAACCTCGTGCATGGTGTCTAAGTGAGCAGTAACTGCTTCCCTGACATTGGCAAAGCTATCCTCTCCCTTGGTCTCGGTCACTACCTTCTTGCCTGTAATAATTGATTTGATATCATCCCTCTCATTGTTGACTACAGAGATGACGAGTTTGGCGATGCCGGGGTAGATATGGAACATACCACATGGAGTTCCAAACCTCCCCTGTCTCACCTTAGTTAGTTCCACGCCGCAGTCGGGGCAGTGGTCATCTTCTAATATCTTCAACTTTAAAGTACTTCCTCGGTATAAAGTATTGCTCCCCCCATCCCCAGTCTCGTCTGAAACCAGCCCACTCCGCATCCATTCCTATAGTATACTTTAAGTTGTCCTCTTTGTCAAGTATCTCTAGCACCTCAGCACCCTTGTTCACCATGTCATCAAAGAAGTCACAGTCTAACCCCCACGAATCCCACTTCCTAAACAAGTGTCTGCTCTTGCGCACATACTTGCGCACGGTCTTACCCTCAAGCGACCCGTACACTTTCCCCTTCACTATCTGTAGATTCGTCATATATCCTCCTTAAAAGCATATAGTCATCCCAGTGCTCGTGCGCTTTAGTGTACCTACTATCGTGCCACGCCTCTCTGAAGTAACCTCTATGTCTCTCTATTGCTTCTTTTAGCTCTATTTGTATGTCTGCATTTCTGCCCAATTTTTACCTACCTCGGGTTCAATCGGGAAGTCTATCGGCATCACGTCATCCAGCATCTTGTATACCAGACTGATGGTTGCGTCAAGGTCTCCCTCATTCACCTCAATTATAACTTCATCGTGTACTTGTAATAATAAATGTGCATCCAGCCCGAGGTATTCAATGTCATCATACAGGGTACGCATGGCTAGCTTAATGCAGCTTGCTGCTGGCCCCTGTATGTGAAAGTTAATAGCCTCTCGTAAAGCTGTTGCACGTTGTCTAACATCTGCCGAGTAGATACCGGGGAACCAGCGTACCCTACCGAAGTAGTCACGAGCATAACCGTTCTTGTGTATCTCTGATGCTACGCTGTCCTGCATCTTTGCTAGGCCGGGGTACCTACTCACTACTCTATCGTAACCCAGAAGGCTTTGCTTCTTTGTCAGCCTTGGGTCTATCTCTTTTAACTTGCCTGCCTTCGCGCCGTAGACTAAAGCGAGGAAGAATGTCTTAGCAGTGTGCCACTCTTGTTCGTCCACACCCTTGACAATCTCCCTGCCATATATGTCCTTACCTATTAATGCATAGGGGGTAAGACCCTTTTCAAAGTCATCTCTGAGCGTTGGTTCTGGAGCCACAAGGCTCGCTATCCTCGGCTCTTGCTGACCTACGTCAGCGGCTACTAGAACGTAGCCTTTCCGCGCCTCAAGGCATCCTCGTATCTTTTTGCCATACTCCTCATACTCTGGGCCTTTTCCTCTTCCATGATGAGGTACCTGTTGTAGGTTGGGGGTTGAGCATGACAGCCTACCCGTGGCAGGAGCCGACCCACTAGTGTCAGAAGATTCTTCATAATAACCTCCTTGGTTAAAATTGGGGTGGAGTGCACCATCCCACTGACTAAGCTCTTTAAATTTCTTTGGAAAGGCTCCCAGCTTGCGGAACATTTTGAAGTCCAGTATGGCCTGTATGGTTTCCTTATGCCAATCACCCAGACTCCGCAGTGTGTTCTCATCCGTAGCCAGCAGTCCTTTCCCCTCCGTGCGCTTTGTTATGGGGGCACCTTCCTCCTCTAACCACCGGGCCAGTTGGTCACTGCTTCCGATGTTCAAGTCTTCTGGTATCTCCTCATGCGCCTTCCTCTCTGCTTCCATCATCTTGGTATCAAAATATTCTATGGCTTCGTCAACTTTTACCTCGCTTACCTTAACCCCTCTCCGCTCCATAGCGGCGAGTACGGGTACTAGTGGTATCTCTATGTCTCTATACACATCATAAACGCCTGCTTCCTCCATCCTAGGCTTTAGCTCAAGCCATAGCCTGAGAGCGTTATCCGCATCAGCAGCGGCGTACTCCAGTATCTCCTCCGGGGCTAGCTCGCTCATGTCCTTACCGTCAGTGACCTCGGAGTAAGTGATGGGTTTGAGCCCAAGCTCCTGTACCGCTAGGTCTTTGAGGTGAGTAGAGGGTAGCCCAAGTAAGTACGCCGCTAACTTGGTGTCGTGGAAGTTGTTCATCTTAATGCCGTTGTTCAAGAGATGTGTTACCTCGAATTTAGCGTTGTGACATATGACTTCCTGTGAAGTGTCTTCCAGTATGCTCTTCATTTTAATAGGTTTCTCTGGAACGTATGAGCCATACTGTGGTTTGTGAGACCAACTGTAGCCCACCACCTCTGCCTCTTGTACAGCAAACCGTCCCCCTCGTTTAGGACTAGTTGTCTCTAGGTCAAAACCTATGGGCCCATCGGCCTCAAAGGTGCCATACAAAGAGTACTCAGTGCGTGGTGTTATTTCTCTATCGTGGATTCTGCCTCTCAGTGCAGCCCAATCCTCAAGTTGTATAGGCCACAGGTTTGGGTTATGTAGAGCTGCCGCAGGGTGGTACATCGGTACCAGTAGAAACCCATCACAATCGTGCGGCATACCATGCTCTCGTGTGATGGACAGGTCTGGCTTGAAGTGCTTGCCAGCGACTGCTCCGAGTGTTATCACGACCAAAGGTCGCACCCGATTCATCTCGTCCTCCAGCCAATGCGCACATGCGGTTATCTCACGCTTGTACGGATTGCGGTTGTTAGGGGGGCGGTGCTTAACAAGGTTGGTCACCCAGACCTCTTCCCTTGCTAAGCCTGCTTGCTCTAATAAAATTTCTAGTTTAGTGCCACTCGCGCCAACGAATGGCTCACCCACTTGGTCTTCCAGTGCGCCGGGAGCTTCACCAATAAGCATGATGTCTGCGGAGAGAGACCCTTGACCGGGTACTGCTTTCCTAGCTCCTTCATGTAAGACGCACTCATTGCATTTGCTTAAACCAGCGTGGGGCTGTAGTATGTTCAAATCGTTCTCCCTCGGTTGTTTCTATAACCATGTGTTCGATGGATGCCGAAGGCCAGATATAACTGGTATGCTCATCTGGCTCCTCGGTATTGTGTTGTATGATGCTCAAGAAGCCGATGAGTCCAATCGGGTCTACTGCCTCCACGTTTTCAATCCGCAGTGTATCGCTGGACTCCCTCAGCTTTATGATAACCTCCACTAGACAGCCACTGACTGCGCCGCACCTATCGTGGCATCGAATGGTAGTGCTCGCAAGTTAGTCCAGTCGCCTGACTGTTTGATGCTGCCAGTTACGTACTGACCCTCAAGCATCGTACCAATAGCGTCCAGTAGTTCCCCGACTTCACTTGGGTCATCGGAGTCTCGCAGGGCACCTACGCACTCGTTGAAGTGCTCGCCCATCTCTTGAGTGGAGGTAGGGGCACTCGCTAGTGCCTTGAGATAGGCATCCAGCTTACGTGACGTCATTCCTCTAAGTCCGCGTTCCCTTTCCTCTAATGTCTTAGGGCTAGTAGAATTCTCGCTGGCGTACCAGTTGAAGAACTCTGAATGTACCCTGCCAATTTGCTTGCCATTGTTAGAGGCATCTAGCCTGTGCACTACTCGCAAACGTGGTAGCCCGTTTATCTCGGTCACCTCGGAAGATTCTATCTCCCAGTTGTAGGTGCCTTCTGGAATCTGATTGGCTATCCGTGCTTCATCTTCCCTAGCTTGAAATTCTATAAATGATTCTGTTGTAAAAGGCATAATTACTCCTTGTCCTTTTCTAATTCTGTACCGACTGCCGCTTTAAGAACCTCCTCAAGTGCGCCCCATTGTGCGTTAACCAGAGTCGGCGGCTGGTCTCCCCACATGTGAGCGAATATATTTTTAGTCCAATAGTCGCCGCCTCCCAGCATATGTGCTACATGAACTGGTACCTTAACAGGCTTGCCACCTAGTATCTGTGTCTCTGTATCTTGGTCTAGATACATAACCATGTTAAAGTAATGTCCCATGTTGTGTCGGGCCCAACCCTCCATGGACGGATAGTACTTGAAGTCATCCATCCACTCGGGGTCGCCCTTCACAGTCGTGCCGCGGCTAGAGGTGTTGCCCTTGCGCAGTTCAGCAACGCGTGCTGTCCCTACTACATTGGCATTCAATGCTTTAGGATGCAGTAACTGCATGAAGCGTATGAAAGACCTCTGCCACTCACGGTAGACCTCAAACTGGTCGCGTGGGTCATGCTGCTCACGGTAAGCATAGGTGAAGTCGTAGCATAGCTCGGTAAAGCCATCTATAACAACGTCTGTGATACCAGCCTCTTGACCCCTGCGAGAGTTAAGTGCTCTTAAATATGTCTCGAACTCTGTAGCAAAGTTCAAGGGGTTCTCTTCTGGCAAAGGGAACCTAACTATAAACTCATCAGGGATGCCAAGAGCATCATTTTCTTCCCTACCTATGAGTAATAGCCTGCCAGTCCTACCAGCCACGGGCTCCCTTTTTTTGAAATCCCAGAAGGATGACGTAGCTAATGCTGTCTTGCCAACCCCCGGGCCGCCATAAAGTAATGTACTAATGTGCAATATATTCCTCCTCGTAATACTTGTCTGCTATAATACCATCTACATCCGCACCTGTCAACCACCCTCTGCAGAGTTGTTGGTAGTCACACCAATTGCATAACGGTGAGAAATGGTGGATAGGTGTTTCACCACCTTTTTTAATTTCGGACGCTAATCTTATCATATCTTTACCAGCGTTGTCAAGTGCCGAATCGCTGACGTAAACCAGACCGCCTGAAACGTGTTCTGACTGCGTACTCCACAAGATATGCTGACGATAAATGGGGAGGTCAGCCAGCCAATCGTAAGCCTGTTTCAAGAGCCAAGCGTAGCGCACTGGCTGAATTCCCCACTCCTCGTAGTTCAGGAGTTTTTTCATTAGACCTGTTCCCTTCTCGGAACAAGTTTTGAATTCGTAAATGACCACGCCCTCTTCTGTAACTGTCCATAGGTCTGGCTTGCCCACGTAAGTAACGCCGTCAATCTCTACTTCTATCTTGTCCTCAGCTATGGGTATCTCAACCTCTAGCAACCAGCTAGGGACATCTTTTAACATGCGTAGAACACCGGGTTTAAACCTGTTGCCATCTGGCAGTAGCTGGTGTGTATAGTCAAACGCGTCCTTCATGTCATGAGTCATTAGACTCCGCTCCAGACTATCATGGAACGTGGTACCGCTAGTCAGGGGGCCAGTGGGTACGTAGCCGTACTCCTTCAGTCTCCTGCCTCGATACATATATTTTACTTGGCACTGTTGCCAGTTATCCAGTGCCGTTACGCTCGTCCTCATTTGTTAGTTCTCCCAGTGAGGCACGTTGGGCAGTGTTTAGCCCAGCCTTATGCCATCCTTCCTCGTTGTCATAGAGCAGTTTTTTGATATCATCTCCGTAGTATTCTGCCAGCTTGTTAGCGGCAGCAGGGCCAACGCCCTCAATCATACGTTGTACTGCTCTTTTAAATTTGCTTTCACCCTTAACTTTTTTGTCCGAGCCAGACACTATTGTGAATAGGTGTCTCCCCGGCTGTAGTATATTCTTTGCTCTTCTAAGGGTACTTAAAACCTTGTCCTCTTGGTACGGTAGCAGTATTATGCCACCGCGCAGAGACCATTTCAGCATCTCCATTGGTAGGCTTAGCGTCTTGAGCTGCCACCATACTGGTCTGAATCCTCCTCTGCCATTAAATCTAAGTCCAAGAAGGGGGATATCGACTGCTTTCTCAAGTCTCCGAAGCTGCCTTTGTAGCCTTCTACTTCGTAAACTGCTAGCGAGGTCGTTTGCCTTCTTCTCCTCAATGCCCACGGTGAGACCTGCTGGGGTAACAAAGACATAATCCCCTTCGGGCAGCTTGGCGACAGATACCTTCTTCCTATTGCCCCTCCGTATCGATTCTGCAACATCTTGGCGACCATCAACATAGATGACATCATCTGCTCCCAGCTCCGTCTTCCCGTTGTATAGTACGCCGTTCCTTACCTCGTACAAGCTCACTCCTCTTTTTGTAAACCTTGTTCAACTTCTTTCTCCTATGACCCTTGACCACCTTGCGGTCACGGTCTTCCCAATTCTTAGGCATCAACTGAACCGACTCACCATCTGTCTATACTCACGGCTATCGGGAGGAGCTGTTTTTTTATCTTCCGCGTCATCCGCTAACCTGTATTCTACTTCAAGAAATCCATCTTCTACAAGATACTGTAACCACATCTTATAGCCTTCCTCTTCATGCTCCTCGCTAGAGATTATGTACCTAAGTACATGACGAATTTCTTCTTCTGAAAGTCTAGTGCCTTCCCGTTCTGCTCTTTCTATTAAAGTCTCTCTTACACGCCAGTCGTAGAATTCCGCTCTTTCTTTTGCATATTTTTGGACTTTTCTAACCCTGTTCCACTTTAAGAATTGCTGCCCTGAATCGGCATCTCTAATTACAGGCACGGTCTGGTTACCTGTCACACCCTGTAATAGGATAGCGCACGGTTCGTGGTCGTACTGCATTTTGCCCTCTGGTGTCTCATAGCTATTATCAAACCAGTCAGAAGCCTCACTCTGATATCTATGTCTTAACTTACCCATTTTACTCCTCTTCCTTCAAGTACACGGCTACGCCGCCAATATTTATGTCTGATAACGCCTCACTAATGTCGCGTAGTTCTAGAGCCATAGTACACATAGCAAGTGTGTTTAGCCGTTTAAGCTCTAACTCTAGGGCTGGTGAAAGCAGGAACTCTTCTCTTACAAGGCTATCAGTTAATGTCCCTAGTGTGTTTATTAATTCTGCTGGGTCTACAGTACAGCTTTTCCAATCTATCTTTTCAGTTGTCATTATTCTCCTTCCAACAATTTCATACCTAATGCTATCACTCCCCCTACACATCCCGTTACTATTGCTATAAACTCCTCCTGTCCGCTGGTAATAGCCATCGCGCTGATAACTCCTAGTATCAGTAGTGCTATGACTATCTGTATTCTAACTTTTCCAAATTCTATACTCATTTAACTAACCTCACCATCTGAAACTTCTTGTTCACAGGGTCTTTATACTGCTCGATAACCCTGTTCTTTTCTAACTCTTGTCGCTTAGAGATACACCTTCTGGGTGTAAGCCCTGCCTCCTTCTGGAGGACAACATCTAATTCCTTAATACCCATCGGCCCATTTTCTAACAGCTTAATAACAACTGACTGTGGGTCGCCTTCGGATACTGTGAGTATACCACAACTATCGTCAAAACGCAACCACTTGGCAGGCTGGTCACTGGTGTACCTAACCTTCTCCCAAGACATTTCTATCACCCCGGGCAGGTTGTGCAGTCTGCGTAGCCTGACTATGCAGTCAGCCCATGCGGACAGTCCGCTCCACCCTCGGAGGTCTTCCGCACCAGCGTATGTGGTACCATCTCCTTGGGATACGGACTTCCTTGCGTGGTGTACTATCACCACACCAGCATCTGTCAGCGTACTCAGTATGTCCATGCCCCGTAAGAAGTTACGCATAACAACGTCATCTACCTCACTGCCGGGCAGTAGCTGTGACATGGGGTCTAGGAAGACATACTCTACATCGTTCTCCTTAACCGCCTTAGTCAGGGCGTCCCAACTCACAGGGGTATCAAGGGCAAAGTCCCTCGTATACCCATACAGCAAGTTGTTGGTAGACCCATACAGGTTGTTCATCTTACCGCCGCGCTCTTGCATCTGCCTAGGTACTATCTCAGCCTGTAGGTATAAGACCTTAGCAGGCTGGTGAACCTCGTAGCCAAGCCACTCAGTCCCAAGAGCCATGCCATAACACAGTTGTAGACCTGCATATGATTTGAATTGTCCCGGTGCTCCATATATTATCACTCGTCCTTTAGGTACTATTAGCTGGTCTCCCACAAGGGAGGGTATGTCCTCAATGTCCTCATTTAGGAAGTCGGCGAATAGTTTTACATCTATCATGCTCCTCCTCGTATTCGTGGTAGCCACATATAGGGCAGACTAGCTCTCCATACCAGTCCTTATACAGCTTGCCACATCCTCTTCTGCATGTCCTACTCACATTCGCAATGGCATTCTTCCCCACACGCTGCGGTATCGTCCCAATCGCCACAAGCACACCATTCTCGAACGTCTGTGCAGTTTTCTCCACAATCACAGTAGTCATCTGGTTCTTCTCTCATTTATCGTTCTCCATAGCAAATACAAAGATAAGCCGAATATACCAATCATTGCGATATCAGACATGTTCATAGAACTTTCTCCTACTGAGCTTACCACTCCTGTACTCATGCCCCTTGAGGTCATTTGCACAGTTGTAGCAAATATTAAAGTCATCGCCACCGTGAGGAAATGCGCCAAGTACTCGCACCTTGCCGCACGCCTCACACTCGCTTCTAGGGTTCCGCGCCCTAGGGGGTGGCATATTCCATGCTGTTATGCCTTCAGTAATCTTGGTCGACTGTCCAAAGACTGCTGATAATGCCTTAAATAAATCCATACTCCTCTCCTTAATACTGTTCCAATATATGCGCTTGGGAAGCTACTAATGTGCTTTCCCATTCGGTAGCACTATCTTCATAACCAGAGCTACCGTCATTTTGATTAAACATTCCTTTAACTTCATCAATTGCGTCATCTTCACTAGGTGCCTCCAGATAATACCATAAGTTAGTCTCGACTGTCAAGCACACGGCAAAATTCCGCATACCGTCATGTCTGATTTTTTGATGATTCACTGCCCACCCCAGACTTCACCAGCGTAGGCACACCAGCCACACTTCATGCCTCCCTCGACTCTGGCATCACCCTGCCTCACCTCGCCACACTCACCGCAGATGGGGTACTCCTCGAATAGTTCGTGAAGTACCGACCACGCACGTTCGAAATCCCCACTATCATTAGCGTTTATCATGGTCTCGGCGTACCATTCGGATACAGTCTCTTCTACCCCAAATACCTGCCTGATAGCCCCAGAGAGCGTATTAGTGTAAGGATACCTCTTCTGCCCGTAGGTAATCTCGTTCGGGTCGCCATCGGTGGTATGATTGGCTACGGCAATATCCCACCAATCTATATCGTCATGGAACTCCATGCAGAAGGCACCCCCGACACATAAGCCATCGCGGATACCTCCTTCCCTGATGTTAGCTCCGTATTTGTCTTTCATTCTATCAACTAATGCAGTCATTCGAGTCTCCTCCGTAGCTGTGTATTGTATATCCCATGCTGTCATCTATCTCCGTAGGTACATAGAGGATAACGGACATATATCCGTCATCGAAATCCCACTTGTAGTACCAATCGTTGCCATACCTTTCCTGTAACATGTCCTCCAACTTGTCCAGAAAGTGGTTGTTAACCTCATTGCCTAGCAGTTCGTGTTGTGTTACCGACATATATACTCCTCCTCTATCTCAATTACATCTACATTCTCGTGATAATTATCTTGGCACATATAGGTATAGCCACCAGAACTATCGTAGTAGTCCCATTCTTGCTTGTCGTAATTCCACTTCATGACAGCACCAAGCATTAACATGTCGGTGCTGCCGCAGTCTTCACACTTTAGTATCATGCTGTCTCCTAAAATCCGTCTGTTATTCTTGGGCTGTCAAATAAACCGTGGTAGTCTGCAATTACTGGGGCGTGTTCCACGAAACTACCATGGAGAAGGTTTATCCTAGGTTCCCATGTAGCAGGTAGATATCTACCATTTATGGCGTTGGGTTGCCTCCTCCTAAACATATTCCTATTCTTAACCGCCCATATCTCTGCCTCATCTAGGCATACGAACCGCTGCGTAATACCATTGGTACCCTGTCTACCTGTTCTGCCGTAGTATTCGCCGTTGTGGTATGGCATACCCTTCTCGATGAAGCTGTATATCTTCTGGACACTGTATCCCCACAAGCCAGATAGCTGGGCTAGTGTGATGGTTTTATGGTGGCATGTAGAACAGTCTGGTATCCTTACGCCCTTCCATGCTGGTGCCGTAGATACGGTATCCTTAGCCCTAGTCAGCGAGGCTAGGAGCCTCTCTTTCGTGTCTTGTCCTGTATTAATTGTGGTCATTGTCAAACTCCTCTGTTTTTACAGGGTCAGTAGCCTCGAAGTGCCAATCATTTTCCTCCCCAGAGAGGAGCCACTCACCCATTGCTTTTTTAAATCCTTCTTTCATCTCTGCTTGTGACGGGTATTCATCATGGTCAACTGTTATGCAGAACCCACTAGGAAATATTGCCCAATTAGTACTCATGCTTTCCACCTTATGGTTGATATTGTTGTGCCTGTAATCAGTGAGTTCTTACCGCCTTGCTTTACGAGGATAGCTGACTGCCCTCCCTCCAGTAGGAGAGTACACATCTCACGAATGAGTTCGAGTACCCTCTCTACCTTGTTGTGAGCGGTAATGAAGGAGAGAACATGAACGTCCTCCACCACGTTCTCCCCCTCGCCGTTGCGCCATACTCCTGTAACGGGTGTTACAGTCATACCACCAGCCTCTTCTATGGTTTCCTCTACCAAACCGTCTAACTCCTCTGTACTGGCCTCACAGGGTATGTATATGGCGAATTCTACGCCGATGTCAGTTTGTTGTAACAGCATTGTTTTCCTCCTTGATGATGTAAGACCTTATTTCATCCCTAGCATACTCAAGCTGCCCAATAGCCTCGTCAACTTTAGGGGAGACATTGCTGGCTGTCTCGTACAGTTGGTTTGCGTACGATGCAGCGTCATCGGCCAGATACTCCAAATCCTCAGCATCTTGCTTAATACCTTCCACATAGCTTAATGCCTCTTCTACCAGTTGCAGTTTGTCTTTAATTTCATTGAGTTCCATGTTATTCTCCTTCATGAATGAATGTTGTATAGCTGTCATCTACGTGTACTTCATCAATGATTATCGTATCATCACCGCCTCCTCCTAGCTCCTCGTCAGGGTACATTAATGCCCACTCTGCAAGAGCCTCCTCTACTGTCTCTAGCTCGTATACAGCGTCATTATATGACCCCTCTATGGTGTATTGAATCCCGAATGTCGGCATGTCGAAAACCTCCTGTTGAAAAATTGATTTGGCACAATGTTACACCCACAGCCAAACATTGTCAATACTGAAATTTTATTACTGAAAAACGCTTCAGTATTGCGCTGTCTGGTTGAGTGTGGTATTGTTTTGGCATGAGAAATTATTCAACAGGAGAAAGTGCAGTAATGGAACAAACAACTCATTGTGGTTTTTGTAATAACATGAGATTTTTTCTCTCAAATAATGAAGAGGGTTTCAGAGATTTACAGAAATGTGACGAATGCAATGTTTTTGAAAGTGATTCTGATGCAAAAGCATATGTGAAAACATACATTTTACCTACATATGAACGACACGTTTGCTAGCTACGCTTGTCAGGTTTTCGACACTGACACGGCAAATAATGCCGATTTTAGGCACGAAACGGTGAACACGCTTGACAGTTGTCATACATATATCTACAGATATAACATGTATAGGCCAGTAGTTAGTGTCACAGGCATCCCAGTAGCTAGCTGCACAGGCATGAAATCCCCCCGGGGGCGAACCAAATTTCGAGCGAAATTTCAGAAATTCCCATTCATGAATGGGAATACAGGAACCAGAAAGCATGAAACAAACTTCATGTTCCCGAGGCGATAAAAAAGTCATGAAATAGAAAGCATGAAACAAATTGCATGAAAAAATCTTGGTATTGTATTACTTTGGTGGTTTGATATGGTTGCTAAAAGTAACCCGAAACTGTCCAGCAAAGGAGTGGACAATAGCCAGGAATTTTTCAACAAATTTTAGTCACGAAAGGAGCCGAAAATGGCAGCAAAATTACCCTATAGTTTTACAATGAAAGTCAACAAGGAAACTTCCAACACGTACACCCTAGGGAAGGCGAACAGTTCATGTTTTATCACTTCCCTGTACTTAGATAAAATGTGGTTATCCGAGGTTGACGAAATCACGCAACCAGTAAACGAGAAAAGCACGTTTGAAGTTACGATAAAGAGGCTTACGTAATGAGTCTATTAAGTGTATTTGACCGCAAACAATGGATAAAAGGAGCATGGGCTAGCAACTCATGGAACAAACATTTTATCTCAAATGATACCGTCACAACAGATTATAAAAATTGTAATGGTGTATGCGCTGAAGGTGCTATTCATGTTGACATGGGAAGGCTTGACGATTACACATCAACTGTTGGGTTGAAGTGGAATTATCAAGCCTCAACAAGGAGTAAAAGCCCAAGTATACACCAATCTGACAAGGTACAGCAGCAAATCGACACATTCAATTTTCGTGATTCACTGCATCGTGTCGGTGACTGGATAGCGTCCGACTTCCTGCGCTCTTGGGTTGAGAAGGAAGAGAATCAAGAGTTAATGCGACATAGGACGAGACCACGTTGTGAGTGTTGGCTATATCAAAGCAAACTTGACAACACGATTACAGAAATTGATGGTGTCAAGTACTGCATGGATTGGCGTGTCGCTAAGGACGCATACGACCATAACAACGTCCCCACTTTCAATGACCAAAGAGGCATGAAGGAAAGCGTTATAAAGGCATTTCTGACAGACCTAGACCGACACCCTCACTATATGGCGGTTCGCTCACTTCTCCGACTTTCTCCAAAGCAATTCGAGCGAGTAGAAGAGGGGTTCAGAAAAGCATATAAAAAACTTGATAGGCCAGTGTACAAATATGACCACATTATCGGCTCTGATACCGATATGGGAAGATTTTATAATGCACTAGTTGAGACAAGGTGTTTATAGACAAAATTGC
>TARA_R100000808_G_scaffold784_1_pt1 | contig 20500 bp, 28 predicted proteins | sample TARA_R100000808 | Tara Oceans TARA_R100000808 (sample SAMEA2622852) | marine metagenome | biome: marine biome (ENVO:00000447); feature: marine epipelagic mixed layer (ENVO:xxxxxxxxx); material: "saline water (ENVO:00002010), including plankton (ENVO:xxxxxxxx)" | depth 140 m | reverse complement strand
GGTTTAAGAAGTGCTTTAAATGTGTATAAAGACCCCACAGATGGCAAATATTATCTTATTGCAGGACACAGAAGGCTGAAAGCAATTCAGGAATTAGAAAATGAGTACAATATTACTTCAGAAGTTCCAGTAATTGTTTCACCAGTCCCTAATGGTGACTTGTCTACTCTTCAGTTAGAAGAAAACCTATTAAGAGAGGATTTATCTTTCTTAGAAGAAGTTTTAGCTTTTAAAGGTATGATTGATAAAGATAGTACTATTAAGAGCATTTCTGAAAAGTTTGGACATTCGCCTAATTATGTAAAAGAAAGATTACGATACTCTAATTTAGTGCCTGATCTTTTGAAGCCCTTTGTGTTTAATTCTGATTCATTTGATAAAAAAGCAATGAAAGATTTTGCTAGTAACACTCAGCAAGTGCAAAAAGAAGCATTGACTTGGGCAGTTAAAAACTCTAAATCAAAAACTATTGCAAAATATGTAAAAAGTCACTTTGAAGAAGATAGCGTTGCTTGGAATCATAGTTTTCTCCGTTTTGAAAACTTGGTTGGAATCAAAGAAGATAAGGATACTTTAATTGAACTTTGTGGTGGAGAAGATGAGTTTAAAGATTTGCAGTCTACTTATCAAACTAAACGACAAAAATCAATGCAGTTATTTGAGGAGTTTACAGATGATTATGATGGTACTATAGGATTTGTTAAGTATGCCTTAGTAAATACTTCTGATGAAACAATGGCTGACTTATACAAAAAGTTAACAGAAGTTAAACAAGTTCCAGATTTAGAATATGGCTGGAATGATAATGTGAAACAAGCTGGTTCTTTATGTGAACTTATGATAAGCCTACGCAAAGCTCCAAAGGCAATTGAAAGTGTTGTAGGAAGGTCTAATTTGGGAAGTGGCAGAGTAGCTATAAAGATAAAATCACAGAAAAAAGGCGGAACTAAGGAAAAAGTTGAAAGAACAAAATACTACCTTCAAACAAAGAAGTTTGGAAAAGCTACAGTTCCTTCGTATGTAGATTACTTATATAAGACTTGGGCAAAAAGTTCAATAACTGAAGAACAAGTCAAGCTTGTAATGAAAGATACTTGGAACTTATCTTTAAAGGATATATCTGTTGGAAGTCATCAAGCTGGATATAATTTAGAAAGAATCCACAAACTGTCTGGAAGCAATCCCGCAACTCTTTCTTTTCATATACTTCAAGCTTTAATTCACGAATATGTATTTCGTTGCAATATAAAAGAGCTTGATAAGTTTGCAAAGCTAGTTAAAGGTGCAATTTCTTACAAAGAATGGTGCTTAAAATGTTGGGAAGTAGAGGACATTAAAGAAGGTATGCTTCTTGCCATCTCAACAACGAACTTAAGAAATGCTTTTAAGCAAACTGGTTCAAAGAAAGATATTGTTAAATATATCACAAGTAAATCGGATGTTAAGTTTCCGTTTAGAGATATTTTTACCAGTAAAGAAGCAAATTGGAAGGAAATCGAAGTGAAATCAGCTTACCTCGATAAGAAGCTTATCTATAAACCTATTATGTAAGCTTCGGTTAAAAAGGGGGGTGTTCGCATTGCGCCCCCCTTATAAAAACCACCCTAGAGACCACCCCTGAGACCACCCCCTAAATACTTAATTAATTGCATCTTCTAAAAATATAAGTTTAGTGTGTACTTGATGCAATCCATCTTTAAAATCTATCTCTACCCAATTGAAAGACTTAGTCTCAACTAAGCTTCCGTCTTTAGCAATATAAGTTATATCCAAATCAATAAAGTAATCCTTGTCATTTGTAATAAGCTTTTTAAATAGACTTAAAGAACTCAAAAATGACTTGGTAAGACGTTTTAGACTTTTTTCACTATCTTTGGTAATGTAATTGTTTACAGGGTGATCATCTAAGTCTCCATAGTACTCACCTATGCAAAAAATATCATTTCTTATAGTATTCAAGTCATACCCTAATTTTTCAGAAAAAACATCTACGCCTTGGACGGACTGAATATTTCTTCCGAATATCATTTTTTTAAAGTTTATATGCAAATCAATCTTAAAAACAACTTCGGAAGCAATGTTATTGTAGAGTTCTTTTTCAACCATCTTTGAAGAAGGTTTACTTTTCAATCTTTCAATATCTTGTTCTTGATATTTAATAATCCTATGCAGTTTGTCTATATAGCTGCTGCTATCTATTTCTGTTGATACATTTCTATCTCTAATCATGTGAGTGGCTCCTTTCAACTCTATTTTAGTGTTTAGTAATTTGATTTCTTTTTTGTAGATAGACAAAATTTTATTAAAGCTTCTGTCACTCATTTCTTTCCCTTCAATCCAATTATATAGTGTTGAACGACTAATATTAGTTCTTTTGGAAATAGAAGTAAGCGATAAATCGGTTTTCTTAAGCCAATTTAATACTTCATTTTTATTCATTCTATAAACCCCTTCATTGTAGACCAAACTTAACAAAAATTGTACAATCTATAAATAATTAATCTTAAAACTGGACAATTATGTCCATTTTGTATTATCTTAAAAGGAGGTAAAATGCAAATAAATCAACGATTAGATTCGAAAAAAAGACATTTATTGATGTCAAATTCAATAAGGTCTTACAAATCAAATTCCTCACTAATCACCTGTTCTAATGCTCAAAATCTGGTAAAAGAATTTAAGGAATTCTATAGCTCTAGAAGTATGGAAACTCTGCGAATTAGAATGATGACTAAGAGGCAACTATCTTCTTACCTTAGAAAGATTAACAGCAATAAGGCTGTTCAGATAGCTAGAAAAATAAAAGACCGCAGGGAATTCAATAGATATGTCGGCAAAGATATTAAGAGAATGTTATCTAATTATATGTTTGCTTATCATAGAAAATTACTTCTAAGTAAATAATTGAGGTAGGCTCTTGACAATGACTACCGCTTCCTTACCCCTTCCACATACACACGTTGAGAGCCTTCTCATAATTACAATGAGAATTAATTCAAGAAAATGTCCTTACTGCAAATCGAAATTAATTGGACATCTGTACAGTTCCTACGATCCTGAATTGAAGGAAACAATTACAGAAATCACATTAGAATGTAAACCTTGCAGTCGAGAAATAGATATATCAGATTATTATGAAACACTAACTTTAAAAAAGGAACAAAATGGTAGTTTTAACAGAACTAAGAGAGAGTTGGGCACAAATGTTCAACAGCATTGATTCTTTTGTTGAAAAGGCAAATAAAATAAGCCCTGAACTTGCTAAACAGTTAGATAGAAAAAGTATCCAAAAAGCAATGGTTGCAACTCGGAAATTAGATGCTCTCCTTACAGAAGCTAAGAAACAATCCGATGCAAATAAAGCAAATAAAAATCAGGAAAAACTTTTTAATGAGTGATTTAGAAAAAACAGCAGATGAAATGTGTGAAAACCTTTATCCTTACTTAAGCAAATTGGGTTTTCCATCAGAAGAAAATGCTGTATCTGGTTTGGTAGCCAAGTTTGACCTAACTAAGGAATTGGCTGTAGAGATATATAAACGATGGACTAGAGATTGCGATAAGTTTCGTGCTGATAACTTAAAAGAACCGCATCCTATTCATAAAGAAAGAATGAAAACATTAAATCTATTAAGGAAATCCTTATGACGAATAAACTAATGGTTCATTGTGGTGGAATAAATGCAAACTATAATGAAGTTTGTAGTGTTCCACTTCCTCAGGAAACAGAGACTTATGTACCTGTTCCATACAAAGATATAATAGACAATACAAAAGAAGTAGCTGATACCTTACTTAAGGGTTATGAATATGACAGCTCTCAATATGCTTTATCTGGTAAAGATAAAGATGGTAACTATAACAAATTCTTCGGAGTCCACTATTATAAAGGTGACAATGAAGAAATGCACCAAGCGATTGGTATGCGCTCTAGCTATGACAAATCAATGGCAAACGGTGTATGTGCTGGTGCTAGAATATTTGTTTGTGACAATATGGCTTTTGTAGGCGAAATCACCATAATGAGAAAACATACTAAAAATGTATTGCAAGACCTTCAAGATCAGTTAGTAAATGCTCTTTATAGAGCCAACAAAAGCTTTACTGATATTGTTGAAGATACTCGAATAATGAAAGATACACCTATAAACAAAGACGAAGCTTATGAGTTTATAGGCAAAGCTAGAGGATATAAGCTATTATCAGCTAATCAATCCAACGAAGCTTACAAAAACTGGGATAAGCCTCCCTTTGAAGAGTTCGAGAAAAGTAATATGTGGTCTTTATATAATGCTTGTACAGAAGCGTTAAAAACAAGCCCGCCTAATAAAATAATAGAAAAGCATATCGCTCTCCATAAAAGAGCAATGGCATAATTTAATATATGAAGGGTTGGATATTCCTTGTACCAAGATACCACACTACTATTACCTACCTTCTTGGTTTTCCAGCCCTTCGCTTTTTTAATAATTTAACTATAGGAGTATAATGAGCGAAACACAAAACGCTAACTTTGAAGAAATGTGCGATATGTACGCAGTTCTTCGTAATGAAGATATAAAAGGTATGACTGAACAGAAAGGAAGATTTGATTATCTATCTTGGGCAAAAGCTTGGGATCTGGTAAAACAGTTCTTTCCTAGATGTGACTATAAAGTAAAAAGATTTCCAACCGAACTTGGTGGAAATAAGTACTTACTTCCCTATACAATATTGCCAGATGCAAGTGCATTGGTGTTTGTAGAAATTGAAATAGAGGATAGAAACGGTGACACTCATACTACAACTATGGAACTTGCTGTAACTGATAATTCAAATAGATCAGTTAAAAATCCCGATTCTGTTCAAGTTCAAAATACTATTCGCAGATGCCTAGCAAAAGGTTTATCAACTCTAACTGGATTAGGTATAGAGCTATGGGCTGGTGAGGATATTAAACTGCTTGACTATAAGAAAGAAACTCATATCACTGGCGATGATATTATACCCGGAATGGTAACTGGTGAACAAAGTAGAAAGCTAAATGAAATGATGCTTCATAAACAATGCCCACCTAAGAGCAAAGTTATTATACAAAAATGGAAAGATAGTGGATTTAAAACACTTACTGAAACCGAAGCAGCAATCCTTATAGCAGATACTAAAGTTGGAATAGATAACAATAAAGCACCTACAAAGACTAGGTTAGACAAGGTTATAAAAACAGTTGAGGCTTTAAATCTTTCTAAAGAAAAGAATAAAAAAGCTATAGAGTTTTTAAATGGAAATTTAACCAATGGAGCTCTTGACAAATTTGAACAACAATTAACAAAAATGGAGAAGAAATGACTGGTTTTGGAAAAGTAAATCCATCTTCTAATGGGTCTAATGAAGATTGGCCTAAGGGTGTATGGATTAAATACGCTAGAATAACAGAAATAAAAAATACGACTGAAAAAAGTCAGTATGATAATGATATTTGTATTAATGTAAATGCTGATCTACCTGAAGATACTAAATCAAAGTATGGTGTGTATTGGTATATGAACTGCAATCACGAAAAGAATGAAAGAGGTGAAGTCGTAGGTTGGGGTTCTCCATTCGGCGACAACAAAGTTAGAGGACCTTCTAAGAATATTGCAGATTTTCTTACGGTACTTGGTCACGATATTAATGAAAATACTCTGAATGAAAAAAAGGATGGATTATCTGAAGAAACAATTCGTGATTGTATTGGTAGAAAATGTTATGTCATTGAATATGAAACAACCGATATAAACCAAAATGGTAATAATAAGAGGGTTATTCTTCCTTACAAATTTGGAACCTCAGAAGGTGGCATAAAACCTCTTCTTGGGTGGTGGAGAAATCTAAAGAATAAACCTAAAAAGTATAGTGGAAACAATTCTCTTGGGTCTATCTGGAACAGTAAAAAGGTTGAAGGTGAAGCAGATAATCTAATACCTGACCTATCCTAATGGCTTTCAATTTTGCAAGACCAACTAAAAGCGTTGGTTCGAAAGCTCCCAAATTAAGCGTTGAAAATCTTATTATTGAATTTCTTCAACAGCTTCCCCAGGGTACAGTAATAGGCTCTCATCATATACAAATAGATGCTCCTCAATGGGCATATACTACATATAAGAAAAGATTCAATCCCGATACGTTTATGAGAAAGTTCAGAGGGATTAAGAATGAAAAAACTCATATGCTCAAAAACGCAGGTGTTTCTTTAAAAGAAGTGTCGGTATTTAAAGGTGAAAAAAGTTGGGAAATCCAACACATTTCGTAGAAATAGCTTCAGGGCATATAGCTAATAGAGGTCGGGCAGATTTAATTGAGAATTTGCCTAGCCTCATTGGGCTTCCTGAAAATAAACACGAATTGTATCACAGCTGGTATTCTTTTGACCAAGAGGTTCAAAGTCATTTAGATGGTAGAAATTCTATAAGCACCTTTAAAGGCGTTTATTATATTGATCAGATTATTCTAGACCTTGATTATAAAGAAGTGTCTGAAAGTGAAAGACTTCAGGCAATTAGATTCTTTGTAAACACGGACTTAATAGAAGATTTATCAATTAAAGAAGAACATATACGAATTTGGTATAGTGGAACTGGTTTTCACGTTACATTGCCTAATTTGTTTGGATTCACTCCTTCTACTACTCTACCTTTTTCAGTTAAAGCAACATTAGAAGATGTTTTCCCTGATGCTGATAAAATCTATGATGGGGCAAGATTGATAAGGTCGCCTTTTAGCTACAACAAAAAGAGTGGTTTATTTAAAGTTCCATTAACTTTAAGAGAACTGAATACTTTTAGTTTAGATAAAATAAAAGAAAAGGCTTCTACAATCCCCACCAAAATAGATTTAAAGAAGTATGCTTTTAAGAATGTTACTCCCTACCTTAAGAAATACTTAAAGCTTGAAGCTGAAAAAATCTATAAAAGCGCTACTGTTCAAAGGTCTACATTTGATATTGATCCCACTAGAGTGGTTACTTGTATGCAGACTCTTTTATCTAAACCCCCGATTCCGGGAGAGAGAAATGAGTCTATGATGAGGATTGCTGCTTGGTATAGAAGATCAGGTATTCCTAAAGAAACTGTGATTCAAACTTTAATTGGATGGACTGGCAATAAAGAAGAGGCTATAAGTACTGCAAATAGTGCCTACGACAAAGGGTACAATTATTGGTGCAATGATTATATAATGTCTAAATACTGTGATCCAAAATGTATTCATTTCAAACGGAAAGATTATTCTATGCCGATTGAAAATATGAGTACATTAGCTGAAAAGTATAAAGAGTTTTTAGAGTCTGGTATATCAAAAAGTGCTTTTAATTTTAAAGACCTTTACCACACTTGGAACTCTGACTTTTGGGTAATGCCGGGTGAACTTGTAATTCTTTTAGGTGATACAGGAATGGGTAAGTCTACATACTTATCTAATCTCGCTGTTCTCTTAAGAAAGCATAAGATATTATATCTTTCGCTAGAGAATACTTGGCATCTTACCTATAGAAGATTTATCCAAATCTCTCTAGGATACTCTAAAGATGAATCTAATAAGTACCATAAGGAACTTAAAGATACCTCAACCCTATATGATTCAGTTGATCACATTCACCCAGTTCATAAATGTCCCGATGTAGATAAACTAGAGGAAGAAGTTGCTCGGTTTAATCCAGATATAGTAATGGTTGATCCTACTAATAAAATTATTGTGAGAAATGTTCATAACGAATTTGATAAAATGAATTCTATTGTAACAAGATTGAAAGACATAGCTGTCAATCAAGAATGTGTTGTAGTAGCAGTTCATCACATTAATAAGGAATCAGCTAAAACTGGTTATGTTGATCTTAATTCTGCAAAAGGCTCTAGTACTGTGGTGCAAGAAGCTGATAAAGTATTAACGCTTAACGGAACTAGAATAGAGAGTGAAAGATTAATTACCTCTGATAAAAACAGAGATGGAAAGGGTCTTAAAATAATGTTTACGTTTAATAAAGAACACATGATATTTAAAGAACCCCCTCCCATTGTTCTGCACGATCAGGGATTTAGTAAAGGAACACTATGAAATACTTATTCAAATTAGAAATGTTAGATAATAGTGAGGGGATTGGAGCTAGGCTTGTCCTTTTTACTCTAATAAATATGTTTATTGGGTTTCACAATGTTAATGGTGAGCACTTTAATCTAGGGTTCGGTTTTGGACCAATGGAGTGTAGTCTTACTTTACATAGATGGACTAAGTGGCTACCTTGAGCAACCCAAGTAAACGTAAAGGTAATTCTTTTGAGCGAGAGCTTGTCAACAACGCTAAGGGCTGGGGTTTCTCAGCCCAACGCGCTTGGGGATCTAATGGTCAATCATTAGGACTGCACGAAGAAGTTGATCTAAAGATAGAAGAATATACAGTTCAAGCAAAACGCAGAAAAACACTTCCTAAATACCTAAAGTGTGAACACACAGATATAGTAGCATTTAGGGAGGATCGTGGAGACACATACGCTTTAATGCCAATGGATAAATTTCTTAATCTTTTAAAACAACTCAAGGGATAAAGTAATGGTGCATTCAATTAAAGATGCAGTTGCTTGTGAAGATTGTAATAAGAAGATAACAAAAATAGCAAGATGGATAAGATATGATTGTGATACTGCAGTTGAAGAGATTAAACACTTAATTGAAAAAGCATATAAAAATGATGGGATTCACAAACTTGAATCCGATTATAATTCTGCTTTGGAATTTGCAAAGGATAAATAATAATGGAATGGGTCATAAAGAAAATGTCTAGACGCTCTACAAGAACTTTTAAGCACAGTGCAAATCTTGCTCATATTGAAAGGACATTAAAGTTTTGCCCTAGCTGTAAAATGGTATGGTCAATTTCTTTAAGTGGGTCAGCGATTAGATATACAGATATGCCCACATATGGATTAAACAGAATTATATGCAAAATCTGTGAAAAATAACAACTTTGGGGTTCGCACTTTGAGTAACCTAATAAAAACAATCGTGTTTGGTTGTGGGATTAGTTTTAACAAGTGAAATGGTTGGCGCTGTTGAACCCCAACAACTTTAAAGAAAAAGGAAAATAAATGATCGATATGACAATAAAAACAGAAACAAGAACACAGCAAGTTCACAAATTTGGGATTTGGTTCGAATTAGACGAGATAAAAGAAATTACAAAATCTCTATATCAAACCAATAAAGATGGAAAGCTTGCTGGATTTATGAATGATTTCCATAGAAGAGCCAATGACGCTGTTAATAAGATTGATTCAAATACAGAAAACCTTATTAGCGATAAAGAAATGGTTGAATCTAATCAAGGGGCTTGTAAAGGTGAAAATTGTGACTAAACAAATACAATCACACCACACTAAGGTTGGGTTGTATGGGCTTATTGGGATGTATAAAGAAATGCTAGAAGAAGGCTTGATAGAGAAAAATGGAGCAGCACACACTAGATATAAAAACTTAGTTGGCAAAAGAGAAGCCTTTGCTAAATGGAAAAATATTCCAAAGTCTTTAAGAGAAAATATAATCAAAAGGAGTAAAAATGAATGATGTTAGTTGGACTACTTATGCTTATCATATGTTTGTAAGCAATAGTATGGAATGGATTACGATGCTAATGATTGCTATTTGGATTTTTGTTAACACCTACAGAGAGCATCTTAGGCAGGAACAATTAGACAATATGCAAAATAAGTTAGATGAAATATGGGATGGAACTCATCCAAATGGGTGATACTTTCGAATCCTTAAATCCTGAATCATATTACGAAGGGGAATTGGCTAAACTCTCTGGAGAACTTATGAAATCAGACCATATTATAACGAAACTAAAAGAAGCTTTAAAATCAATAAAGCGAGATATAAACAATGTTCAGTCTTTTGAACCCGATGACTATGGACTCAACAAAGTAGCTGAATTAATTAACAAAACACTTAACACATACGGTAATAACTAATGCTTACAATATGGACAATTGCTGAATGGATTGCAAATATTCTTGTTCTTGGTTTAGCATTACTTATTTGGATAGGTGTTTTATTTGGGGGATTGGCATTAATAGTATGCTCTATGACCCTATATGATAGATTAAAAAGGAAATTCCCAGTATAAAGATTTAATGAAGATGGTAAGGAAGTCAGTATGGAGATACGCAAATGGCTTCCAGATTGGAAACTTCTGATGAAAGAGGTAAAAGAAAGGCTCGAATACTTGATTTAATCTACTATTTTGGCAAAGATGCTGAAGAATGGATTGATCTTAAATTAGTTGCAGAAGATAAGGCGATTGAAAGTTGGCGAGGTAAAAACCCAACAGAATATCCGCCTTATCTCTGCTTGGGATGCAATAGATATTGGTGCTATAAGCTAAATGTTCGCAAGAAAAAAGTTGTGGATTATTTAAGTAGAAGTATCTTTGGTGGCATACCATGTGACAAAAAAATATGCGAGGTATGTAATGGATAAAACATATATGTGGCGAGAATATCCATTTATTCGTGGCGATAAACATTATCGTTATCAAACTAACAACCCCGATATACACAAGAAAATGAGACAGAGAAAAGACTTTAAGCTGGTCTTATGGTCTCTTAACTCAAGATTATGGGTTTACGTTTCAAAGAAAAATACGCTCGAGAAAGCTAAAAGAACTTTAGGCAACATAACACGCGATAAAGTAAAAAAAGTGACCTCTAGCAAGCTATTTTATACTGAAAATACCCCATATATAGCTAGCAAATAGGAATTTGAAATGAGCATTATACAAAAACAAATAGATAAAGTAATGGATTCAATTGTTCACGAGTTTAATAAAGATGAACAAGAAGAACACATCCGCTTTTTATTAGAACAGATATATGATAAAAACAATCTTAAAGATTCTGAACAACCAACAAAAATCGAAGAAGATTTTGATTTTATACTTAAAGAAGAACAGAAAGAGGTAAGAGCATAATGACAAATGACAGATATAATAAAACTATAAGAAATTTTTTAGGGGAGTCACATAAAATGGCTTCTGAAAAAAGAATAGAATACACTATTAGCCAAGGTGATAAAGATGTTCACGCTAATTTTAAAAATGTAGGCAATAGATTAGATATTGATCCTAAAAAAGCTATAATGGTTTATCTGTTAAAGCATATGGACTCTATTACTAACTATGTTAATAAAGGTACTGAATATTCTGATGAGAAGATTGAAGGGAGAATATCAGATGCAATTCAGTACCTACTGTTGTTAGTAACATTGATAACAGACGAAAAACAACAAACAAAGGGGATACAAAATGACCCAGAATGTTAAAAACATAAAAATTACATTAGATATGGTAAGGTATTGGCTGGGCTGGAGTGAAAATGAAGGAGCTAAAACACTGCGAGATATTGCTAACAGTAAAAATGAAGATAAACCTTGGACACCTGATATACTATATAATGATATAATAGAATCTTGGAAAGAAAGACCAGAGGATTGGAAAGAGTGGCTATCGGGAGATGAACTTCAAAACCAAAGAAGGGAATTTGAAAAAGATATAGTACAGCATAATGAAACTTTTTAAATGTTCTTGTGCTGGTCCTTGGCAGATGTCTGATCAAGATGCAAGAAAATATCTAAACGGAGTATGTAATTACTGTGAAAAGCCATTCTACGAAATAGACAAGGTTGATAAAATGGAATTAAGGATGGAGTTAAAACCTGAATTAAAAACAGTAGGGCTGCAAGAACAGAAAAAAAGAGAAAGCCTTATTAATCAAGGGTACTTTAATTTGATGAGGACTAAAAAAGAACAGAAAAAAAAAGAGTATTATTCTTATGACGATAGAATGAAAAAAGTGGTTAAACGAAAAAAGAATATAATTATTAAAGACAGACATAAAACACCTGATGTGTTTGAATTTTTAACAAGAAGTAATAAAAAGGATCAGTAATGACAAAAGATAAAAGAATTATACTATATGTTGAAGAAAAGAAATTTATTAAATGGTGCATTGAAAAAAATCCTCCATTTATGAAAGATGCTTTAATCAAAGAAGAGATTCTTTGGAGAATTCACAAATTTAGTATGTTTCAAGTAAACACTACTGATTTAGTTGATCTTTATGAAGATTGGTTATATATGTATTCACCTGTATTGCCTAGTGATTTGTTTAAATTTGAAAATGATGATTTAATTGAATCTGTAATTGCAAATGGTTTGTTAGATATGGAAGGGTTTGGTGAAAAGTATAAAATAAAAGTGGTTCGACAAGGAACATTTGGATACCCAACACAAGAGCAATTAGAAAAAGGAGTTAAGTAAGGTTTATAAAATAAAATCCTCAACATTAGTTGCAAGTAAAGGGGCATAGTGACGTTCTGTAGTAAGTACGCTACTATGTCCCAATAATTTACTTACCTTATATATAGGGATGTCATTCTTTACAATTAGATTGTATCCAAAAGTTCTTCTTAAATCGTGAAACCTACCATCTTTAATCTCCAGTCTACGCAAATTCTTTTTAAACTTCTTAGACATATACTCACCGCTATACTCCCACATCCCTTCTTTTTCAGATAAAATAATTCTAGCTTGTTTGTTTAAGCGAACCAACCTTCTACCTGATTTACCATCTACCTTAAAATATAAAGGCTGAAAATCCCAAGCTTGAAGGTTTTCTAATTCAGAACGCCTTGCGCCTGTGTAATAAGCAAAGTGAATAAACTTTCTAAAATCATCGTGTGTTGTTTCATTTAAGATTAGCTTCATTTCAGCATCATTAAAAACACGGGTTCTAGGTATAGATGATCCTATCTTCTGAAACTTAACTACATTGGTTCGTATGCCTTGTTTAGCACCCCAGTTGATACAACTGTTAACTCTACCCTTCACAATGATTGCAGCGTTCTTGTTTTCAGGTACACCTTTTATTAAAAAATGTCTTAAAGCGCCTTCTGTCATCTTTCTACTATTTTTAGTCCATTCGTGTGGATGAGCTAAATATTCTTCTACCAGCTCCCTAAAAGTATAGTACGCTATTTTTTCAGTAGGATTATAAAGATTGTTTAAAGCTTGAAACTCTAAAGCCTTATGTAACTTGTTAGCTACTTTTTCTTCTTTAGTGTGAGTTGGAAGTGATACTCGCTTTCTATCTATCATTTTACGATAGTATATAAAGCCATTATCATTCCTATATAGGTTAGGTTTTAGCACTTTTACCCCCTTTTTTGGCAATTATTTGGCAACCAGTAAAATTTATCTACTGGTACGGGGAAAGTGTGATTCCTATAAGTTCAGTATTATGTACAGTTACAGATGAGCGAGAGACGAGATTCGAACTCGCGACCCTCACGTTGGCAACGTGATGCTCTACCAGCTGAGCTACTCTCGCAAACTATAACCTTAAGAGGAAATTTCACAAACCCCATACATAAAATTATAGATTATCAGCTGATTTTTACAAATTATTTATCCTAAAATTGGCAACATATTGGCAACCTAGGAGTTATTTCTTCTTTTTATTGCTCTTTTTACGTGACTTAGATTTCTTTTTTGAGGGTCTACCTCGTTTCCTTCCGTAAGTTCCTTTTCCGTGTGGCATTATCTATTCTCCTCTAGGTTAAATTCTTGATTTAAAGTAGGTATTGCTGGTAATAACCCTAGTTTTAAATTTTTTCTGATTGTCTCTTGTGCTGTATTCTCAAACGACCTTAAAACTGGATCAAGTAGATTGCTATCTCCAAACCCAACACCCCAATCTTTTCTTACAGGGTCTTGCAAGCCTTGCACATATCTTAACTGATCTATAATCTTAGCCTTGTCTCGTATTGCGCTTTGTGGAAATAATGCTTGTGTAGATTCTTTGCCTACAATGTCTCCTATCCACTGTGAAGTATATGGAGCTTCAGCTTTGCTTCTTGCCCATCTGCTTATTCGTTCTGGCTTAGCTGATAAGCGAATTGCACTTTGTATTCCCCCTGTTTCAAGAAATCGTTTCTTTACATATTCTGGCATACCTTTAATCTTATCCCAATCAACATCTTCCATTACTGGATTATATCCCGGTTTTGTGTTTTGACCAGACATCTTAACCCAGTTTTTCTGTGTAAAAAGTGGAGCTCCACTCTTATCTAAAACATAAGGTTTTTGGGATATAAAATCTAATAAAGATTTTCCAAACTGTCCTTTTCCTTTGCTTGGCGCCCCTTTATAAATTTTATTTAAACGATCAGCTATTCTACTTAACTCGAAATTCATATATGCTGGATCAGTTTTTAATGCCCCCATAAATTTCATATAATTATTGATAGCCTCGCCTTTCATCTTGTCTGTTATTCCAGCCATACTGGTATCATAAAAACGAATACCACCCGGGGTTAAATCTACACTTAATCGTCTTTCTGGATTATCTCTTACATACCTCTGTGCTCGCTCCCAAGCTTCTCCTTGACTTTTAGCTGTGATCCACTTACTCCAATGCGCAGGGTTTTCAATATCAACATCCGACATTTGAAGATCAATATTCCCAAACATCATTTGTTTTTGTCCCCGTACATTCTCAAGATTTTCTATGCCTCTAATTTCCCCAAATTGATCATAGTCGCCTTGACGAAATATAGGAATTGATTCTGTTCCATATTTATTCGTTAGAATCATATCAACATCAACTTCGTCTAAACCTCTTATCGTACCACCTGACTCAAGTCTAGGCAACCCCATAAGGGGAAGCTTACCTACTTGGTCATCCTTAAATTGTTCAACAAGTTTCGTGTTTTCTGTAATAAAGGTTTCTGGGTTTAGGGGGTGGTTGTTTGGATTTAAGTCTATTGCCTTCGTTGTGTATTTGTCAACTCCTCTATCTTTAACTCTTACAGGGTAGTTTGTATATTGGTAAGGATTTGAACTATATGAATTATAAGGATTACTAACTTGTTGTTTTGGTTTTGGTCTACCAGTTAGTATACTCGCAAGAAGTCCACCTACGGCACCTAATTCAGGATTGTTTACTGCTTCACCTATACCTACCCCTACTGTTTCAGCTATTAAATCTCTAGGGCTAGCTGGTATTAACTCAATTAATCCTCTTCCTTCTGGATTTGGAAGTTCTTCACCTTTACTATCATAAACTATTTCATATTGATTAATTCTTTTCTGTGGAATTCTTTTACCTTGAGCATCAAAATATGGACTTTGTTTTGCAGTTGGCGTTTTAAAAGAACTGGGATCAATACCTATGGCTTTAAATAATTGATTATAAATTTGTCTTTCTCTTGCATTCATTAGATTTCTACCTCAGTTAATTCTTCTTCTGTTTCTTTGCGTGCCTTTTTCATTTTCTGTGCTAATCTATGTATAGGAAAACCAGTCAGTTCTTCTACCCACATTTCAGGGACTTCTGCAGTTCTATATAAACTTCTTGCAAACCTACCAAAAGGAGCAAGTGTCCAAGCTTGATAGTTTAAAAAGGGTTCCCAATCGTTATTTATTAAAGCTTTAGTAGGTGCTAAAACCAACCTTAGTGAAGGACCCGTTATTGTTGATAATGGTGCTAGTGCAGGATGAGGCCATTGGTTAAAGAAAGCCCTTTCTCTCATTTTTTCGTCACCAAATACCCAATCAGCAGTATCTTGCAAATAAGACATAGGAGGTGGTAATGCTGAATCAAAAATTGATGAAGTAAATATATTAGCTAATGCAAAAGTAAGCATATCAAGTGTTAAGATTCTTTGAAGTCTTCTACCCGGAAGTGTGTTCATATCAAAACCGTATGTTGCAGCTCTTTGAAACGCTAGCCTTCTAAATCTTATTGAATTCCAAGCAAAAGGCATAAATCTAGTTAAAATCTTCCCTGTTGATGTTGCTGAAAATGCTGGTCTAGCTGATGCGTGATATAAAAATTGAGTTGCTTTAACACCTTCTGTTGCCATTCTTATTAGATAGGGGTTATCATATTTAAGATTAGGCACTATGTCCTTTAGTATTTCATAGTTAGCTAAATAATGCGAAAGAAAAGAATCTCGTCTTAATATTCTTTCAGATTTTCTCATAAACCAAGCACCACCATCTACGAATGCTTTGTTTATACCGTGTTTTTTAGCAATGTCGTACAAAGATTGATCTGGCATAGAATAATCTTTTCTAACTTCTTCTATAAACTCAGATAAAAAGTTATTTACCTTTTTACCTCTAAACCCTCTTTCAAGAGATGCTTCAGATACAATAAAAGACTCTAATGCGCCTGATTCTTCAGCAAATCTATTTAGCCAAGTAGAAACATTGTCAGGGGTTATTTCAGTGCCATCTTTAAGCTTTCCACCTTTAAAAATATTATACAGAAAAGGTTTATCCTTTGTCCTTAAAAAGTGACGTAATCCATTATTTGATATAGTATTAACATTACCACCTAAAAGATTACCTACTGCTGTTTTTGGGTGTGATAAAAGTGATATTAAAGACCATTTTGCTTCAAAAGCACCAATGTTTTTAACTGCATCAATTAAATATCTTTGACGGGCTTCAGGAGATTTTGGTATATCTGGAAATAACTTTTCTCCAACTCGATTAGAAACAAGTTTATTTAAAAGCTTTGCCCATTGTTGATCGCTAGTCCAAAAATATGCAGTCTTTCTTATCTTTTTTAATCGCTTATCCTTTTTAAGAATCTCTTTAGCATCTTCATATTGTTTTCTATGTTCAGAACTTATTTCTTCCTTCTTTAATATCTTTTCTGTATTAGCTACAAAATCTTGAGTTCTTTTTAAAGAATCCTTACCCAAGCCTATAACATCTGGAGAGAAAATAGATGACTGCCCCATTGCATTTCGAGTATAGAGTTTCATCATTATTTCCCAATCTTCTCTATCTTCTTTTTTATATAAAACATTCTTTTGTGAAAATCTGTTAATAGCATCGTGAGAAACAAGTGCAGTTAAATTCTTATAAAAAGAACTAATCCATTGTGATGAATAGTTCTCTACAACATCGAACTCCAAACTGAAAGCTGGCATAGGAGACTCACCCCTTTCTCTACCGCTACCGGGTCTACTATTAAACCCTATATCATCTAATGAACTTCTGCTATTCTTTTTACTTGCAAGCCATTTGTAAGCAAATTCTCCAGCCCCTCCATCCTCTAGCGTACTTGAATTAAAACTTCTTTCAAATCCAAGTTCCTGAAGTGCAACAAATCGGTTAATAAACTCTTCTTTGCTTAAATTTCCTTCTAATAACTCAACAACACTCTGTTTGTTTTGAGCAATAAATTGCTTTTTAATTCTATACTTGTCTGTGGATTCAACAACCCCATTTAATAAATCATCTGCATAGCGACCAACTTCAGATCTAAGAAACCCTATCTGATTGTTAATGTACTCTCTTACCTTTGCTCTACTTTGCTTTGTAGACATATGATCCATCTGAGGCCAATAGAATTCATCTACATATCCAATAGAGGTATACGATTGTGGATTGTACTCTCCGTTAGATAATAATGGCTTTCTAACTCTTTCTCTGAACTTTTTAGCTTGAACTGAGTTTGGTTTATACCCTTTTTGCTTTACTCTATTTTCTAAAATTATTTCATATTGTATTCTGTTTAGCAAATCAACAGACAACGAAGAACTATTAATCAATCTTTCTATAATGCTGCCCTTACCAAATGATGCGGGTTGTAATAGCTTTTTTCTTATCTTTTCTAAGTTCATTCTACCAAAGCTATTAAACTCTACAAGCTCATCAATAATACCATATTTGTTTTGAGTATCTACTCTATCCCAAATAGAGTTTCCTTCTCTGTCTAATGCTCTTATCCATTTTTGATAAAACCCATTAAAAAAATCTTGGTGCTTAGTTACAATCCACTCCATTACTTCAGCACCAGTTTTTTCTACAAGTTTTCCACCTTCAGTTATTTTATAAATTTTATCTTTAAGGCTTTCATAAAAAGGTTTGTTTTCTTCCCATAGCTCATTATAAAATTCTCTACGGGCTCTTTTAGACTCTTTACTTCCTTGTTTACCTACAGATTCTCTTTCAGCTAACATCTTTGCTATCGCAGCTCTATGCAATTGTGAAAACTCTGTTGTGCCATTTTCCATGCCCAGTATTTGATCACGCCACCCATAGAATCTTTGTGTGTATTCTTGATTATACTCTTTATCTATATTCTCAAAATTATATATCTGATTAAAAGACTCACTTAAATACTGCATTGTGCTAAATGGAAGTCTTATATCAATAAAGGCTATATCACCGGGTTTATGTTCATAAGGAACAGTTCTTTTGTATACTTGACTTACATCATACTTTAATTGCTTTTCTCCAACTCTTTCAGGAAATAAATAATAGTAAAGTTTTTTAACTCTAGGCGAATTTGATGCTGAAACCTTTGCTCTACGAATAAATCTTTGAAAATTTCTAATATCATCCCAAGTAGCATCAGATACCTTTTTAGATTTGCCAAATGCTTCTAATGTATATCCAGCAAATAATTCTTCGATTCTTACAGAAAAAGGCTCAGGCATACTTTTAAGGTCAGTCATTAAATCTTTTAATACCTGTGGTATATCTTTAGGTATAACATCTTTAGGGAGTTCTTCAATTTTCTTACCCTTAAAGACGTTATCAAAAAATCTTTCAAGAACAACTTTTGTTTCTATTTGTTTTCTAGTTCTAGAACCAGATTGATTAGATTTAACAGTTTCAGGGTATAGTGCCTCTCCTGAGAATTCATTAATTTTGTTAAGGGGTTGGTCACTTTGAATAACATCCCACATTTTACCAAAGCCACTCATAAACTCTTTTTTAATACCCTCAGGAACTTGTTTAGATTCTAATGGAAATCGTGTAAAACTTGTTTTGTTATAGTACTTACTCCAATTTTGCTCTACTGATTCTGCCCAAGCTATAAAATTATCATCTCTCAATTTTGTTTTATCTGGTCCTTCTGTAGGCTTATTCTTTTCTTTAGCAATCGCATCCCTATAAAGCTTTAATGAATGTTGGCTTGAATATGGTTGAGGATATATTGACCCTATCATATAAAAATGAAAATAATCCAATGCTTTTTGTCTGTCTATATTTAATTTTTTAGCTTCTTCGCTTATCTGCCTTTGAAAATCTGCTATCTTTTTATCTACATCATCTGTAGCAAATTTCATAGGATCGTGAGACTTTTTTATTTTTTGAATTCTGTTTCTATATTGAACTTTTGGAATAACTGCAAACTCAGCTAACTTGCCTAAAAAGTCTAATGCTTGTTTTTCTGTGCCTCCACTTTGGATAATTAAATCACGTATTTCTGAACCTTTCTTACCAAGAACAATGGCGCTATAAAGATCAATAGCATCGTTAATTAATAATTTAGCTTCCTTTAATGGACTATGTGCCTTGATTACTCCATCTTTCCAAGCTTGATCAAATAATTGCTGATAACGAGGGTCGAGATTTTTATCTCTTCTTAAACCCATTGCTCTAAGATTATTCCCAGAAATAGAGTCAATAGTACGCATTTTACTTTCTTCCGAATCGATAAGATTCATAACTCTTTTTTCCAGTTCAACATAATCCGTTTCTAAGTAAAGCGGAGTTATTTTAAACTTTTTTCTAGCAAAATACTGACGTATTTCAGGAGATTTCCACACTTCATTATAAGCCTTAACAAGTTCTCTCCATGCTTTATTGCCTTTTATGTAGCGAACATCTATACTGCTACCAGCCATTTTATTAGCAAGCCACAATATTGAATTCATTTTGTATTCTTTAGAAGATGCGTTTTCTACTGACCTTTGAACTTCTTCTATACCCCAAGCCTTATCCCTTCTCCAATCTCTGCCATAAAGCTTATTATTTACATCAGAAAGGTCACCATACTGTGTATTTTTAATATCGTTATACTTAAAATCTATTTTGTTCCCTTTAAGGTCTTTGGCGTGGATTATTCTAAAAGCACTTTTTAAAAGAACGTCTCTCATTTCTAAAGCATCCATCATTTCCCAATACTCAGAACTATCAGCAGTTCTTGACGACGCTTCTACCGCCATTCTTCGTAACCCTTTTACTCCATTTAATGTAGCTTCATCTGTTACAAGGGTTACAGTTCCATATTTTTTGCCTTTACTTGAAATCAAATCAAGAGTTATTTTTCCACCATTTTCAATAATATCAGCAGTCATAAAGTTTAAAACTGTTTTTGCATTTACAACTGCACCCATACCTTGTTTGCCATCATAAGATGCAATTCCAGATTTTCTTAAAGCAAAGGGAAGGTATTGACTAACTCTACTTTTCATAAAATCAGGAGCTTCACGTGTTCCAAAATCTTTATTTAAGTCTGGTGCTTTATTTTCCCAAGTAGCTTTTTTGCCATTTATATCAACAGAAAGCTCATCTTTATTTTTTCTAATTGTGTCTCTAAACTTTTCGGGTAAACCTTGATATATAAATACTTTATCACCATCTACGTCCATACCATCTAAATAGTAATGATCTTCGGGGTTTA
>TARA_R100000808_G_scaffold19731_1_pt1 | contig 21038 bp, 11 predicted proteins | sample TARA_R100000808 | Tara Oceans TARA_R100000808 (sample SAMEA2622852) | marine metagenome | biome: marine biome (ENVO:00000447); feature: marine epipelagic mixed layer (ENVO:xxxxxxxxx); material: "saline water (ENVO:00002010), including plankton (ENVO:xxxxxxxx)" | depth 140 m | reverse complement strand
GCTAACGGAGATGACGGAGTTGGGTCAACTGGCTACGTGTCCTACTCAAACAATACCCTCAGCCCCTCTTACCTCAATACCAACAGAACGTACATTCAAATAGGTGCGCAATATGAAGGGGAGGAAACCGAGTGGGATCATAGCATCGGGTTCTTCCGGTTTGATAACATTACCGCTGCTCAAGGTGCGACGATCTCAAGTGCGTATCTCAAGCCGTACAAGATGTCGTTTGTGGGTAGTGCTGTCAACCCGGACATTAATTTCAAAATCAGAGCCTTGGACCAAGACGATCCGGCGGCCCCATCGTCAGCGTCTGATCTGCGCGGCAATGTTCCGGGGCTATATACCACAGCGGAAGCATTGTGGGACCACGACACACTGAGAGCAGAAAGCAACTCCAGTGAGGTTACATCCCCAGATCTTAAAGACGTAATTCAAGAAATTGTCAACCGCAGCGGCTGGTCGTCTGGCAACTCTATAGTGATCGTTATGTATCTGAACAATGCGGCGTCGTGGCCAACATACACTGGCGGGACTACCAACTACGTTAGTTTTGAATCTTATGACAACACTAACAGTAATCCCGCAAAATTAGAAATAACTATATAGGGCAACAAATGGCAATAAATATTCCAGACAGTGTATATACTAAGTTTAACGAGGCAATAGACGCTACTATTTCGGAATTTGGCGTCACTTGCACCTTGGTATATCCAGAAAAAAGGACAGCTTGTTCCAACTGCATCACAGACACTATTGGTAGAAGGTCTGGAAACCGCTACAGAACTGGTGGACCTATTCCTTTTGCCAGAGGGATGGTTTGTCCTTATTGCGGTGGCAGCGGATTTAAGGCAACAGAAAACACAGAAGATATTACTATGAAGGTTTATTGGACAAAGAGAGACTGGGTTAACACTGGGATACAAGTGGATATCCCCAACAGTACTGTTCAAACCATAACATATCTAACTAATCTTCCTAAGATTAACAAGGCTAAGGAAGTTATAATAAATAAAGGCATAGATGGCCACGAAGTTTTTAGGTTTTCAAAGACCGGAGAGTCTATTACTCACGGGTTGCAACATAATCGATATGTTATCACTTTTTGGAAACGTTCATAATGGCCAAAAATTACACTCAGATAACTGTAAAGTTGAATGAGACTGATAACCAGATCGAGAAGAAGATCTTCAAAAGTCTGGCCAAGAAGATCAATAAAAATCTTAAAAAGCGTGGTGTCGCCGCCATGGAGTCTCTTCAAAAAGATGTTAAGAAATGGGTGTACGATTGTCCTGCTTTGGTAGAACTCAGGGGTGCTACCAAACTTAGAGGCGACCTTGGCCTTACTGTTGGTGCGGCATCTAGAGCGGCAGACGGAATTGCTACCGCTGTATCTCAAACCCTAGAGGTTTCATACAAACCTTGGAGCGATAAGCTTGTCGGCGGTTATCTCACAATCAAGATTCAACCTTCCGACTTTGCAAACGTCTTGCGACAAAGCTGGGCAGAGTATACCACTGAAAAAGGAGAGAAAATCCCTTGGTTATCTTGGTTATTAACCAGAGGAGATGATGTTATTATTACTGGTTATGAAGTTGAATATGGTCGTTTTGGTAGAAGTGGGCAAGCCCGCATGACAGGCGATGGTAGTTCGAGCAGTATGGCCTTCAGGATTGACCCTAGATTTTCAGGAACCACAGAAAGAAATTTCATAACTGAGGCTGTTGCAGGTAGAGACAAACGAAAAATTATAAGAGACCGACTTGTAAAGTTTCTTAACGGGAAATAAAGATGCCGGATTATACAGAGCTAAATGGCTTTTACCAATTAGGTGACAATACGATCACCTCCATGTTGCAAGACAACATCATTGAATTTTTTGATTGGGGTCTTATCAATAAAGGTGGCTATTTTAATATTAACATTCCTACGTCTGGTCAGTATGGCGGTGACAGACATAGGCTTAGGCTTGTAGACGACCCCAACTACACAAAAGGTCAGGTTTGGGAAAGTTACAGGTCTAATTGGGTTTGGCAGAGTGGTATTAACCAGACAGACGAACCCATCAATATTTCTGGAGTTTATGTAGACGGGTCATTTAAATCTAAAACATCTACAGGAGCATACGCACACCACGTAAACTATCCTTGGGGTAGAGTGGTGTTTGATAGCGCTATTTCTACAAGCAGCACCGTGACAATGGAGTATACTTACAAGTGGGTTAATGTAACCACTGCAAATAATGTTCCTTGGTTCAGAGAGCTTCAGTCGCGTTCCCAGAGAATAGATAGCGCGCATTTTCTACAAGACGCATCTGGAGACTGGTCCCAGTTAGCTGGCACTAGATTCCAACTACCCGCTATCGCAGTTGAAATGGTCCCCAGAAGAAATTCTAGACCTTATCAGCTTGGTGGGGGACAGTGGGTAGAAACAGACGTTCTTTTTCATATATATGCTGAAGATGAGTACACACGAGACAAACTAGTTGATGTTGTAACTTTGCAGAATGATAAAACCATATTTATGTTTGATACAAATAGGATGACAACAGACGATAGGTTTCCTCTAGACTGGAAAGGGGCCAAAGCCTCTGGGTGTTTGACATACCCGGATTTGGTTAAACCAAGTGGCTCTGCTTATGGAGACGGTACATTTACTGCTGGATTTAGACCTTCTAATAACAAAAGACCTAATCAGCTTAGATTTGCTTCTATGCAGAGTCAAGAAACGGTTATGATTAATCCCAATCTTTACCGTGGTATAGTCAGAGGGACCACAGAGGTTATTATGCCGGGAATCTAGCTTGTTTGGTGTATAATACTATAGCTAGCATTTCTGGATATTCAGAAAGACACTAAGGAGAATAAATTCCATGGCCAATAATATGAGAGTCTTCTGGGCTGTTCAAGGCGTGGTGATTGGTGAAATGGGCGAAACCACCATCAACACCACCAGCCCTTTTAACGACAAAACTAAATTAAATCCTGTTCACGGTCTACAAAGTGTTGGTATTACTACCACGTTCAACCTTGAACAAGTCTTCGAAATGGGCCAACTGAGTCTATACGAAAACCTTGAAGAAGTTCCTGACGTTGAAGTTACCTTGGAGAAGGTAATCGATGGTTATCCGCTAATTTATCACTTAGCGACCAGCAACCCGACCATTGCTGCCGGAACAGATACGCTGATTGGTAGATCAAACGAGCGTTGCGATTTGCGATTAGCAGTTTACGCAGATTCAGCCTCAAAAGCTGGCGCGGCAAACCCACAATCTGAAGTTTACTGCTCTGGTATGTATGTGTCATCCTTAAGCTACACGATTCCCGTCGATGGAAACATGACCGAATCAGTAACTTTGGTTGGTAACCATAAGAAGTGGTATACCGGCACTGATGGCGCAATTGACAACGCTGATCTAGGTTTTGGCTCCGACGTACCTATCTCTGGTATTGCTCGTCGTCAACACATCAACATGACCGCAACCAAATTCCCGCCGGAAATTCCCGGTATTGGTGATGATGGCCAGATGGATAGCCAGAAAGGCGACATCCAAAACGATCCGCTTGCTCATGTTCAAAGCATTACAGTTAACGCTGATCTTGGTCGGGAACAGATTAACGAGCTTGGCCACAAGGGTCCATACTTCAGGTATGTCAGTTGGCCCGTGGAAGTTACCTCTGAGTTTGAAGTTATTTCGGCTTCTGGCGATCACGTAGATGCCCTGCCGAATACTGACAACTTGAGCAACCGAGCGATTTACATTGCCGTTTCAGGTGCTAGTTATCCTGCCGGTAAGAACTTCGTTTTGGATCTTGGTACACAGAATAAGCTAACCAGTGTTTCATATAGTGGTGCTGATACTGGCGGTGGAAATGCCACCACCACGTTCTCTTATTCTACGTTTAACGATCTAACTATTTGGTCGGCTCACAACCCGACTAATGGTTAATGTTATTGGGTACGCGAGGGGCGGGGAAACTCGCCCCTCAGTACCAGCGTTTTTGCGATAGCCTCTGCGTTGCAGTTGAATTTTTGAGGAAAGAATAAAAAGGCGAGTAAGGCGCTGGATTACTACGGATATGTGGATAGGAAAATATGATAGAAAGTTCCCGTCATAAGAGGTAGCATTATGCAACCGTATGAGCGGGAATTTTTTATATACAGAATCATCAATGGATATTTGCGTATAAAAGAAGATGATGGGGAAATTTTCAATATTTTTGAATCTGACTCCAAGAAAAAATACATGTTGTCTGAATTGTATGTTGAGTCTTACAAGAAGGCTAGAGAACTAGGCTCTTATGAAGAAGACGAAACATTAGATATTATGTTGGAGTATGGCCTCTGGGACGAATTAAAAGAGTCCAAACTCAAAGGGTTGCCAAAAGAAATAGAAGATATGAAGGTTAGGATGTTGGAGAACGCTTTCAAAAGCAGGACCAGAGAAGGAATTAGAGAACACGTCAGGAGAGCAGAAAAGCAGTTAGAGCTACTCGCAAGACAAAAACATGATTTATATGAATACACTTGCGCTGGATATGCAAATTATTGTGTATTGTCCAAGTTTGTAGAGACAAGCTGTTTTGATGAAGAGAATAATAAATGTGACTGGAACGAACACTCTTTATCAGAATTTATGTCTTTGTATCAACACGCTACCATAGATGATAAATTAATAAGAAAATTAAGCCAAACTGAAGAATGGAGAAGAATTTGGGCAGTTTCTAGAGACGCTACTCTTCTTTTTGGTAGACAACCACATGAATTTACAAACAATCAGACATCTTTAATTTTGTGGTCTAGAACTTATGACAGTTGTCATGAATCTATGGAGACTCCTCCAGAAAAAATTATTAATGACGACGACCTTTTTGATGGATGGCTTATTAAACAGAGAAGAAAAAGAGAGCAAGATACAAGAAAAGAGTTTGGGGAAGATGCGATGAACCTTCCAGACGCTGACGAAGTTTTCATTCCGGTGGAAACACAAAGCGATGTAGAAGAAATAAATAATATGAATGACCCGCTTGTAAGATCCGTAAAAAGGCAGAGATTTAAACAAATAGAAGATCAGGGGTCTGTTCATCACGGGGATCTAAAGGATGTCAGAAGGGATATACAATTAGAAGCTAACAGACAACAGGTAAATGCTTACCGATAAAGGAGGGCAGAATGACTCAGGAATATGACTTTTCAGAACTGGTTAGAGCCTCCAGACAATACAAATCTGATAAAGACGCTAAGTATAAAGACAGTTCTAGAGACAGGCTATCAAAGATCGCCAAAAAGAAAATAGAAACTACAATGATTGGGGCTTTAAGTTCTGTAGAAAAAAACCTTGGGTTTTTGTGGGGACACGAGGAACAAAGAGATTTGACCCCAGAAGAACAACATGTTAAAAATATATATGATCAAATAAGATCAGAGATACTGGATAAAGGAAATAATCAAATAAGGAACTTGGAAGCAGAGCTAGCTCAATACGAAGTTACTTGGCTTAGATATCATATGACTCTACCAATAGCTGGTACAGCAAACGAGGAGGACAAAAATGGCGAAGCAGAAGAATAAGGCTACTGTTAACTCCACAGACAAGAATGGCAAAAAGGTAACTGTAATAGTTACTAGGCCAACTGGTTCTGAAAATAGAGAAGCAAAAGCCTATTACAATCAAACCTTTAGAGCCGCCCTTGAAAGTGGTGCGCTTTTAAGAAAGAGGCTTGGTCAGTATATGGAAGAGCAGGGTATTTGGGATGACGCTAAGGAGAAGAAATACCAAGAAGTCACTCAAAAAATTATGGACGGCGAAAGGAAGTTGAAGGCCGGTGGCATCAAACTCAACGAAGCTAGAGATTTGGCGATCTCCATCAAAGAGTCAAGAGAAGAATTTAGAGACCTGATTGGTGAAAGAACCCTGATGGATGCAAATACAGCCGAAGGTCAGGCTGATAACGCCCAGTTTAACTGCTTGGTTGCTCTTTGTACATTTGATGAGTCAGGCGAAAGAGTCTTTAAAGACCTAGATGATTACGAAAAAAGAGCAGACGAACCTTTTGCTGCTGAAGCTGCTGGAAAATTGGCTGAATTTGTGTATAATCTTAATGAGGATTATGATTCAACACTAGAAGAAAACAAGTTTTTGAAGAAGTTTAATTTTGTTAATGACGAGTACCAGTTAATTAACAAAGATGGCAAGCTGGTTGACCAAACTGGTAAATTAGTTAATGAAGATGGAAGGTATGTTGACGAAGATGGAAACTTGATAGATAGAGATGGAAATCCTGTAGACGAGGAGGGGAACTTCCTTGTTGAGACACAACCCTTCTTAGATGACGACGGCAACCCCATCATCCTCGAAGAAGAAAAACCAAAGAAGAAGAAGACTACAAGAAAAAAAGCCGAGACTACCACGTCTTAACGGAAAGTAGTGGGTGTACTGGATAGTGTTACGCTACCGGTATATCCATATTTTTATAGATAAAGAGGGTGAGATGGCTGATCCTTTTGTTTTGACTGCTCAATTACAACTAAGAGCGCCTAAGAATACTAAAAAAGTAATTAAAGATCTTAGACGTAGTCTTAAAGGTATTGATGTTAAAATAGAGACTAGGGTATCAAAGAGGTCTAAAAAAGAATTAAAAGATCTAAAGAAAGATCTCAAAGACGTATCAACGCACTCCAAGCGTGCGGCTGGTGATGTTACCAACTTTGGAAAACAGATGGGGTTGGCCGCTAAGAGATATGCAGCGTTCTTGGCCGCTACAGGAGCCTTTGTTAAGCTGGCTAACGAAATTGGAAGATCGGTTGGCGATGCCATTGCCTTCCAGAGAGAATTGGTAAAGATCTCTCAGGTGACTGGAAAGTCTCTTGGAGAATTAAAAGGGTTAACAAACCAAGTAACAAAGTTGGCGACAAGCTTTGGCGTGGCCTCAAAAGAGCTTCTGGGTGTTGCTAGAGTTTTGGCCCAGACAGGTCTCTCTGCGCGGGAGGCCGAGGTAGCCATGTCAGCTTTGGCTAAAACCGCCCTAGCTCCTACGTTTGATGATATTAATAAGACAACCGAAGGTGCTATTGCAATCTTGAGACAATTCGGACAAGGGGTGGGTAAATTAGAGGCCCAACTTAGTTCTATTAACGCCGTAGCTAAACAGTTTGCTGTAGAATCTTCAGACATTATTACAGCCGTAAGAAGAACTGGTGGAGTCTTCCAAGCTGCTGGAGGAACCCTAGAAGAGTTTATTGCGTTATTCACCAGTGTTAGAGCAACCACACGAGAAACTGCCGAAACTATCGCTACCGGTCTAAGAACTATTTTTACCAGAATACAAAGACCCAAGACCATTGAATTCATGCGGCAGTTTGGTGTTCAACTTCGAGACTTGGAAGGTAATTTTGTTGGCCCATATGAAGCTATGAAGAGGCTGTCAGACGCCTTAATGAATATGGACCCAAGAAGCGCAGACTTCTCTAGAATAGTTGAGCAGCTTGGTGGTTTCAGGCAGGTGGGCAAAGTAATCCCTCTAATTCAACAGATGACCACCTCCAACTACGCCTTACAAGTGGCTATGGAGGGGACCAACTCCCTATCAGAAGATGCTAAAACCGCACAACAAGCTTTGGCAGTTCAGTTTGCTAAAGTTAAGGAAGAGTTTGACGCTCTAATTCGTAAGATAACCGAGAGCGATTCTTTCCAAACCATGGCCAAGTTTGCAATTAAACTGGCCAGTGCGCTTATTCAAGTGGCAGACGCTCTTACCCCACTACTCCCGATGTTCACCATGCTCGCGGGCATGAAGATTGCCGGTATGATGGGTGGGTTTGCAAGTGCGTTTGGCGGTGGCAAAAAATACGGTGGTGTAATTAGAGGGTTTGCAAGAGGGGGTTTTGTTCCCGGCTCTGGAAGTGGGGACACTGTTCCCGCCATGTTACAACCCGGAGAGTTTGTTATTAGGAAGTCGTCTGTTAATAAGATGGGCGTTGCCGCGCTAGAGGCGATGAATAATAATAGGTTTTCTAATGGTGGCAGACAGATGGGTCCAACAATGGAGCGAAGGGGTAAAGCTAGCGCTTATGCAAGCAGGGGTCATGCCGAGGCTGCTGGTCTTAGCCCATCAAAGATTAGTCAGCGATTTGGCGCAGCACCGGCGGCGGATAAACCGGCGGCAGCAACAACGAAGACCGCAAGACAAAATATTGGTATTTTTACTCAGAGGCCATTGAAGGGTGGGACTGATTCGAAATATACCGCTAGTTTTACGGGGGCAAAATTAGAAGCTATCAAAGCTGGGAAAGGACCGGCTTGGAAAGATGTAACAAAACTACTCGTACCCGTAAAGGTCAACCAAATTGACAAAGCTAGTGTTCCAAAATTAGAAAAAATACAGACAGACAAGATGAAACAGACAGTCATCCACATGAAGAAGGTGATGACTGGCAACCAAAAACTTCCTGAAGGAAGTAACATTACCACCGCTTTGGATGCTATTGGCTATAACGACATTAAGGGAAAAATGTTTGAGGCCATGACTTCCTATGTGACTGGGGACTTTGGCAAAGAGACAGGGACTTGGGATTTTCCCACGATGAAAAATGCAAAAGGCTATGATAGCCTGTTTGGTCCCGGTTCAACAGATGGTCTTTCAGTTGGCGAGGCAAAGCTACAGCTTAATGAAGGCGCCAAGAAAAGCGTTAGAAAGAAAATGCTGGCCGACCCCAAGGTGCTGAAGCTGGCGAGGGGTGGAGGTGTTGGTACAGATACCGTCCCCGCTCTTCTCACTCCCGGTGAGTTTGTAATCAATAGATCTTCCGCACAAGCTATAGGTTACGGCAAACTAAACAGAATGAACAATGTTGGCAAATACGCCAAGGGTGGTGTCGTTCAGAGGTTTAAGAAGGGTGGTAGTGTTGACGATGACTTCGCCCTTATGGCTGGTATGGACCCCAGCATTATAGTCGACTTTAATATGCAGATGAAAGCAGCTAACGCAAGCGTGAAAGAGCAGTTAGTGGCTTTTAAGAAGTATAAGAAAGAAATCGTTAAGGGTACAGATAGAGCGCACGCTAACTATAAGGCTCAAAATAGGGTTTTGAAAGTTCGTAAAGAAAGTTACAAAGCTATTAAAAAGAATGTTAAAGCTATTTTGGAGTCAGAAAAGGCGGCTAGAAAGAAGGCCAAGGCAGACGAAAAGGCGGCAAACAAAGCGAAGTCTGGCGAGGGAAAGGGTGGCGCAAAAAAAGCCATGGCCTTTGGTATGATGCTTTCTACCGCCACTAGCGCCATCTCTCAGATGGGAGATCAATCCAATGAAACTGTTAAAGAGCTTGCTAATTTTGCCAACACTGTCATTATGGCTACTGGCGCCGCCCAGATGATGGGTAGTCAATTGGGCATGTCTATTGGCAAGATGACGGGTATGAGTGATGCCGCCGCCGGTAAACTTGGCTCTACGTTAGGTATGATTGGTGCAGCGGGCATGGCTGCTTATCAGGCTTATAAGTGGTGGGTTGATCGAGACCAAAAAGAGGTAGATGAAAAAGTCAAAGAAGGAAATATTGTTGGGGCTAAAAAGGCGGCTCAATCTAATGCATTAGAAGTTAACGATGTTTTTTCTGCACACTTTGACAATTTGTTTAGAATGGTTGGTATGACAACCAACTTAGATGAACGTCGAAAAGAAATGAAGAAAGAGGGCTTCGGGGTTGGAACTGGCAACGAGGCTAAGAATGTTCTTGGCAACGTTGGCGGTTGGTTTGGCGAAGGCTTGGTCAAAGAGTTTCTTCCACTCAAACTGTGGGCGCAAGAATTGGGGGTACAGAATGAAGAAATTCTTAGTTATTTACAAGCCCCAAGCGAGGAAAGAGGTAAAGAAAGAGTACAATTCGAGGGGTTTAGGGCTGCAAAGGAAATGGAAGAAATACAAGGCAAAGAGCTTGCGGCTGCGGTAGGGGCCGCTACAAAAGAAACGCCATTAACAGATCCCAAAATGGCGGCCCGCGTTATAGACGGCTTTTCACGAATAAAACAGGCGGCTTATGATACGGCTGCGCAATCAAACGGAGGCATAACAAAACAAAAGGCTTGGCAGGCTTCTCTTGTTAGAAATAAAAAGTCTATTGATACGTTTGCTGACGCTCAATTCGCACTGGCGGCAAAAACTGGTGTTAGGACCAAAGAGTTTGATGAAGCTTTGAAAATGGCAGAAAAAGCTGCTTATGCCCAAGCAAAAGCTCAGGGTATGAGTGATGCGGATGCCCGAAAGGTAGCAGACAACAGGAAAAAGGCAGCGGAGATGGGTCTTAAGCTAAGGAAGGCTGAACAAGACGCGATTAAAAAACAGATTAAGGCATATCTTGCCCTATCCGCAAGTATGAAAAAATTCCAGAAAATTCAGGACACCTTGTCAGAGTTTACGCGTGATACCGCTGCAACGATGAAAAGAGTTAGTTCGATAATGGAACAGATGGGCGGCGGCGCTGGAACAGCTAGCAGCGTAAAATTAAATATTGATGAACTCGGCGGTGTGACTCAGGCTGGCGGGTTGGCGGGGTCTGCTGAGTTTGCACAGCAGGTGACAAACGCGAAATTCCTGAAAAACTTTACAGGAGAAAAAGCCATTAAAGCAGCCGGTGGTGCGCAAGCCATCGCTCAGAACCCGGAGAAGGCTGGACAGGCAATTTTTAAAGCACTTGACTCTGATGAAAGATTTAAACAGCTTGATAAGGATGTGGCGGCAGATTTGAAACTTAAGCTGGCTGAAGCTATAAAGGCTGGCAAAACGCCACAAGAAATAGCTGCAATTGCTTCTAAAGCATATGGTGAGATTGCCGACAAAACCAAAAAGGGTCTAGACAAGGTCTTGAAAACATGGCAAGAAAGCTTGAAAAGGATGACCCAGCTTCAAAAGGAAAACAATAAAGCCAGTGAAATGGCTATGAATGCCGATAAAAAGGTGGCTGACTTAAAATTGAAGCACCTCGCAATGGAGAAGAAAGCTGCGGGCAAAGGTCCGTTAACTATGGACGAAGTTGAAGCTGCAAAAAGAGAAAAAATAAGCGCCGGTTTACGCCATGTGGGTCGCGTTGGAGGCATGAGTGGTATGATTACGGCTGGCCAGTTGGCTGCGGCTGGTGGTGGGGCGGGGACAGTCGGCATTGACACTAATAAGCTTCAGAATGAAATTAACAATTTAAATGCAGCCGTTACGCAAGAGCAGGCAACTAGGGCGCTAATTACCGCTGATTTTAAAGATATAGAAGAACAGAGAGCAAAAGCCGCTGCCAAGGGGCTAGATCCAGCAAAAGTTCGCGCTGACGAAGAGAAAAAACTCAACGCACAACTAGCTGAAAGCCAGAGAAAAGAACAAGAATTGTTGAACACCAAAAAAGCTCTTGTTGGAGTTTATAAAGAGGCCGCCGATGTAACAGCCCAGAGAAACATAGTAGAAAAGAAGTTGGCAGATATACAAGCGGGTAAAGCGCAGATGAAAGGCGCTGTATCAGACTTTACTTTTGGTACTCGTGAATCACGAATGAAGGGGGCGCAAAGCTTTGCAAGAGCGGAGTTTGCTGCTAGACAAGGATCAGCACAGGTTGTTCCTGAGAAATTCCGCGCTGATCTTAAGGCCACCCTTGACAAGTTCTCTAAGGCTAGAATTTTCGCTGGCGGAACCAAGACTGGCGAAGAAGTTAAGAAAGAGATGGAAAGTGACGCTGTTAGACGACGAGCAATGGAAGTTGGACAAGCGCAAGGGCTGAAAGGTAAAAGGCTTAAAGATTTTGTCGGCACAACAGTCAAACAATTTGAAGAAGGTCAAACCAGCGAAGAGCAGACTCTTATTCAGCAAATGAAAGATCTTAATAAGGTTGAGATGGACTTCGCCAAGTTTAATGCTGATCAGCAACATCAGATGCAGCAGAAATTGTTCACAGAGCTTAACATGTTCGTCCAAGACATGAGAAAAATCTTCTTACCCGGAGGTGGTGGTGCAGGAGCCGGTGGCGCTGGAGGGGCTGCTGGTGGCGCAGGGGCTGCTGGTGGAGCAGGGGCTGCTGCTGGTGGCGCTGGTGGAGGTCAAGCAACCACGCAACACCAAGGTAATATTAATCACAGTGTTAGCATTGCCGCTGGTGATGGTATTGGAACCGCCATACTCAATGCAATTCAGAGTCCGCTTGTTGAGAATGTGGCTAATACTGTCAGCCAGATGCTTACTGGAGCTACTATAAATCAACACGGAGGAATACAACCCGGACAAGGAACAGCGCAGAATCAGGTAGCGTCAAATCCCGGTGCTGGATTTCCCGGCGCAAGTTAATAGGAAAAACATTTAAATGGCTGTAGCATCTGGAGTTATACCATATACGCCATTGGTTATACAAGGCGTGGTTGAACCCGAGCTTAATCAAGATATATATCCGTCTGGACTAAACCAGTACTATGGATATTGGACTGGGTGGAAGAATGACTCCCTAGTCTCGTCATCTGGTATATTTAATACACTTTATATGCCATTTGATAGTAGCGGCGTTGTGCCTGCTGGCGGCAATCCTAAAGCCCATAATGTTATCAATGATACCAGCCATGTTGCCTCTGGAAACTCTTTCTGGCTAAAAGCTGGAGAGCTAGTACCAGTTTTAGGATCAAACGCAATCCAAGAAAGGGCTGTTTATCTAAACAAAAATGACTATTTCTTGCTGGGTAGTGGAGACAATCTGGGATACACCAGTGGGTTTTCCATCTATGCTAAATTTATCCCCAGCGGAAATATAACCGGTAGACGTATTCTTGCAAAACACGACGACAACCCAGCCCAAATGGTTCTCGGCGTAGATAATGACGGCAAGATTTATGTTAGGGCTGATTCAGAAGACGACCCTTACTACGCAACAAGCTCCAAAGACTTTAATGATTATGATTCTCCACTACATGTTGTAGGTACATATGGATATCCAGTAACCAATGGTAGTGGTGCATTAAGACTGTATGTTAACAATGAGTTGGAAGATACTTCGGCAAGGTTTAAGAGATCTGACCCCGAGGATAGAAGAGCGGACCCAATCACTCTTGGTAAGCCTAGGTATACTGGAACAGAAGGTTTTCAGGGGTGGGTAGATGAAATTGGTATTTCAAATTACGCTATAACGCCATCTTCTGTCCAACACCTATACCATAACTCTGTTCAGCTTTCTGAGTTTATCAACGAAGACGCGGCAACACTACATCCATCCGGTGCAGAATATGATGTGAGTTTTGGTCCATCCTTTAAGGCTATGGATACAAACTATATCGAATTTACAGTGGCGTCAAGTGATCCAACCGGTGGCATTGGTGGTGCGTTTGATAGAAGCCTATGGGGCAACAGCCATTACATGGTTTCTTCAAACATTAGTTTTGATCTGGACGCAATCCACCCACAAACATATCAAGTAACCAACGATATATCGGTTGATATGTGGTGTAAGCTAGATACAAATCACCACAGTGGAGTCTATATCACAGCTAGTTTAACCAAGGCTGACAATGCAGATACTTTCTACGAAAACCTAAACTGGGTTGCCCCAACACAATTCATACCATCCAGCGAAAACAGGTTCCAACAATTATCCTTTACCGCCTCTTTAGACAAAGAGGTGTATACACTGGATGGTAAAAGGGAGTTTAGAAGTGACTTTGATACACACGTGTTAAATATAGGGGTTTCATTCCCTAGTGGAACTAGCGAAGCCACAGCAACAGAATTTAGAAGAAACAAACCGTTTGATGCTAACTTTAAAGTGTACTCTACCAAGCTAAATGTTGACTCCTTTATTATTCCGTCAACCGGTACGGCAGATATGGATCTGTATACTGTTGGCGATACTGTCACTTTAAAAACCAATCGGGTCGATCTGTTTATTGAGTCCGACAGAATTGTCGGGGATATAGATCTATATCTTCAACAAGATCAAACAACTGTTAAGTCCAGCGGCTTGCTATCTGTTCTGCCAACGGTAATGACAACAAAGACTGCCAATTTAGTTACCAAAGCTGGACTCTTTGACGAAGGTAGCCTTCCTTACAACTCCATGCATTTGTTCCTACTCATGGACAAGGCATGGAAAACAATTACCAACTCTGCTGATTTGTTTACGAGCGCGTCTCAATACGGGACAAGCGACATTTCAGAAAGTATTGATCTGTTCTTGGAACCAGCAGAAGCAAGTGGAGTTTCTGGAGGAGCGGCTCCAAGTGGCACAGTAAATCTGTTTACAGAAGGTCCAGCAAAAGCTGCTATCTCTGGGTCTTTGAACCTGTATGCCAAGGCTTTTGATACAGATATAAAAATACCAGTTCAAACTTCCGGCGTCTTTGAAAGTGACGATATTACGTTGAGCGTTCTTGGTCCTTACGGAACAAATGATAGTGTAGATTTGTACCTAGAGACTAATGCTGCTTACGGAATCAGTGGTAGTATGAATATGTATACACAAACATACTCTACCCCGACGCAAGGAGGTTTGGAGAAAAAGACAACCTTGTTTATTAAACCCCCAGATAGATCTGGATCAATAGATTTATTTACGGTTGGTCACACTTTATGGCCGACATCGTTCGGAGACGGGACACAACCAAGAAGCAGCGGAATCTTCTTATATGCTAATGGCCTAGGTAGTCTCACTAATAATACCAATTTAGTAACGAGAGGTTATTCAACTTCGGGTTAAGGGTAACATTATGCCAGTTCAATATACAAATAAATCAGGAACACAATTGCTAACACCAGCCCCGTTGGCTCAGGTTACAAAAGAATACCAGAAAAATGGTGACGGAACTATTGTTGGTGTGCAATACAATATTAGTCTTACAGGAAAAATACTAGCCCACAAAGGAACACCCGGATCTAAGGCTAGTGCTGGAGATACAAACTCCTATCAGAGCGCTATTATCAGCAGTCAAAAGGCTATTAGAGAGTTATTTGCTGACGAAGGCGGTATGTTGGAAATTACCGCTTGGGATGGTGGAACCCAGCTAACCTGCTATCCAAGAGTTGTTAGCATTGATTTTCCTAGTCGAGATCCTGTCTCTTGGTTTAATGTTTGTGATTATACCATTAATCTAGAAGCTGACTATGTAGATGGATCTTTTCCAGAGATAAACGACGCTTTCGATTGGGCAATTTCTTCTTCTTCAGAGAGTATAGATTTTGGAGAAGAAGATGGCCAATACCATTACGCTTGGACTGCAAGCCGGGATGTGCCTCCCGCCATAGCCAAGGTCTTTAGATTCTCAAGAACTATTAGTGCGCAAGGTAAGAAGAGATACGACGACAGCACCGCCGCTCCAGACACACCAAGCCCTTTAATGGATGGTGGTGAAGCTTGGCAACAAGCCAGTGGTTATGTAATGGACAAGCTGAGTCTTGGCTTCCCCGCTGCTCAGGGGGATGCTTTCAACTATCCTTCTAACGACACCCCCGCATTAGCTAGACCTCCTGAAGCATTTTTAGGTCTCCCAGATTACTACAATGTGTATAATCATAAGAGAAGTGTGAATATAGACAAAACTGGAGGAAGCTTTTCAGTAACAGAGGAATTTATATTTGGTAGTGGCAGCGCAACAAGCGCTGTAACAGAAGACACAAACGTAAGTGTTGACAAAAGTAATGATACAGGATTGATTAACGTTAGTGTTCAGGGAACTATTGTTGGTTTAAACACAAACCAGTATGGCGATCCTTTTGTTCTAGACGACCACTCAACCAACGCCTACAACGTAGCCTCTGATCATTGGAAAAACAATGTTGAGCCTTATGTTTACAATATGGCCAATGCTCTTGGCGGTCCTGAAATAACTAGATTCATAGGGGGTCAATCAACTTTAAACCCAATCCCAAAATCAGAAGCGGTTTCAAGAAACCCCGGCGCTGGATCAGTTAACTTTACTTATACTTTTGACAACAGACCGACTATTTGTGTCCCCGGAGCTTTAGCTGAAAATATAACTATAACAGATAATGCACCGGGACAGACAGTCGCTTTGACAGCAGTTCCCGGCAGAATTTTTGGTCCTGTTATGCAGGATATTGGAACACAAGACGCCCCGTGGTCAAGACAGTTGAGCTTAGAGGTTATAGTCTCTGGAATGAGTCCAGCAACATGTAGCCCAACCAATATTGGTATTTGGCTTTCTGAAAAGAAACCTTCTAATACTACGGCTCCTTATGACCAAAAGGCGGCAATCGAATCTATTATTATTGGAGCGGCGCCACATGGAAAGCCGGGAGTTACTAAAGCATTTACTGCTGGACAACCATCAGAAAATTGGGATCCAAAAAATGGCCGTTATACATATAATGTAACTTGGAATTACGAACTTAACACCTCTAAATATTACTAAGACTTATGCCATACGCAAGCGGTTTATTAGATTCAACTGGTTTTTCCCAATCTGAATGGCCGGGACACGCTAGCTTTTTACTTACAGAGCGTCTGAGGGAGTCTGGCTTTAATGTAAAAAGCATGTACAGCCAGATACCCGGATCAGGTCTTAATTTCAATGTCTCTGAATATCCAGATCTTCCAGCCGGATATGGTGTAGACTATTTGGTTTCGTCTTTAAGAAAAAATATATCGCATTCTATCCAATCCGAAAACAGCGGGGTTCTGTCCACAACGTCGTATAGTTTGTTGTTCCCCGGCCAAGATTATGGCTCAGGAGTGAGGTACTAGGAGAAGTAAATGGTTATCACAAGACCCGGAGTTTTCGACCCTGTTTCCCAAGGATTGCCAAGTCCACCATCCCAAACCTCCTTTCTAGGCGCTACCATCGTAGATTTTTCTACATCTATTGGATGGGGTGCAGACTCCTCGACCCTTTCGGTGAATCTTGTAGAGGATGACGCTTTTGTTAGACCGGCAGACGCCAGAGTGGAAGGTTATTCACCTCCCGTTGGTGGAAACATAGATTGGCCATACGCACTTAATCAGAACGGGAGACAATATATAGCTGATGGGCCGGGAACAGATAGCTCAGGCACTCCAGAAGCAGCAGATGGCTACGGAAACCATCTTATAGACCAAGGTAGAAAAAGAAGCAACCTGCCTTCTCGCGCCGGTTCTTCGTTGTATACCATGGGTGATTTCTTTTGGACACCACAGTTAGGTTCGCCAGTTTATTTTAACTTTAACGGTTGGAAATTCAACGGTCTTTTTAAAAGCTATACTAGAGATTATGGAACTAGCGGTGAGAAGTTTTCAGTTAACGTTGAAAGTCCAGCAGCTATATTGCGTGGTATACAGGTTATATTGAGTGGGTATATGGGTACAACAGCCCCGCCAACCCCTCTTACCGGTGGTTTAGCGTGTGGAGTTGGCATTTATAACTTGATAAATGTATTTGGTTACTACGAGCAAGCGGATCGCGGCGGGGGCTTTGGTGAAGCTGGCAGAAATGATGCTGGATTTATCTGGCATGACCCCACCAGAGGCTACGGTCTTGCTGCTGGCCCTACAACTGGTGGTGGAGGCGTCCTTCCGGCGATAGAGGATATTATCAACAACGGAGCAAAGGGAGGTGCTTTTGGTGGGCCTATATATTATGGCACACACCCCAACAGAACTGGCGGCGGAACCAATGGAGAAGCTTATAAATATAGAATAGATCTATCAGAGCTTTCTAGTTTAAACACCCTTCTTCCAAGATACTACAGAATCAGTTCGGAAACCAACTCTCTTATTAGCTTGATAGAAGAAGTTTGCAATGTTGCTAGTTGTGATTTTAGTGTTGTTCTAGAAGAACCTACATCTTCGGAGTATTCAGATGGGTTTTATGGAACGATAAAAATTAATGTAATGAAGAGGCATTCCAACCCCGTAGCAAACGTAATTAAGAAACATGTGTTTGATACAGAGCTTGATCCAGAAACTCAGAAATATGGTCCAGACGGATCTGCTCTTCCAATGTACGCAGTTTCTAGCAAGGTTGGGGGAGCTTGGGTTGATAAGCCAAAGGGTACTTTTATAGTTGGCGCTCCAGCGACCAGAGTAGTAGGAGCAGAAGTTACCACTTTAAACTCGTGTGGTAATGTCGCCATACCTCCGGGCGACATGGATGAATCCAGAATTGGCGCCCCCGGCGCACAAAGTATATGGCCTATTTTTGGTATTTGGGAGAGGGCGGTTCCTTCAATTATTGGCCCTAAAGGACAAGTATACGGTGGTGTAAACGACACTGGTTTGCCGATTGTCGCTGGCACACAAAGCCCAAGCGCCTATAATATTAACGCCCTTGATGTTACCAGAGACTTTTCAGGCAGTGGTCCTATATTTGATATCCCTATTGATTGTATAGAAGAGGGATACCCATTACAAATGCTGGGGTATCCTTATGGGCCAGCAGACCCAACCAACCCAAATCACCCCGCTCAGACACCTGCGTATACTGTTAATGGTATTCACCTAGCTAGTATAACAGAATTAAGAATTGCTTCTACAGGGCAGCAAGAAGCATGGGAGTCTTATTTAAAGACTTGGAATATTCCTGTCGCAAGAAACTTGGGTATTCTAAGTCCCATGGGAGCCTTTAACGATTGGGCAAAGAGCAAGGCTGGTCAAGACGCTATCAGCGCGTTTGATATGAGCGACACTTCTAAAAAGTCTATGGAAGAAGCTCAAGGGTTGTATACCTCTTTTAAACAAGAAGTGATTGGTAAGATCTTTGGTAAGATACAAGGGGTTGCTCAAGAATATTTTGGAAAACATTTTCTTGTTGGTTTGCCTTTTGTTCCGGCTGTGTTATCTGAGCAGTTAAGAGTGGAGTGTTTAGATGAGCCTACCGCTTGGACTGGATCTTGTACCCCATCACTAACAATGGAAGAAGCTTGGACTATTTCTGGCGATGCTTGGGTTGAAATGGGCAACCCATACTGTCCAGCAGATCCTAGATTTTATTCTGAAAATGGTCGGTTGGCCATGTGCGCCAAGTTTAACAGACGGCCATCCATCACCTCTAGTGTGTCAAATGATTTTTCAGATATTGATCCTGAAAGCTATGTTGTTGAGGGCGACAACGTTTGGACTACAGCGTCAAACCAAACCCCCAACGCCAATGCAGGAACCGCTCTGCCAAAATCTCCCACAGTAACATGGTATAATAGTTTACCTTATGCTCATATTACTACTGGCCCAGTCTACTATACAGATCCTAATGTTCAAAACCTAGCCAACAACTTTAATTTTGATGGCGCTGCTGCTTTAATATACGCAATGGAAGGTGTTAGCCCCATTCATAGAGGTAATACTGGTTTTGGCAGCGATGTTGTCAGATTTATTTTAGATGGAAGTCCATTAAAACCTACTGCCGTTTTAGTACCCCAAGAAAGCACTAGGTTTACTTGGGGACCATGGTATGCGGTGGCTGGTGGTGGGTTTGGGATGGCTAAAGTTGAGATGGACAGCAGCCTTACTCCAGAGAATTTTGGAAGTAAAGCTAACATGAATAATGTTGGTGGCGCTATGGCTTGGTATGGCTCCACTATGAACATCCACTATGAAGAAAGTGGAGAGGTTACCTTTGCTCAAGCCCCAAGCACCAGTTTGGGAGACCAGCTAATTGTCGGTGGCCCCTATGTAAGCAACATTGGTGTTCAGATTGGTCCGGGCGGGATAACAACCAGCTATTCATTTAAAACGTTTGAAACAAGGTTTGGGGAGATTGCTAAATATACAAAAGATAGAATAGTTGATATAACCAATAAGCTATTTTCTAGAATAGTTACTGTAGGAAAAGAATTCAAATCTGGAACTGGTGGCCTTGATGTAAAAACCAGAAGACAAAACTGGAAGCCCAACAAGAAGACATTTATCTCCAGATGGGGTGGTACTACCAGCAACCATATGATTGTTGGCGAAGTTTTTCAAGAAACAGACGATTTCTCTAACCAAAAGATACAAGAGTTCTTCAGTTCTGTAGCTGTACAGTCCACCAAACAAACCGTCGCTCAGATCGGCAAAGACTTTCCTCACAAAGCTGCCATGACAATGGACGGTCTTTTTAGGCCGTTTAGCACAGACAGAAACTATCCATCTGTTGCTGGCGCTGCGGCTTTGCTTCCACACTTTGAGGATGGTGGGTCTGGAGCAACTCCTAATGTAGACGACCTTGACCCATTCGGGGTTACAACCGCTGGTCAAGATGACGGCCATGATATACAGGGTATCTCTAGCGGCCATGACATGGATAGGGATTTAAACAGACGTAAAGCAAGAAAGGGTTGTCAGGGCGAGGATTGTTACGAAGAGGACGGCGGTGATAAAGAATATGACAATCAATATAGAGGTGTTGGTCTCAGGGCGCCACTGGTCGTGGTGGGTTGGGGGTATGATATCTCTGGCAACCCCGTTCCATCAAATCCAAATGACAAAACAGCATTCCTAGACAACCACAAAAAGAGGGTTGATCAATGGAAGGCTGGCCCTGTTGACTTAAGATGGGATGACACCAGAAAGGTTTGGGTGGCAGGAGGAGGTGGAGGAGCCGGTGCGGACGTGTGGTATTCTGTAATAGTTGATCCCGCCGCCATAAGCGCATCTATACAAGGCACTACAGGTAACACCTACAGCAACCTAACTTGTGGTTCCGCTACTTCTTATTGTGGTGGAGGGTGTAATCATGACGCTGTTGCTTATTTTCAAGCTTCTGAAGAGCCTTTTTACAATGATGATAACAGTCCATGCCCAATTTTAAAGAACCATGCTATAGAAATAGTTATAGAAGAGCCTAGAAGATATAACTACAGAAATGGAGCTTGTGAAGAGGTGTTGACAGATGGAGGTTGGCTTGGACAACCCCTACCGGCAGGATATGCTGTATTTACATTAGACACGGGCAGAACAAGAACTGTCGGTGGGAAAGTATATCCTGTTCACTGGGTTCTACAGGCTCAGTTCTGCCAGACTACTGTTATTACTACGGTTGGATGTGAACAGGCTCCTGATGGAATATTTTATCTAAAGGTAGGAACCAGAGATCTTTGGACAGAGGGGCCAATCACGGGAGAACA